>ENA-ORXM01003428-ORXM01003428.1-marine-metagenome-genome-assembly--contig:-NODE-3428-length-15822-cov-3.511782_pt1 | contig 15822 bp, 15 predicted proteins | sample MGYA00237867_ERZ511480 | MGnify/ENA primary metagenome ERZ511480 (study PRJEB26309, sample SAMN06266103) | marine metagenome | isolation source: Algal blade | place: United Kingdom:Sidmouth, United...
AACCGATAAAGAGGTAAGTTTTCCCATATTCCCACCATGCTTGCTTTACTGAAAGCGGGCATGGGTTTTGTATTAGATTGCCCTTTACTTTGAAAAAATGAATTTCAAAGTCAAAAAATTAAAATTTATTTTCAGATCTGATTCGGAATACTAGTCTAATTTGTAATCTTATAAAATAAACAAAAATGGTCAAAGAATAATTTTATCATTTGATCAATTGCTAAAATAAAAAATTAGGCTCTTACGTGAATTTTAAAATCAACAATTTGTTAATGATTTAAACCTTTAAACCTCAAAAATTCCGTTTAAAATAGCCTAAAACTTGAGTTTGAGTTTGTACTTGAATTTGAGTTTCACTTAAAATCTATGTTGCGATTGGAGTAAAATATGATTACTCAAATTTTCCCAAACTGGAAGAGATGTGGGAATCTCTTCCAGTATTTTTTTAGTATTTTGGATTGCTCTGAGTTGTGGATAACCGTAACAAAAAAGCGAATCGCTGCTAGGCGCTGTTCTTTATAGATACTTTCTTTTTCTTGGGTACTACTTAAGCGAAGTGCAGCAACAGGATCATCCAACAACGTTTTTAATTCATCTATTTCTGTTTGCAGAAAAGAAGTCATAAACTTCATTTCTTCCTCTATCGCTTCTTTTTCAAGGGCAACAATTGAATCAGCAATTTCCCAAACATCGTTGGTATATTGCAGAGAGGGGGAAAGAATCCCATAGTCGTTTACACAACGACTAGCAAACAAATCTAGTGAGATCAATTTGCTCAAATCTTCCTCTGAAAACAAACGTTCTTTAAAACGATCCACTAAAATTTTTACCAAGGGCAAAGAAACTGCATTCTTGAGTACCCCATCATTTAAATTTCCAGTTACGTTTTGCCAATGCATCGGTAAATTAGCCGTAGAGGCAAAAACATAGACCGCCAACAAGCTCTTTTCCCAGGTTTCTAAATAATCATAAGCAATAGGTTGAACACTAATAACAGCTTCTTCTACCTCTAAATCTTCCCATTCTAAAAGTGTTTCTACTTCTTTTTGAAAATAATTTTCAACCATTGTCAAAGTGAAATTGAAGAGGTTAAAAAAATCACAGCTAATTCCAGAAATTCGATTGATGAAATGTTGGGGATTGCTCGGTTAGGTATTGATCAGATCAGTGCGATTTCTCCAACTGCGATCTATGATATCAAAAAGTATTATCGGAAATCATGGGAAGTATTGGAAAAACTTCATCAAGAACATTCTTATGGTGTGATTGTCAAAAATTTTAAAAGAGGTGTCGAAGAAGGATTCTATCGTGATGATTTCGATGTGGATATTGTGGCCAAATTATATGTAGCACAAACCTTTCTATTAGTTGAGGAAACAATTTTTCCAGTTAGAAAATACGAAAGGAGGCTTTTAATGAAAGAATTTATCAAGTATCATCTTTATGGTATTGTTTCTTCGAAAGGCAAAAAACAATTAGAAAAATATTTATCAAAAGAATAGAAACACTACCTCAGCATATTTACTTTTATTATTTTTAGTGCTTATACCAATAACGCACCAATGAGCAATTATCATATAAAACATTTAGAGGAATATTATCAAGTCTATCGGAAATCGGTTCGAAATCCCGAAGCTTTTTGGGAAGAAATCGCCGAAGAACATTTCGTATGGCGAAAAAAATGGGACAGTGTCTTAAGTTGGGACTTTTCTAAGCCAGAGATAAAATGGTTCGAGGGTGCCAAAGTCAACATCACAGAAAACTGCTTAGACCGTCATTTACCCACCCGTGGTGAAAAAACAGCTATTCTTTTTGAACCCAATAATCCAAAGGAAGAAGCACAGCATATTACCTATCGACAATTGCACGAGCGCGTATGCCAAATGGCTAATGTGCTTTTGGATCATGGTATCAAAAAAGGAGATCGCGTTTGTATTTACCTTCCGATGATTCCCGAATTGGCGATTTCACTTTTAGCCTGCGCTCGAATCGGGGCTATACATTCCGTGGTTTTTGCAGGTTTTTCGGCCAACGCACTTTCCACCAGAATTAATGATTCCGATTGTAAAATGGTGATATGTTCAGATGGTTCGTATCGCGGTAAAAAATCGATTGATTTAAAGGGAATTGTTGACAAAGCCTTGGAAGATTGTCCGGGAGTGGAAAATGTTTTGGTAGCCAAACGTACGAATTCAAAAGTAGACATGAAAGAGGGCCGCGATAAATGGTTGCAACCTTTGATGGAGGAAGCCTACGCCGATTTGGTCGCCGAGATCATGGATGCCGAAGATCCGCTATTTATCCTGTACACTTCCGGATCTACTGGAAAGCCGAAAGGTATGGTGCACACCATTGGTGGGTATATGGTTTACACGGCCTATACTTTTAAAAATGCATTTCAATATAAAGAAGATGATGTCTATTGGTGTACGGCCGATATCGGATGGATTACCGGACATAGCTACATTATTTACGGACCATTGTTGGCAGGAGCAACCTCTGTGATGTTTGAGGGTGTGCCGAGTTATCCAGATTATGGACGTTTTTGGGAAATTGTAGAAAAATTAAAAGTGAATCAGTTTTACACGGCGCCAACTGCTATTCGTGCCCTGGCGAAACAAGGTGTTGAACATACGAAAGGTCATAATTTGAGTTCGCTAAAAGTGTTGGGCACGGTTGGGGAACCCATTAATGAAGAAGCTTGGCATTGGTACAACGACAACATCGGTAAAGGAAACTGTCCAATTGTAGATACTTGGTGGCAAACAGAGACTGGGGGAATCATGATTTCGCCCTTGGCACACATCACACCTACAAGACCCACATTTGCCACACAGCCTTTGCCTGGGGCGCAGCCTGTTTTAATGGATGATGACGGCAACGAAATTTCTGATGATGTGCGACCGGCGGAAGGCAAGCTTTGCATAAAATTTCCTTGGCCTTCAATTGCGAGAACAATTTATGGTAATCATGATCGATATAGAGATGTGTACTTTTCTGCATTTGAAGGCAAATATTTTACCGGTGACGGCGCATACCGAGATGCACAAGGCAATTACCGAATAACAGGACGAGTTGATGATGTCATTATTGTATCGGGCCATAATTTAGGAACGGCGCCAATTGAAAACGCCATAAACGAACATGTACAAGTTGCAGAGAGTGCTTTGGTTGGCTTTCCACATGATGTAAAGGGAAATGCGCTTTACGCGTACGTGGTGTTACATGAAGGTGCTGAACCAACCGACCAATTACGAGCTGAAATTCGAGATCTTGTCTCAAAGTCAATAGGCCCAATTGCCAAACCTGAGAAAATTCAATTTGCGAATGGCTTGCCCAAAACACGTAGTGGCAAGATTATGAGAAGAATTCTTAGAAAAATTGCGGCAAATGATTTTGAAAATTTAGGCGACACTTCTACCCTTTTAAATCCAGATGTGGTGAATAGCATTAAGGAAGGTGCGTTGCTTTAATGTTTTAAGGCAGGAAAACTTACCTATTTACTGTTTAGGTGGCATGGTGCCAAACACATGATCCCAGATGGTATTACTTACTCCAAAACATTTGTTTGGATACTTGTAGTGGTGTAAACTGTGGTGAGTCCACAAAATTTGCAATCCTCTGGGTGGCTTGTAAACATGGGTTGCTCTGTGAACAAAGCTGTACAATAAGTAGCCGAGGAAAAACCCTGGAAAAAAAGCCCATGTGTAGTCCGTAAAACCTAGAATTGAAAAAATCATGAAGAATACAGTAAAGAGTATTGTAGCCAAAATCAACCCAGGCACAGGTGGCATAAGCAAACGCTCTTCATCTTTGGGAAACTCATGATGAGATCCATGCATAATAAAGTGAAAGCGCTTAACAAGTGGATTTTCATTCACAAAGTGAAACATATAGCGGTGAAGGATGTATTCTGCAAATGTCCAAAAAAACAAAGCGAACACAAATAATCCAACAAATTCTAGAAGAGGAATATGCTTTATCATTAATGCAACATATATCATTGATGCAATGGTAAGACCATAAACCACAATGTTCTGAACAGGGTTAGTTTTCGTAAGCGACTCTAAAAAATCGTTTTGGAATATGCGAGCCTGGCCGGCCTTGTGCATATCTTTTCGAATAGAATAATTAGACATTTCTCTACTGTTTTCGGGTGCAAATTTATCAATTTTCTCTTTGTTCTTCTAAAATTCGTGTATAGAACTTTCAACTTTTCTACAACGTAGTTTTGCAAGCTAAATTTTTTTCATGAGCGAAAAGATTATTTTAGTCACTAATGACGACAGCATTGTAGCACCAGGTATTAAAGCGTTGGTAGAGGCAATGAGCGAATTTGGTCGCGTAATTGTTGTGGCGCCCGATAGTCCCCAAAGTGGAAAAGGCCATGCCATAACGCTTGAAGAACCACTGCGCATGCAAAAAGTAGATGTGTTTGATGGTATTGAAGCTTACCAAGCATCTGGCACGCCGGCAGATTGTGTAAAGCTAGCTGTTGATAAAGTGCTCAATAGAAAACCCGATATTTGCGTGAGTGGCATAAATCATGGTTCAAACTCATCAATCAACGTGATTTATTCAGGAACAATGAGCGCAGCCATGGAAGCATCTATCGAAGGTATACCTGCCATTGGGTTCTCTTATCTTGATTATTCGTTCGATGCCGATTTCACGGGATGCAAACATTACGCAAAAATCATTGTAGAAAAAATGTTGAATCAGGAATTTCCCGACAACACATTGCTCAACGTTAATTTTCCGAAACTACCGAAGCAAGAAATTAAAGGACTAAGAATTTGTAGGCAAGCGCACGCCAAATGGGTAGAAGAATTTGATCAACGTAATGATCCTCGCGGCAAAGAATATTATTGGCTTACCGGCGAGTTTAAGAATAACGATTTGGGCGAAGACACAGATGAATGGGCGTTACAAAATGGCTACGTGTCCGTAGTTCCAGTGAAGTTCGATCTCACAGATTATCAGAAAATGGTTGAATTGAAAAAAATCTTCTCATGAAGTTTACACCACAGTTTTTTAAGGGATTTGGCATTGCATTGGCAATTAACATGATGGTATTGCTGCTAATTTATTTGTTCTTTGAACGCGCTGGCAGCTTCGCCTTCTTTCTAGAATCATCTTGGGAATTGAAAACCCTTGTTGCTTATTTGAGTATTGCGAGTATTCCCAATATCATTTTGTTTTCTAATCGAATTCAACTGCCCAATACAGATTTTGCACAGGGCATTATGACTGAGCTAATCATCATCGTCATCTTTATCGCTATTTTGAAGTTTCTTATTTAATGAATTTTTTCATTCTTGCCGGCGAAGCCAGTGGCGATTTACATGCAGCTAATTTGGCGACGGCGCTCCTGCATGCAGAACCTAGTGCAGAGTTAACCGCTTGGGGTGGCGATCATCTGAGGAAAGCTGGTGCAGAGGTGACCAAAGATTACGAGGAACTAGCTATTATGGGCTTCGTAGAGATTATATCGAAGCTACCAACCATCTTTAAAAACTTACGGCAAGCCGTTGATGAAATCTTGAATAAAGGCATTGATGCGGTTATTCTCGTTGATTTTTCTGGGTTTAATTTGAGGCTGGCAAAGCGATTGAGAAAGAAAGGATATACGGGCAAAATTTTCTATTACATCTCACCAAAGCTTTGGGTTTGGAATGCAAAGCGAGTCAACTCATTTAAGAAATATATTGATGCGGTGTTCTGTATTCTGCCTTTTGAACCTGAATTCTACGCTAATCATGGTTACAAGCACGCGTATTACATAGGCAATCCATTGATGGATGAACTTTCTCAGTTTACGCCAAATGAGAATTTTCTAACAGAGAATCAGCTTGTTCAAAAACCACTTATTGCGCTCTTACCCGGTAGCAGATCAAATGAGATTAATCAGGTATTACCAGCTATGCTTGAGACTGTTTCGAATTTTCCCGACTTTCAATTTGTAATCGCTGGGGTGAAATCAATGAAGAGTCTCATCGAAAAACAATTGAGTGCAGCAAATGAATCGTTGCCTATTGTGTATGATCAAACCTACGATTTAGTCGTAAATGCACAAGCTGCGTTGGTTACTTCGGGTACGGCCACGTTAGAGACGGCACTTCTTGGCACTCCACTTATTCTCTGTTATAAAGGAACGGCGGTATCGTTTTGGATAGCAAAGCAATTTGTAAATATTGACTACATCGGTTTGCCAAACCTCATCATGCAGAAAGAGATTATACCAGAGATAATTCAGAACGATTTAACTGCCGAGCGGATCACCAATACGCTTGAGAATCTGCTACAACAAGGGTCGGAATTACAAACTATGCGAGCTGATTTTGAACACCTCAAAGAGCGTGTAGGTGAGGCTGGCGCATCAGAAAAAGCAGCCAAGTTGATCTTGGGTTTGCTGTGAACAATCGCTAATTTTCGATAAAGATTAGGTGAAGTAAGCACATTGAATGCTCATGGCATTTCATGCTTAACTTTATTCGAAATTGCTATTATGAATACGCCCAAACCATTTCGAAGATTACCGTGGATGTTGTTCATCACTTTGGCTGTGATTGTTAGCTGGATTCTCTCTGCCATTGTCATTTATAAAATTGGTTCAAACTGGACTGTTCGTGGAACCATGGGCGACATGTTTGGTGCGGTAAATGCGCTGTATTCGGGTTTGGCATTTGCTGCTTTAATTTATACCATTGTATTGCAACGTAACGAAATTAGTCTTAATAGAGAGGAAATTGTGAACAACCGTAAGGAGTTATCAAAATCTGTGAAAACCCAGAAAGACTCACTAGAAACGCTGCGACAGCAAGTAAAGCAAACACACCTTTCTGCCAAGATTAATGCCATGAATACCATGATTTCTTATTATAACAGCCAAATAAATGACGTGAATAATAGCGCAGAAGTGATTGATAAGGCAAAGCTGAAACGTAAGAACGTAATCAGAACAATCGACGATTTAATTGATGGGTTAGATGACTCAAATGTGGATTGATCAAGTGAAAATCAAAATCCATTTTAGCGAATGTCTCTAAAAAGAAAAAGACACAGTCAAGCAAGCTTGTGTGTCTATAAATCTTTTGAGAATTCATTATTCATTCTCTTGTGGGCGATGCAGGATTACTTGCGTGATCTTGTCATCTGACATAGTCTAAATCAAATATTAATATAATCCTATGTTCATTCTTCACATAGGCAAAATAAAAAAGCATAACTATGAATAAATTCAGTTATGCTTTCTATTATCTTGAATCAATATTTGATTCTTAGGTGGGCGATGCAGGATTCGAACCTGCGACCCCTTGGGTGTAAACCAAGTGCTCTGAACCAACTGAGCTAATCGCCCTTTTTTTTAAGACTCTAAACCATCCCGATAACTATCGGGAGAGCTAATCGCCCTTTTTCGTAAGGGAACGCAAATATATGATTCAATTCATTTTTTATATCATTTTAACAAAATTTTATAGCTATTTTCTGAGTTTACATCTTACATGCCGATTCTATGATTCGAAAATGCTAATTTCACCGACCGCATGAATGTATACCAACACAATTCTAAGTGGAAAACAATTCTCGCCATCATTGCAGCTGTCATTATTTTGGCGTCGCTCTTCTATACAAACTATTTAGCAAGCAGGATTGAAGTGGTTGAACGACAAAAAGTGCAACTTTACGCCAATACATTAGAGAAAATAAACGAAGCCGCCGAAGGTGATGACGTCAACTTTTACGTCGAAATTCTAAATGCTGAGCAAAACATTCCATTACTCGCCGTTGATGAAGCAGGGGAAATTTTGGCCTTTAAAAACCTGAATGAGGAAAAAGCGGTTGATGAGGATTGGCTAAACAAGCAGAAACAAGCCATGGAAAAGGCTTATACGCCTATCGAAATTGACTTGCCTAGTGGTGAAAAACACTATTACTATTATCGCGGCTCAAGGCTGCTCGCACGGCTCAAGTGGTTTCCGTTTGTACAATTTGGCACCATCGCTTTGTTTGTGATTTCTGCTTATTATTTATTTAACGAGGCAAGAAAATCTGAGCAAAACCAAGTGTGGGTAGGTATGAGTAAAGAGACAGCCCATCAATTAGGAACACCAATTTCTTCACTGCTCGCATGGCTAGAGTTACTGACAAGTTCTGATGATCCCGAAGTAAAAGATATCTTGCCCGATATGGAAAAGGATCTCAATCGGCTAGATTTGATTAGTGATCGGTTTTCAAAAATTGGATCAAAACCAACCCTTGAGCGCTATCAAGTACAAGAGGTGCTCGGCAACATTTTTGCTTACATGGAAAAGCGCTCCTCTAAGCAAGTTAACTTCAACTTACAAATGGTTGACGAGCCGCTCTTTGCCAACCTCTACCCTGCTCTATTCAATTGGGTGATTGAGAACTTAATTAAAAATGCACTCGATGCAATGTCTGGGCACGGGGAAATTAACGTCAATCTCTCTTCACAAGGTAACAAAGCAATTATTCAAGTGGCTGATACGGGTAAAGGAATCGGCCTGCGCAATAAAAATATGGTGTTTCGACCAGGCTACAGCACAAAAAAACGTGGTTGGGGTTTGGGCCTCTCACTCTCAAAACGTATTATTGAAGAATACCACCAAGGCAAACTGTTTGTAGCCACATCAGAAAAAGGTGTAGGTACAATATTTCAGATTGAAATTCGCTTGGTGTAAGTTTCTAAAAACTTGTACATTTGTGCTGTGGAGAAGAATACAACCCGAATAACATTCATTCTTGCCGGCATCCTCGTTATTGCCTTTTTACGCCTCGTTTTGCTTGATTTTGCAAACTTTGCGCCCATTGCAGCCGCAGGCATTTTTGGCATATTCTTTCTAAAAAAGAAGTATTGGGGCATTATTCTCGCACTTGCAGCCATTTTTCTTTCAGATCTTGTGTTGAGTTATACCAAAGGGTATAGCTTATATTCAGCTAGAATCATTGATTACTTCGGTTTAGCTATTGGTTTAGGCTTCGCATGGTGGATTTTGCGCTCCAAACAAACAATGATTCGTGCAATTGGCGCAGCTTCTATTGGCTCACTTGCTTTTTTTGTAATCTCAAATTTCGGTGTTTGGATGATGGGAAACTTGTACCCTAAAACCTTGGGTGGCTTGCTGACCTGTTATGAAATGGCAATTCCATTTTACAGAGGCACCTTAATTGGTGATATATTCTTTACAACGCTTTTTGTTGGTGCGTTTCAACTGCTCACAGCCAAGGTTCCACAGTTGCAGATGGAGGATAATTAGCTGATGATTTCTTGATTTAGCGCTTTTAAATCACCACCAACAGTTTGCGCAACTTCCTCAAAATTCTGTATTTGCACTCGCTCAGTCTTTAACGCTTGATCAAATTCAAAAAATTGCGCATTTACACTTGATTTAATTTTATCAAAATAGCTAAGAAGCTGTCCTTCAAGCTCAGTTTTCAATTTTGCTCGATTATCAGCAAGGGTTTCTCGCACATTCTTCATGTACTTGCCTTTTTTAAATGTGGCAAAACCACCGGCAACTAATAACGCCAAGGCAGTCACAATACCACCAGTTACATCGAGCACAGAATGTTGCGCAATTAAACCGATAGCTGCACCAATGGCCGCTGCGCCACTTGCAATGTTTGCTTCCGAGTAATCAATTTCTTCTTTCAATAAACTTTTCCCCGCAAACAATGGAGACCGCTCAATGAAGTTGGTCAAATTCATCTTCAAAGTATGAATAATTTCATTGCGCTGCATATCAAGATGCGAAAACATCTGCGTTCGTTGCACTTCAAGTTCATTGAGTTGATCAAGCTCATTCTTTACCCGCGTGAGCATGTATTGAATGTCGTTTTTAATATTATCGGTTCCTGACTCTATAATCCCATTAATATCACGGTTTAAATCAGTGGCAAAATCTTTATTTAATTGCTCTAATTTGTCTTTTAGTTTATCGCCACCAAATATGGAACGAATTGAACGGAGCGTAAGGTTGAAAAAACCAATTTCCTTACTGAGCCTGCTTGTGAATTGCTTTGCGTTCGTATCATACGCTGCCAAACATTGATCTGTTAAATTGCTGATGCTGTCTTTAGCATTGTCTTCCTGCTCTTGTAAAATGGTTGTAATCTTATCTCTGGTGGCTTGGTCTTTTTGGTATTTCTCTCGGCGTACACCAAACTCAGTTTGAAGTTGAGTGAAAAGGGAGTTTAAGGTTTTAAAGTCATCCTCAATTTTGGCTTCGGCTGCATGTTCAAGAATTTCCTCGTTAATAAACTGTCGTAACGGTTGAAAACCGCTCAAACCTTCATCGCCATCTTGCTCTTGTTTAGCAGAGGTTGCAAAGATTTTTGGATTATCAATACCTTCATTTTCTACATAGCGTTTAAGAGTGGTTTTGTAACTCTCCACTTGGTCGGCCGTGTACATGTCTTTCTTGCTCAACACAAAAATGATTTTCTTTCCCCATTTGTCTTTTACCTGACGAAACAATTCCCACGCTGTTTCTGCATGAATGTTTTCAGTCATAAACACAAACACAATCAAATTAGCATGCGGAATAAACCGTTCGGTAATCAATTGGTGATCAAGTTCTTTTGAATTGGTACCGGGCGTATCTACAATAGTGATTTGTTTTAATATTTCTGCCGGAAACTCTCGCCGCGCCACTTCGCCCTCAGCGGCTTCATTAAACTGTTCTTCCTCGCCGTAAGTAATTTTTTGCACTCTTGATGTACAAATTTCATGACTTGTAGCGCAAATTGGCGAATCAAGAAGTGCATTCACAAAACTGCTTTTTCCAGCATTCACTTCACCGGTAATCACGAATAAAAAGTTATCGTTGATATTAACGAGCTGAGTCTCTAAAATCTCTTTGGTTTCGGGATTTAATCCAAAGCGTGAAGATGCTTCGATGAGCTTGCCACCAATGTGTTGAAGTTTTTGTTTTAGTGCGCCAACACGCTCGTTGACATGAATTTTAGACATAAGCCAAAATTACAAGAAAAGGTCTCAAAGTTGTTGTCGTAATTCGCCAAGGAAAAATCGCACCTTTTGTAGACGCTCAATTAACTTATATGTTTGATCGGGTTTTCCTTGATTGACTGCAAGTATTTTCCTAGCCCCATCAAGGGTGTACCCTTTTTCTTTAAGCAGATAATGAATATAACGCACCATGGCTATATCTTCTTTGGTGTAAAATCGATCACCCTTTTTGTTTTTCTTTGGCTTGAGCTGTTTAAACTCTTTCTCCCAAAAGCGCAATGCTGAGGCATTTACAGCAAATTCTTTAGATAATTCTTTGATAGAAAAATAAAGTCGATCTGGTTCGTCATCTTCAAAATGCATTAGTCAAATGATTGATTACTCAGTTCTGCTTGCTCAAGGATGGCTTCGTATTCTTCTGGCGTTACATCATTAAAAAAGTAATGAATGGGGTTGATTTTCCTTTCATTCTGAAACACTTCATAATGCAGATGCGGCGCAGTTGAGGTTCCAGTATTCCCCACTAAACCAATGGTTTCTCCACGTGTTACCTGTTGGCCAACACGCACAATAATTTCACTCATGTGGGCATAAAGTGTTTTATACCCAAAGTCATGATCAACAACTACATGGTAACCATAACCAGTTCTTTCTTTTGCCACTTTGGTGACAACGCCATTGCCAGAAGTATGAATTTCTGTTCCAATTGGCGCAGAAAAATCGATACCCGGATGCATGCGTTTAGTTTTATATATCGGGTGAAATCGCACGCCATAACCTGATGACAAATAAGCTTCACCCTCTGTGCCGGTAAGAATAGGTTGAATGGCCGGAATAGAGGCAAGCATTTCTTCTCGCTCGCTAACAATTACTCTCAAATCTTGATAACTTTTAGACTGCACAGCAAGCTGTTTCTCAAGTTGATCAATTTTTAGTTTGGTGTTTCTAATCAGTTTTCCTTGCGGCAAGTTGAGTAATTCTGCATAGCGGTTTCCACCACCGATACCACTTTTTCTCACCTCATCAGAAATTGGCTCCGCTTCAAAGATTACACGGTAAATATTTTCATCTCGCTTGGCAAGATCATCAACAATGCCTTCTATATTCTCGAGCCGATCTTCCATAGCCTTATACTCATCTTCCATTTGAGTAAGCTCACGTTTCACAATTTTCTCTTCAGGGGTTTCGAAGTAACTGAATAAAAGCAAGGAAATTAAAATGCCGAAGAAAAGAACAGATCCGATGTACACCAACGATTTCAATATCTTCCAACGCCAGGTTGATCTTGCCTTTTCGTAGGAGAGCGTTTTCGAGTTGTAGTAATATTTTTGTTTACGAATCAAGGGAATAATCTTTTATACCTTTGCCATTACTGTGAAAGCAATTGAGGTTACAAAGTTATCATAAAAATAGAGCAGCAAATTAACATGTCAACAACTACTTGGACAGCAAACCAAATTCGTAATAAATTTCTCGACTTTTTTAAGTCGAAGCAGCATGAAATTGTTACTTCGGCACCATTGGTGCTAAAAAATGATTCTACCCTACTGTTTACCAATGCAGGCATGAATCAATTCAAAGATTTTTTTCTCAACTACAAAGAGCCTTCGAACACCCGAATTGCAGACACACAAAAGTGCCTTCGAGTTAGCGGCAAGCACAATGATTTAGAAGATGTTGGACTAGATACCTATCACCATACCATGTTTGAAATGCTCGGAAACTGGAGTTTTGGTGACTACTTTAAAAAAGAAGCCATTGCTTGGGCATGGGAATTACTAACCAAAGAGTTTGGCATTGCCGAAGATCAAATTTATGTGACTGTTTTTGAAGGTGACGAGCAGGACGGTCTAGGAAAAGACACCGAGGCTTTCAATTTTTGGAAGGATTGGATTGCCGAAGACAAAATTTTAAACGGAAACAAGGCCGATAATTTCTGGGAAATGGGAGAAACCGGTCCGTGTGGACCATGCTCAGAAATACATGTTGACATTCGGAGCAAAGAAGAGCGAGAAACTGTGGACGGAAAAACCTTGGTGAATCAAGATCATCCACAAGTTGTTGAAATATGGAACTTGGTATTTATGCAATACAACCGATTAGCCAACGGCAGTCTAGAACGCCTTCCAAAACAACATATAGACACCGGTATGGGCTTTGAGCGACTTTGCATGATTTTACAAAACAAACAAAGCAATTACGACACCGATTTGTTTGAGCCGCTAATCAGCAAACTAGAACAAATCTCTAAAAAAACATATCAGCAGAGCCAGAGCAAAAGTGATGTCGCGTTTCGAGTAGTTTCAGATCATATTCGAGCAGTTGCTTTCGCCATTGCTGATGGACAATTACCGAGTAACACAGGTGCAGGTTATGTGATTCGCCGAATTTTAAGGAGAGCGGTTCGATATGGATACAGCTTTTTGAACCAAGAAAATGCATTCCTCTATAAACTCATTTCTCCGCTTAGTCAACAAATGGGAACGGCATTCCCGGAAGTAAAAAAACAAGAAGAATTTATTGCTAAAGTAGTTCGTGAAGAGGAACAATCTTTTCTTAGAACCCTTTCGAAAGGTTTAGCAAAATTAGACACCCTACATCAAGATTTATCGGGTGAAGAGGCATTTGAATTATACGATACATATGGCTTTCCCTTAGATTTAACATTACTAATTGCGAGTGAAAAAGGACTATCTGTAGATGAAGTTGGATTTGAAACCGCAATGAAACAGCAAAAAGCAAGGTCGAGAACAGATGCCAAAACCACCACAGGTGATTGGACGGTGTTGGCAGAAGGCACAGGAAAATTTGTAGGCTATGATGAATCTCAGACCAACACAGAAATTCTTCGCTACCGCACCGTGCAACAAAAAGGGAAAGATATTCATCAGCTTGTATTAGCGAAAACGCCCTTTTACGCAGAAAGTGGCGGCCAAGTTGGCGATAAAGGTGTGATAAGTGTTGGAGAAAACAAAGTGCGTGTTTTTGATACAAAAAAGGAGAATGAATTAATCATTCATTTCACAAAAGATTCAATTGACGAGCTCAACAATGAACCCCAAATCAGCGCTCAGGTAAACCGAGACCTCAGAAATCATACTGAAAACAACCACACGGCAACACATCTATTACATGCAGCATTGCGAACTGTGTTGGGAAATCATGTTGAGCAGAAAGGCTCACTTGTGGCGCCAGATAAATTAAGATTTGACTTTTCACATTTTGGAAAGATGACGGCCGAAGAACTAAATGAAGTCGAAGAGATGGTCAACGGTAAAATTTCTGAAGCCATTGAAAAAAAAGAACAACGCAAAATCAGCTTCGACCAAGCCATAGAACAAGGTGCAATGGCTCTGTTTGGAGAAAAATACGGAGATACGGTTCGTGTTATCACTTTTGACCCAACCTTTAGTGTAGAATTGTGTGGTGGTTGCCACGTGGAAAATACAGCACAAATTAGGCTGTTCAAACTTGTAAGTGAAGGAGCAATTTCTGCAGGCGTACGCAGAATTGAAGCTATAACTGGCGAAGCGGTGATCAGTCACTACAAAATGCAAGAACAAACAGTTAAGGAATTGAGTGCCTTGTTAAACCAATCACCAAATCCAATTAAATCTGTAGAGCAATTGCTTGAACAAAACAGCAAATTACAAGCTACTGTTGCAGAATACACAAAAAACAAAGCCGGCAACGTGAAAGAAGAATTAAAAAATAGCATCCAGAAAATGGGCGACATCAATTTTATTGGAGAGGTAGTTAACCTAGGTGATGCTGATGCGCTAAAAAACCTATCCTTCTCTTTAAAGCAAGAAGTTGATAATCTCTTTTTGATTTTGGGTGCAGAAGTAAATGGTAAAGCAAACTTGAGTATCATGATTTCAGAAAGTTTGGTGAGTGAGAAAAACTTAAATGCTGCCATAATGATTCGAGAATTGGCGAAACCAATACAGGGCGGCGGCGGCGGACAGCCATTTTACGCAACGGCTGGAGGTAAAAAAGTAGATGAACTATCTACAGCAATTGCAATGGCAAGAAGTTTACTTGATGCAATGAATTAATTAATACTTTGAATTTTCGAATACATCACTTAATATTGAGTCAAAATTGGTTAGTACCCATATGAGAAGAATCATCAAAACCTATGAGACATGCAGCGACGAACTTTTAGGCATGATCGCTGAAAAATTTCCTGATGGCATAAAGCCAAGGCATCTGCATAATTTAACCACTATCAAAGGGGAACGAATCAAAGTAGTGGAAATAAAAACTGAAGACACCATGTATCTCATTAAATTTAGTGAGAAGCTAGAAGAGGCTATTGACAATCTTGATATCGACGACGATGAGGATGACGATATGGCAATGGATGATGATATGGATGCTAACCTTGCCGAAGCTGAAGGCATTCCTGACACAGAGATAGATCTTGATGATCTAGCTGACGAAGACGATGATTAGCTCGTCTGAAGTTCTGCTTTGTATTTCTGCAACACACGTTCGAAGGTCTTGATTGTTTTTTCAAGGCTTTCTTCACTGCGGCCACCGGCTGCTTGCGCGTGACCGCCGCCATTAAAATGTTCTTTGGCAAGTTGGTTTACATGAAATCCATCAAGAGATCGAAATGATAATTTCACAAATGGTTCATCCTCTTTAATTAAGGTTGAAAATTTCACTCCTTTCACGCTCAGCGGATAATTAACCAAGCCTTCTGTATCGCCACCTTCAAGCTGAAATTTTTCAGCGTCTTCTTTGCTCACATAAATCATGGCAGCGTTTAAAAATGGGTAAAACTTAGTCCGATTTAATAAGGCGTGCCCTAAAAATTGTAATCG
>ENA-ORXM01003431-ORXM01003431.1-marine-metagenome-genome-assembly--contig:-NODE-3431-length-15806-cov-6.747791_pt1 | contig 15806 bp, 8 predicted proteins | sample MGYA00237867_ERZ511480 | MGnify/ENA primary metagenome ERZ511480 (study PRJEB26309, sample SAMN06266103) | marine metagenome | isolation source: Algal blade | place: United Kingdom:Sidmouth, United...
GACGCAAAGCCGACTAAATCGATACAGTCCATGATTCTTGGCTAACAATCCATAGGTCTTCAAAGTTCGTAATTCGTCTTTACGCGCTGCTCAACGTGATGGCTCTAGACTGTGCTAGAGCGCGGCATTCGATGCCGCTGACGTTTCCACAACTGCCCTCTGTTATTACATTTTTTGCCAGCGAACTGCTGCGGCAAAAACAAGAGGATAGACGGTCAGCCGTGGCGAACGCCAGCTCGATGCCCAAGTTGTCGCATTTCACTTTGGCGAGTCTGGCAATCTCCACAACCTCATCATAGACTGTCGCCCAACCGTGCCAGTCGATCCATAGAACAGGCCCATGGGATCTGCCGCTCAGGTTGACGCCAAGTCGGCCTACCGGCATTTGGCGTCATCTGAGCTTGTTTCATCGGACCATGTGGATCAACACAATCGTCATCGCTCGCGAGTTGCGCCCCATAAGGTGTCTGCTGCGCAGCTATTATATATTTTTTTAGGGGCTTCGATCTGTGCGCCGCTTCACTTCACTCATTGTTGGGTAGGCAATATGGGTTCCCCAGTACCGTTCCGTCGCAGGCGCGGTGCAGGGAATCATGGACTGCTGCGGAAAGCTACGCTTAGTCTTCTGAGGGGAAAACCGCTCATTTTGGACCATCAGTCGCATCCACACAGGTCGGAATTCGCTCTCCCCCTACGCAGAAAATCAGAACGAAGCGCTGCGCTTTTTTTGTTGTATATTTCTGATTTTCTAAGCTACCCCCTCCCTTGCATCATCATCATCAGTCCCTCCAATTTTACAAGTCTTGTGCGACGCAGCCATCCCTCCTCGGTAGCAGAACGCTAGACCCTACGCGCACAGATGACGCGTCAAAGGCCATCCCCGTACGACTTTCTCTCCCAACTTTTCGATCGGGCCAGTCTCTCACAAAACAGCACTCGATCATTCCCGCGTCTTTGCTCGGTTCGTTTTGTTTGCCCCGCGCGTCAGCACGTCGACTCGCACGAGTTTCTGGCGTGCCGAAAGCCACACAAGCTTGTGCCATTTATGGGCCATCTGATGATTGAATTCGAGAGAAGTTGGCGTCTAAGTTTGAAGGGTTTTATCAATATTTGGAGGAAAGAAAATGAATACGGGATTAACGAAAGCAGGAGAAGCGTGGTGCGCAGAAGGAGCATGGGGCAGACCGATTAACCAGCAGTTGCTCAACAACTTCAACCTCGACCCAGACGAATGGGAATGCATGAGTCTCGATACACAGTTGGACTACGAACGCATCTTTCTAGAGACAAACATCGAAGGGTTGGAACGATTTAACGAAAAGTATTTTGGCGCAAATAAGCATCGAATACCAGAACGAGAGCAGGCGTGGGAGGGCGCATTGCTCGACACATTTTGTACACCACGCTATGCATTAGAACGAAACACAGGAGCCGAGTTATTGATTGGCATCCTCATTCTTATCGCACTTGCAGTCACGTTGTTTAGTTAGTTTCACGTAACAAGAAAAGGAGCTATCGGGTGTCGAGACCCAATAGCTCCACAGTTCCAGTATCATCAAAATAATCATAACCAAGGTTAACCAACTATGATCATCTTAACGAAAACCGAAACCGATAGTATTCTACATCGGCATCGAGTCTACTTCAAAATAGGATCCGCAAAACGCCAAGAGAGTCGATTGAACAATCAGTTCTGGCTCGTGGATTTTCCTGAATCCGCCAAGCGCACTGCGGACGAAGCGGCGCAACTCTACATCCAGTGGCTTGAGCGTCAATTGGGCGAGCAGCCAAACGGACCCGTGGCAACCGAACTCAACTTCCTCATCGATGCACACCTCAGAGGATCCACCGTTGAAATTATGACATTCCCTTGCGCAACGCACGGTGCAGCGCTGGTAACATTGCTTGAAGAGAAAGCGACGGAACGAGGCGCAATTAGTGAGACACCAAGCTCCCTCCTCAACCTCATGCAACGGCCGAAATCCGAAGAGCCAATCCAGCGAGACAACCTATCGATTGAGCCAGACGACAGCCAGATTTTCACCACGCCATATGTCCGGCAGGAGTACATCGTGCAAATCATCGGCAAGCGCAACCAAGTCGTCTTGGGGGTAAAGATATCGGAAGACGAGGCACTGGTTGTCTCGACCAAGACGCAAACATACAGACTCGTCCCGCTGGTCAAGGGGCGCTATCGAGAACTCCACAAGTTGGAAAAGCAGCCACACATCCCCAGCGCCGAGAGACGTCTGTTGCAGAAAGCGCTCCATCAGTTCCAGATGGAGGCGTGGGAGAATGAGCGAGAATTAAGCCGACCAGAAGATCGCTTCGACCCGCACGACGAAATCCACTTCACGAACACCGACGACGGCTTTGTCGAGCTGGACCACGTCTTGGCTGAGGTTGATGCAGATCAACAGGCAGCCCAAGCGACAGTCGTGCATTGGTTCCAACGGCGAGACCTCATGCGGCATCAGGAGTTGACGGAACTGGTGCCGATTGCGGATAGATACGTTGCGGGGAATAGTGTTGTTCATGGTGGGGAGAGAGATAAACGGGTTGGGTAATTAAAAAGGCCGCTGCGAGAGTGATTCTCGCAGCGGCCTGATTTTTTATGATGATTAGTGGGTTGGCTTGAAAGTTAGGGAACTGCCGAATGCGTGACCATCAGTTCGCGCAGATCACCAAGGAGGGCATTGTCTCCAACGAATGTTGGGCGCGGTGTAGACAAAACAGACCACACAGACCAACGCACCTTACCGACAGCACCACGCCGCCAAAACCGCGAACAATGATAACAAGTAAGCCTCAGTTGTGACCCGCATTTTGAGACACCTTGCCACGCCGAGATGAGCTAAGATCGTGCAGATCACCGTAGAGGGCATTGTGTTATAAGAACCAGCCGTTCTTATAACACAATGTTGGATGGCGTTTACAGCGATTTTCATTTTCTTACTAAAACGGATGTTTGAACATCACAAAAACCGAGTAAACTTATTTGCACACGGGCATAGAATTTCACCACCGAAAGTAGACCACATTCAAACGCACACGCAGCTTCAAGGCTTGAGCCGTGCGACAAACGGAGTTCACTGAATCAGACTCGCCGAAATCGAAAAATGAACCTCAAGCAAACTCGCGACCTCGAGCCAAAGTTTTTTTTGATCCCATCAACAAACCACACGCTGACACAAAACCGACCAAATAGACCACAAGTAAGCCTGGATTTGGCTGTATATTTTGAGACATTTTGCCAAGCACGCATGAACCAAAACAGGACTTCAGAAATCATCGTCGACAGCAGACCTCAAATATTAAGCGCGTCAGCACCAAAAGTATTTCACGCAACCGCTGACCTCAAATAACCTGCAAAAGAAACCAACCCTTGACCGAAAAATCGTCCACCAAAAACTACGCATCCGATAATCCTTTCAGCCCCAAGCAAAAGACAATGAAAACCACTTCTGCAAAGCCCACCAATCTGATGATCGATCGACTAGAAAACGCCCAACGACCATGTAAGCCGCCCCGGGTGCGACGCGACCAAGATCCAAAACGAGATCAGATAGCACGGGCGACAACTGGGATCCCGTCACCCTCAGCATATGGGAGGTACCGGTGTCAACGGGGATGTTCTTAGGAAACGCTCGTATCCCAGGCCTGTACCCAGCGGATCAGGTATTGGTTTATCAGCAGGAAGGGTCTCTACTGCGATGCAGCTCAGTGGGGTCGACTTGCCCAGCCCGAAGAGACTCAAGGAGTGGGCGATTTCATCGTTAGACCAAGTGGCTGAGGCCGCGGTAATTTGCGGATAACGGGATTCCCGTTTCCACTTACGAAAATTCCACTCCCCACGCTTGCTGGACAGCAGGACATTTCGCGAATCTTCATCATTCGCCTGCCGTATCTGGCAGTACAGCAATACCCATATCTCGGTTGCGGGTGGGAAAATATCCATCGTACGCCCGTCCTCGACGGGGCGAGCCGGCGTCGCGCCGACCTCTAGACCGGAGGGGATGCGCACCACCCCGCATTCCAGCAGTGGCGATGGATGCTGGACACCGGTGACCCGCAATGGCCTGCCAAAACGACCTTGGGCTGTAGACCAGCCCTCTACATGACCGAGCCGGATCTCATAGGTAAAGAACCCGAACAGTTCCAGGGACTCGCTCGTTATCCCGGGAGGTAGGGACACAATGAAGTGGCGATCCGATTCCGTGGGAAGCAGCCGTTGCATAGCGAACTCGCCGCTGCGGTCATCGGACTGCTCTGGCACAATCACCCGCATCGGCTCGGGATCAATGGCCAGAGGAGGCTCCGGCTGCTCATCCTTGAGATCGGCTGTGCGGGCAAGCACAGGATCCGGTGCATACGCCAGCACGCGGGCGAAGTAAGCATCGGCCGGGTTTTCCGGCGGAGCATCGAACTCCAGCCACAGCACCCTGTCCCGCGCCTTGGTTGAAGAGTAATCTTCGTCGCGCACATAAGGACTCAGCGCCATGCCCACGGACACCAAGTTGGGCCGTTGCGCAGGAGGTGTCGTGAGGGGTAGGCGAATCTCCAGATTATCCACGGGATCCTTGTGCTCAGGTTCGGTGCGAAACACAGGAACCAATTGGTAAACCAGTTCCAACTCCTTAGGGAACTGACCCGATGGAGGCTTAGGGTCGATGGCGTCCAGAAACAACAGGTCGGTTCTGCTGGCGTCGCCCCCAATAGCGTCATCTCCCACCGAGCGTGGCAGTTCCAACCGGCCGACCTCGACGCCGTCGCGCACCACCGACAGATGCAGCATTCCATACCAACTCCAGTCCCGGTTCAGGGTGGCACGGAGCGCCACCAGCCACTGGCGAGTGATATCGCCGGAGGAAGCAAAGCGCAAGCTTGCGCCGTCCGGCCCCAGTACATTACGTATTCCTGAACTGCAGCCGAACACCAGACGTCGTCCGGCCATCGCCCGCAGCCCATACTCGATGCGACCTAGGTCGAGAGACTCCGCCAGTCGGCCGAGGGCATCTTGGGGTGTCGTAAGAAAATTGCCAGCGGCCATTTGCGCCATCTTCACCATGCTGTCGACGGCTGCGTCGGGCTGGATGAAGTGGCCCCTAATCGCTTCAGAGGGCATCTGTGGCAGAAACAGGTTCGTTTCATCGCTTGCAGGACTGGTCAAATTGAATGACGACGGTTCGCCCCGACGCACGTCCTCCGCCGCATAGTACGCTTCGCGTTCCGCGGCCAGGGCGCGAATATCCAGACGTACGTTGCGTGACGTCGGTAGTGGCAGCGGCCCCGAGGCTGGTGCAGTCAGGGCGAACGCATCCGGAATATCCTGCCACGCCAGGTCGACTACAAGTTGGGCACCACCGTCGGCGGGGAACGCCCGCTCTACGGTATAGAGCGACAGCCAGCCGGAGTCGATGTCGGATCGATCCACCAGTACCTCAATCTCGGCGAAGGCTACATCTGGGTCGGGCAGGCCGACTGATCGTGCTTCGGTTTTAGCGGTGGTGAGGTCGGCAAGCAGATCGGCGCCATCACCACCGCTAAATATATAAGCCGGGTATCCCAGGCGCGGGCGGCGCAGCCGCAGGGTGTCCGGCGGATCAGTGGCGTCTGCTATTGGGGGCGGCGGGTCATCGACTATCACAGGACTGGGGCGTACATGGCGCTTGAAACCCAGCGAGCCTACCGGGTTAGGGGCCGGATTGGCGGGATCATCATCCTCGCTGGGACCGCCACCGGTATGATCCACCAGCCGGACGCGGAAATCATAAGTACGGCCGTAACGCAGCTCGACGTTCGGATCAATGCCCTGAACAGGACCCTCGGGGTCAATTTCCTGTAATCTTAGACCCAGGCTGTCTGGGCCAGCGAGGGACGGCCCGCTCCAATCGGTGTAGTAGATGGGGCACCAGTAATCACCAGTGGTGTCTCCCATCAATTTGTTTGGGGTGATCTCGACGCGGAACTCTCCCTCGTGAATACCTAGGTCAACCCCGTCCAGAATCAGAGCAGATCGTCCCCGTACCAGAGACGACCAGGTTGTGTCGCCTGTCTCTCGGGCATCGATGCGATAACCCATCACGCCCATCGGCGCATCTTGCACCGCTGCTGCTGGTTGGATCTGTCGGTTTAGCCAGGTAACCACTTGCTCGTCGTCCCAACCAAGCTGGATGCCGATCTCCTGAGCGGGGCGACTGCCGTCGTCCTCTTCCACCAACAGGTTGAGCTGTTCTGGCTGTGCCGCGTATACGACCTTGGCGAAACCGTCATCGTAATCAACCGCTTCGCGGAAGACGTCATCGTAACTGGCAGGGGGCACTGTCTCCCTGACCGGAAATAGCACGGCAGTGAATAACCGTCTCGGAGCAGCCAGTGGCGGAATCCGGGCAGCGTAGAGTTTCACAGCGTCCGGAATTGACAGCAAGGATGAGCCTGGCGTCCCCGGCGCCAGGGTGACAAAGACCCAGCCACCCGCGTCAAGCAGACCCGACGCTGGCTCGATGGTGAGGGTGCGCACCATGCCCACCGCTTCTGCCAGCAGGGGCTGACGCAGGGCAAGGCCAAGAACTTTGCCCCAGGGCAACTTCTTATCTTCTACTTTCACCGAGGTCCCCTCAGGGATAGGTTGTTCTAATGCACAGTGATAGCGGTCGTCGGTGACCAGGTAGGGGTTGCCGTCGCCCCCGTAGCCGGTCAAGTTTCGGTACGGTCTGGGCGCGTATTTCATGAAACGAACTCCGGCAACTCGGGGGTCCACCGGTGGAGCGGTAGAATCGATGGGGAGTACCTGATCAAGGGCGGTACACAGTTCCCTGGCGCGGTCGGCCAGCGGCAGATCCACCAAGTGACTTGTCGCCGTCGCGGCGATGGTCGGCAAGGTATCGAGGCCGGCAATTACGCGAATGTCTAGCTTAGTTTCCAGGTCAACGAAGGGCGGTTCCCCGGGACCCAGGGAGACCAGCGGGTTGCCTCGGGGGGCGAATAGTAAACGTAGGTCCAGACGGACACCATCCCAGTTTTGCAAATAGCAACTTAATGTTAATCGGTGTGACATGGTTCCTCCTAAATAATATCTGGCAGAGGGCAGTCCGGTTCCCCGGGTCCCTTAATCACGCCTTTGGTCTTGCCCTCGTATTCGAAGCTGATGCTGAAGATAAAGACGATGGTGATGTCGACGGCGAAAACAAGTTTGGCCAGGAGCCACTGGGATTCGCTGGCGGTGTCTTTGCAACCCAATACGTGCGCCAGCTTGCCTTCCACCCTGACCGTGATCGTGACGATAACCAGATCCGCACTGAGCTTGACCAGGAAACCGGCTCCGTAACCCATCGCAGTATCCCCCACCACGCCGAAAATGGTGAAGGCGATCATGCCCTTAAGTTTCAGCCAGCTCGTGGCCTTCAATTCGTAGGCGTAACCGAAGCCAATGAGAAGCTTGTAGCTGTTGCCGTCCACGGTAGACAGCCTGATGGAGAATTTCAGGATGGCGACGGCGTACAGACCGGGCACGGCCTTGATTGCGAACATGGGTGTGCCGGCGAGCTGAAAGTCGGCCTGGTCGCCCTTGGGCCATACTTTGATGGAGATGGTTATGCCGGTGTCGACGAATTTGATGTCCGGAAGAGGCACTAGGGGAGGTATCTGCAGATCCTTTCCAGTCTGATCCTTGACAGGAACGATAAAGCGAATCTTGATGGACCACTTGTTGGTCATCTCGACTTCGGTGGTGCCAGAGATGCCAAGCTCCGCCAGCAGGGTGAGAATATCCTGGACTATTGCCATGCCGTCGCCAATCATAATTTGAGGTGAGTCGATGCGGGTCGGTTGTTTGCTGTCTCCTTGCAGGTTGGCGCGGAAGGTGATCACGTCCCCCAGGTTGGAGGAGTTCACGATCTTGTCCACCTGGTCCACGGCGAAGCGCCAGCCTGGCACCGCCGCTGTGTCCACCTCATAGGTGACTATTGCCTGGGTATAGTCGATATCACTTTTCACCGAACCTGATTCTTGAAGCGTGCGCCTACCTACCCCTGCCGGAAAGGTGTTGGTGGGCATTTCCAGGCGGTAGTGGTTACCGGCCTGTACCGACAATGCCCATGTATTGGAGGGAAACGGGATACAGTTGGCGGGCAGCGGAAAGATTCCCTCGGAAGTGGCCAGTACGAAGCTATCAGCCAGCAGCGGAATCTGGGTGCTGGAGATCCGTGAGGAGTCCCCTGCCTCGACTTTTGGCCTAGGGAACAGCACCCGTTGGGTTCCCATGGCGTGCATGATGGCGTAGTCCGTATCAGGATTGTCGGGGCGCAGGAGATCTTCCGGATCGACAAAGCGGTAGGGTGACGTGGGGGGCGGGGGTGCCATAGCTGTGCCAGCGCGCACTAGGGGTACCCCCAGCGTGGTGTCGATATCTGTCGGTGGGACGGCAGGATCGTCGACACGCAGGAAGGACCACTGTCCCCCAGCAGGAAATACCGGGCTGCCCCATGCCGCTATGGCAAACTCGGGACCGCCCATGCCGGGTGTCACGCCAACACCCACCCGATGCAGACGCATGCGCTGCTCGCCGTCACCGATGGCAAAAGTGATGTCCGCTTCTCCACCCATCTGCCCGGCGGTTTCCACCAGCTTGGCATAGGTAGTTGCACCGATCAGTGCTCCCGCGGTGATCTGTACGTAGCCTAGGTGTCCGCGCACGGGAATTGGCGCCGCGCCTTCGATGTGTAGTTCTCCGTCAAACCTTACGGCCGCCAGTTGTTTGCCATCGATCGTTAGCACCTGTCCGGTTTCGCGGATATTGACCACGCGAGTTATCCGCCGCACCACGCCAGGATGGGTTACAATACCGGGTCCAAAATCATAGCTGCCATCGCTTGCCGCCTGCCAGCCACTGTCGTGCCGACTGACCATTCCGCTGTTTCTGCGCTCGATGGTGACCGTCCTGACTACGTCGATCCCATAACAGAACAGCTTGGTACGCACCTGGACGATTTCCAGGGCAGTACGCCCTACCAAAACATCGAACCGAGCTTGAGTCACGGCTACTGCGTCCACTGCCGGATCGTTGAAGGGGTTGCGCCAATCCGAGAACAGAGATTCACCGTAGCCGGAAATGTCGATGCGCGATACCGGTACCATCGGTCTGGCACCCGATGCGCCGAGATAAGTATTGAAGATCGTAGTGGCACTGTCACCTATGGTGCCGCGCCCGCCAGGCAGACCTATCGGCATTTGCACCGCGAAGCCGGCCAAGCTGGGTGTGGCATCTGCCGGCAGCGACGCATCGATGGCCTCGACGCTGAGCTGGGGGGTGCCTTTTAGCTGATCTTCCCGAGGCTGGTTGAGGGTGACGGCGGCTGACCGCGAGTCGGCATCCTTCGCCTTGTTGAGGAGTGCGCGTGCGACGATACCGAACGGTAGGGTGAAACGAGAATCCACTTGCTGGGATTCCGCCACCGGTGCAGCAAAGTTTTCGATGATGCGGTCAATTGCTTGGGCCGGCTGCACCGGCACCAGATTAACGGTGGGTACAGAAAAAACCGTTGGCACACCGTTGTTGGCGAACGACAGGCGAGGCGGGAAGGGACCTGGGTCGTACTCTGTCCAGACGACTTCCCACTGTACGGCAGGCAAGGTGATCAGTGACAGGCCGGGGCCAGCCATCTGCAACTGCATTTCCTTGACCACCACGCGGGTTTGACTCAGACCGCCAACGGGGATGTGGGTGATGGGGGGCTGTTCGCCCCGCCCGCGATGGTGCCCGATGGCCACTCCGAACTGTCCAACGCTGCTGGACAAATCCAGCAGTATCAGGCTTCGGCTGCGTTCGAATTCGAAAGCATCACCGCTTTGCTTCAGGGCCTCAGACAGTTGTTCCCGATTGTCGCTGTCTAAATCGAAGGTTTCGCTCAACGGGAGCGATCCGGCCTGGGGCAGAGGTACATTTGGAGCTATGATGTCGAATTTCCGCTCACCAGGCTCCCAGCCCAGCAGACTATAAGCGTAGTTCTCACGTGGTGAAACGGAGTGGCGGAGTTTAGCGACGTTAGAGGCATAGGGGTCGGGGAGCGTGGGAATGACGTCGCGCAAGGGGAAACGCATCCGTATCATGCCGGCCACCAGTTGATCGTCTTGATAGGCAGCGCCAATGGCGAGCAAGTTTGGGAAATGGGTGACCAGCACCCCGTTGACAAGTCCGAGTCCCAGCACCCGTTGTAAAAGCTCGGCGCTAACTTGTGTTTGAATCATCAGTCGGTCGCCGGAGGTGTCCTGGATCAGAAATAGGCTTGCCGACTCTGCTCGTATCGGCAGTGGTTCACCAGCCAGATCCACCGGGTTACGAGTCGTCAAGGAAAGATCGGCCTGTAGGGCTAGAGTCTCGGAACCGCTGGCCTGACTGATGAAAGTGATTGCCGACTTTTGCGGCCATCTCAGCACCAGGCGCTCGGCAGATTTGCCCGCCTCTATATTGAAGATTTGTTGGATGCGAACCGTCGCGGCATTGGCGGCCACCATTGACAGCCGGTTGGGATCGACAGACAGTACCAATTCACCCAGGGACAACCGCTGCGGCTGGTTTTTCCAGGTCAGCGACAGACCTTCGTCCAGCCAGAACATCAATACGTTGTTGCCGCTTGCCTCGCCTAGATGAGCAGCATCGGTCACCGCCGCGGGCAGTCCCCACGCCACGCGTAGCAGACGTGCCGAGCCTTGGGGCTGAGCCAGAGTAGATTTCACGCCCAGGATTTCAACAGTGGAACGGTCGGCGATCATTTGGAAGGCCAGCCGGTTGTGCTCAGGCAGATATTCCGCTTGAAGGGGTCCTGTCCCCGCTGAGACGGCTACTGCGGTGCCGTAGAGGGTGGCACCACCACTCGCCAAGTCTATAACTCTCGCCCCAGAAGCGTCGAAGCGGAATGTGACTTTGTCCGGCAACTTGACCTGGGCTGAGCGGGCATCTCCACCAGGCCCACTACCGAGTTCGGGCTCTATTGGTGAGAGGTCAAGGGTCAAAGTGAATCCTGCGGAAGGGGATATCACCAGATTACTAGATGTTATCGATACGGGGGCATCGAATTCCAAGGTGCCGCCGTTGACTCGCAGGCCGGAGAAGCATTGTAGGGGGGCGGTGCTGTCCACCAGGTGCGTCGCTAGCCAAACGCTTCCTTCAGGCAAGATCCAATTATGACTAGGGCCTGAAGGACCCAAGGTATTCAATCTCAGAGGAAGCGCCAAGAAGGGCTGAGATGTGGTGGTTTCCCGGAATCGGACGAACCGTGTCGTGCGAAAGAGATCAACCCATAGTTCCCGGCCGAAGCGGTCCAGGAATGGTCCGAAGATTCGCTCAATTTGCATTCCTGCTGATGCGGCCGGATGGGACTCAGGCAAACGGGTCGTGTGGACAGGAAGGCTGCGCACAGCGAGTATTACCTGTTCAGCATCCTCGGGAATTGTTTCCTCTGCCTCGTTCGCCAGCAAGCCCCGTTGGGCATCAAGCTGCGAACCCGACCACAGTTCCAGAAGGCCTGCCTCTGCTACCTCGGACAGGTTCACGAAATCTTGCCAGTCCTCCCGTCCCGTTGAATTCAGCTCCAGGTCTTCGAGCAGGTCGGCAAACCCCTGTGCATCCAGTTTCACAAATCTTTCCACCATGACTGTCTCCTTGCTATTAACCTGCGCGTGGGCTCATGCCCGTTGTCGTACCCAGCCTTCGCTGTCTCAAGTTGTATTTATCGGTCGCCACATGTCATTCCCAGCGGCCACCATGGAATTCGGGCGCCTGAAGCTAGCCTGCCCAACTCATCGGTCACAAGCAGCGGTTGATACCCGTGACTTTCATCAATGGAATTCACAACCACTCAACAGAAAACTTTCATTAGAGCCTTAATAGTAGCTGTCTTGTGGAGTTATAGGTTTATCTGGAGTCAACACGGTACAGCTGTCCTGAACTTTAGGCCTGGTTTGAACTCGACACAGGCAAGATCTAAACGACAAACAAGCTGGTCTGACAATGAAGTTTGTATTGGGTTTGAGTGCCATTAACATTCCTTTGTAAGCTGTTTTTGTTGGGGACCATCAAATTTGCATAGATCACCAAGTGAGGTTAACTTAGCGCTGTTCACTGAACTCGACCAAGCGAATGTTTCCGTGAGAAGACTGATGCCTTTCTGTCGCATACAGAATGAGTTTACCCTCTGGAGTCACGTATATTCCCGCCCCGTAGTCAAATTTGCACCAATCTCCAGCACCATCGACATCGCTACCCCGGCAATGGAAAGTTCTACTCTTCTCAAATTCGAGGTCAATATCGCCATCATCGTTCAGCACTAGTTTGTATAGGTGCGCCATGTCGGAGTTAGAACCTCCATGCTCCTCAAGCTGGAACATATAAAGATCCCCTGTATCGCACTCCGTTACAATGCTAGCGTTCTCTCCCCAGAAAAGATCAATGCTACTTGTATTCTGGAAATGAAACGACCCAGTGGGTCTTCGCGCCAAATAAAAACCGTATTCTTGGCCGCCTGATCTCCCCAGTGCAATCAGATATTGGCCATCGCTTAACTTCACAGCCGCAATACTCGCTGTACCATATTTACCATTTTTACCATTGATCCAATCCTCATTATAAACATGATGGTAGTGACGGTGAATCGGAGGACTGCTATTAATGCTTGAGTTCAGGTTCACATTGCTGACATCATATACAGAAAAACCATCTCCATGTACAGCCGCAGAGGACATAGGACACCAATCGTGTTTTCCATTAGGATGAGGCTGGCACCATTGCGCAACATATACATAGTGACCTAACACAGATAGTCCGCCTGGATGATTGTTTCCAGCGAATGTCCGTGCCACGGTGCGGTTGCTACTAGTTTGGTTCGGACCATCCCCATCGGGCATGCCCAAGAATGGGCCACCGCCTGTGTTCTGTCCAGCACCCATACGGACAACTGCAAGAGCTCCTTCCTTGTTACTCTGCTGGCTGGCCGTACTGTGCGTAAACACCATGTACTCATTATTGGCCAGACCAGCGATCCGCCCAATGGACTGAATATGCTCATTTGAACCTTGCCCAAACCACGTGGTTTTGCTAATACGGTGCAGGATTGCATCGGAGGTTGGGTGGGCGTAGCCATCGAAGCGGATTCGCCCAGCTGATTGATAGTTGTTTTCAAGCCCATCCAACTGCGCCTTTACATCTATAACGCAGTGGTTGCAAGTCGCCGAGCCCCATTCACACTCCTTCTCTCCGCTGAGAGAAGTTAATGTTGGGATGGGAGCACACCCAACGATCACAAGAACGGAAACAATCAGTAGCCCTAATCGCATTAACCACCTCTTCATATTGTGCCTACTTCGTCTGTACGTATATATCTCCCATGATCGTTAACCACATGTATAGGCTTATCAGGGAAATTTCTCGCCCGAGTAGCATAAAAATAAACACCGCTCTCAATATCATTTATAACTTCGCTCACTGAACGTGGAGACCAATCACCAGAACGATCAAATAAATGAGTTATGTCACCATCTGAATTTTTGATTACATGTGTCACATATCATAGAATCATAAGTCATTCGTTCCTGTATTAAGGATGCTAGGGCAATGAAAAAGGGTACAACGAAAGATTGGCAAAGAATCCTAGCAATCTTTCGTTGTTAACCGCTGATCGGAATCACTACTTCTGAAGTAGTCGCAGAGTAAATTGGGCGCGTCTAGTAGTAGATCTTACTTGATTTGGCGTGCTTAAAGCGTGAATTAAACGTGAATTTTCAGATAGAGTATTATGAATGTCGTACAGGATCCTCACGTTCTTACTGTTTGATACCGCACAACCCCTGCTGCCTCAAACAACCAGTAGACGCTCTTCCCACCACAATTCTTTCATCCATCTCCCCAAACAAGCCCCTTCTTATCCATACATGAGTTCCTTCATCGATATCACGAACACTCCATCTATCAATCCCCCAATTTTCTCCTTTCTTGTTCCGCCCGCTGTTCGCTGCGCTGCGGTCGGGTTGACCAAATTGGGGGATGACAGACTCCGCTTATCGTGATGCGTTGCCCTTTGTTGTACTGAATTTTATTAACCATAGTTAGTCAAGCAAAGGACAAGAACATGTTTCAAAATATTACGCTAATCGGCCGAGCCGGACAACAGGCAGAACTTCGATTCACCAACACAGGAATCCCAGTATGCAATCTTTCCCTCGCAATCAACGAAGGCTGGACCGCCGACGACGGCCAAAGACATGAACGCACCACATGGGTTCGCGTAACGTGCTGGCGCAAGCTAGCCGAGACCGTGGCCGAGTACGTTCAGGCTGGTCGACAAGTGATGGTCAGCGGCAAGCTCACGGAACCACAACCATGGATCGATAAGGAGGGCAATCCACGCGCCAGTATCGAAGTCACCGCCAATATCGTTCAATTTCTCGGCAGCGCAAACGATGGATCCAGCAACGCTGTAATGGATGAAGAAGTGATGAAGGATGCCTACACGGCAGGCTATCAAGCTGCATTGCAAGAAGTTGCCAGCAAAGCCGAACCAGCGGCAGAGAAGGATGATGTCTATCGACCCAACCGCATTCAACCCAAGCCAGAAGATGCGCCGGTTGAGGAAACACCAGTTGAAGAGACGCCGGTTCAAGATGCACCAGTTGAAGAAGCACCAGCTGAGGAAGAGCCAGTCGAAGAAGAGAATGTAATGCTCCTCGATGCCTCCTCTATGCTCAACGGATCCGCACCAAAGCTCGACCAAGAAGAGACGGAAGAAGACGAACCAGTTGAAGCAACCGTAGACGAAAATATACCCTTTTAGTTGCGCCGTTTTCCAACAGAATAGGACTCAAAAGAGGCCATCACGATTGATGTATAAATCGTGGTGGCCTCTTTCTTTTCCCCTTGCACATTCCTACAAAATCCCATGGAGGTAACCATGAGCCACCTTTACACCCCAACCGAAGAAGAGATCGAACGCGCAATCGCACTACTAAAATTTAACGAGCTGATGACCTACAAAGTGCGACACATCCTGACTCAGCAACTACTCGACTACAGCAGTGAAAGCGAGAGTTGGGTCGCGGTCAGCAGCCGAGATGAAGCCAAACTTTACTCATTGGCCAACGGCGAATGCACCTGTCCGGCACGCGCCAAATCGCCGACCATTCGCTGCAAGCATCTGGAGGCTTTCCGCGCCTATCACTCCATCATGCTGCGTCAACTCAACGACCGCATCATCGGCGTCTTTCGTGGATCCAACTCGACGCACGATGCCAGAGCCTATTGGAACGCCGCCTTGCTGGTCGACAAACAAAAAGTCGTTGCATACCCAGAACAGGCCGACCGAATCCCCACAACGATCTGCCAAACGCGCTTGGCCAATCGCAACTGCTACAAATTCAAAACCAACTTGGCCCTATTCCATTTTGCGTATTGGCTTGGCCAGGCGCGCGACCTAATGCAAGCCATGCAAAGCGTCACCCAATCTGACACGCTCTACAGCTACTACATCAAAGGCCCACTTTCGGATACCCCCGAACCACCCGCGCTGCAACCCATCTTCGAAGCCGACGAATACCACGAAGAACAAGAATTCGAAATCGAAAACTGGTAACTCACCTTTCAACCCTTCAACTTTTAACAAGGAAGCTTATGTCCCCAACAATCAAAGATCTCTATCCAGACAAATGGATCCGCGCATCGGATCTCCCGCGTGAAGGCCAAATCCTCACCATCACGCGCGCAACAATCGAACAGGTCTACAACACCATCGACCGCGAACAGCAGCCGCGCCTGATACTCG
>ENA-ORXM01003432-ORXM01003432.1-marine-metagenome-genome-assembly--contig:-NODE-3432-length-15806-cov-5.332888_pt1 | contig 15806 bp, 6 predicted proteins | sample MGYA00237867_ERZ511480 | MGnify/ENA primary metagenome ERZ511480 (study PRJEB26309, sample SAMN06266103) | marine metagenome | isolation source: Algal blade | place: United Kingdom:Sidmouth, United...
TCGGACCGGACCAAGTGGGTCAAACATTGAATTATTCTACAGAGCATATTGCAAGTAACAATATTTGTTGGGGGACGATCACCGTTGAAGATAAATTGGCTCCACACATCTATTGTAACAACTATCAAATTGCTTGTAATCATCCTAATGCACTAGAAGAAGATTATACTGTTTTAAATAATGTTTATTTGCCAGAGGACGGGACACTTCCGGCTAACATTGCTGGTGGTGCATTTTTTCCAGCTCCACCTTCTACAACAACCTTAAATTTTCCTGTTGAATGTGCTTCAATCGGAGAAGTAGTTTATAACCTCAAAGTTAGATTAAGAATTTCACATACCGATATTGGAGATTTGAGAATTCAATTAATTGATCCAAACGGAATTACTAAAACATTGATGAATCCTGGAATCTGCAATCCTGGTGCAGGCAAAGACATTATTGCTTTGTTTAACTCTGCTGCTGGCTCTCATCCTGTCATCGCAAATGCTTGTGGTGCACCCGCAGTACCTGCTATTAATGGAACTTATAAGCCAGTACAAAACATTTCTTATGCTGGAGTACCTTTTAGTTCTCTAGTTGGAAATTGGCAAATAGTTGTGACCGATACCAACAATACACTGTTTCCTGACCAAGAAGTTGGTCTAGGAGAAGTCGTAAGAGCAGAATTGATTTTTGATCATGGTTTTCCAAAACCTTATGATGTAGTTGATTGCTCTGATTATGATGTTCAATTGGTTACCGAAATGGTGAACGAAACAAATTGCTCGGTTCCATGGATCGGTGCGGAAGTCTTGAGAATTTGGAGAGCTTTCGACATCCACGGAAACTCTACTACTTGCGAACAAATTGTTCAGTTGAGAGCACCTTCTTTTTCTGATATGCTCTTGCCACCTGATCTAGATCTTGAATGTGGATCTGATCCTTCTGTAGCTTATACTGGACTGCCATTTTTTGATTGCAATGATGTAACAGAAGATCAAGATAATATCTGTGATGTGTCTTACACATACATGGATACAGAAATTCCAACCTGCGGTCAGGGAAGAAAAATTATTAGAGAATGGACCTTTGTCAACTGGTGTGCCTCTACAACTATCAATCATACACAGATCATAAAAGTTGAAGATACCACTGGCCCTCAGATCACAGCAAACGATATCACGACTGGTACTTCTACTTATGAATGTAGTGCAGAGATCGCTTTGAGTGCTTACGTCACTGACGAGTGCTCAGCCATCTCTCAGATTACAGCTACCTATACTGTTGGAGGTGGACCTTATATTGCCAGCCAACAAGCTAACATAATTGATATAACTAATACAGGTATCCTCAGTGGTTTGCCATTAGGCGCTACAGAGGTTGTGATACTAGCAAAAGATGCTTGTGGAAATAACACACTAGATACCATTGTGATAACTGTTGTCGATGATGTACCACCAGCTGCAATTTGTGATGATCAATTACACGTCTCCTTACAAGGAGATGGTACCGCAAGATTATATGCGGGAGACCTTGATGAAGGTTCTATTGATAATTGTGAAATTGCATCACTTCAAGTAAGAAGAACAAATGGATGTTTGGGGACTTCACAATTTGACAGTTATGTTGACTTCGTATGTTGTGATACGGAGCAGCTGGTTGAAGTAGAATTAAAAGTGACCGATGCAAATGGCAACAGTTCTATCTGTTGGGCAAATGTTTTGATAGAAGACAAACTTGCACCAATTATAACTTGTCCGCCAAATAAAATAATTGATTGCTCAGAAAATATTTCTGATCCATCGATATTTGGAGATGCAGTTGCATTGGATAATTGTGGCGCAACCATTTCTGTACAAGATGATATAGATATTGATAACTGCAGAGCTGGAGAAATAAGAAGAACATTTACTGCCGTTGACAATTATGGAAACGAACAAACTTGTGTTCAAACGATTACTGCAAATCACGTTTCTGATTTTGCAGTATCCTTTCCTGCTGACGTGGTCATTAACACCTGTACAGATGATCCAGGTATTGTTGGAGAGCCAATAATACAAGATGATGATTGCGAACTTTTAGCCATTAGTTATGAAGACCTTTTGTACAATGTTGTTCCAGATGCTTGTTACAAGATCGTTAGAACTTGGTCCGTTATTAACTGGTGTAATTATGATTTAAACAATCCTAACAATACAAACCTTGGGTTGGCATTGCCGATACCTAGAACGTATAGAGATGATGGAGATGGCTATTTTAGTTACACGCAAGTGATCAAGGTCATTGATTCAACCTTGCCTATCTTTGATCCAAATACAGTACAAGATATAACAATTGACATCAATGTAGGTTGTGGCTCAAGTATCAACGTGCCACCTGCCATTGCAAATGATGATTGCTCAGGTGAACTTACAGTACAGCCTTCAATTTCAATTTTAACTGGAACTCATGGCGACATTTTTAATGTAGATTATGTAGCCAATGACGGTTGTGGAAATTCAGTTACAGAATCTATTTCTGTAAGCTTCATTGATACCAAAGGGCCAACACCAATTTGTATCAATGGTTTATCTGTTGACATCATGCAAACAGGTATGATATCTATTCCTGCACACCTTTTTGAATCTGGTAGCTCTTATGATAACTGTTCTGCGTATGGAGATCTTAAGTTTTCTTTTTCTTCAAATGTAAACGATACAGATGTGCTTTTCACTTGTGATGATATAGGCTCTAATACAGTTGAACTTTGGGTGACTGATGGAGCAGGAAATCAAGACTTTTGCTCAACATACATCATCGTACAAGACAACTTAGGCAATTGCTCAGGTGGAGGTACGGGTACAGCTTCTGTTAATTTGGGAGGAGATGTCTTTACAGAGCAAGGAGATGACGTAGAAGACGTTACGGTCAACTTGACTGGTGGTGTGAGCAATCCTTACAACACCTCGAGCAATGGATCTTATTCCTTCCCAGGTTTACCTTCAAATAATACGTACACGATCTCGCCAGAGAAAAATTTGAATCCATTGAATGGAGTTTCTACTTACGATCTGGTATTGATCAGTCAACACATCATCGGCGTCACTCCGCTGAACACACCTTACAAGATGATTGCTGCTGATGTAAATAATTCTGGCAGCATTACCACTTTTGATATTGTACAATTGAGACAGTTGATTCTATATGTCGTGTCTGATTTTCCAGCAAATGATTCATGGAGATTCATCGACGCTACGCATACTTTCCAGCAAGCTACTGATCCTTGGTCAACACCATTCCCAGAGTATATCAGTCAAGCAAATGCGCAGACTAACAACATGAATTTAGATTTCATCGCGATAAAGATCGGAGACGTCAACGGTTCTGCTTCTCCACTTAATCTACTTGATACTCAAGATAGAAGTCAGGAGTCCTTGTATTTAGCTCTTGATGATTTGGCTTTCGCCGAAAGGCAAAGCATACAATTAGATTTTAAAGCAAAAGATTTTAAAGAAGTCACTGGTTTTCAATACACCTTTAATTTCGATCAAACGATTTTAGAATTTGATGAGGTAACTTCTGGTTTGCTTTCTATTGGTGATAATAATTTCGGATTCAACTTTTTGGAAGAAGGTGTTATCACTTGTAGTTGGAATGATCAAGCAGGAGTGACCGCTTCAGAAGATGAAGTTTTGTTCACGCTGAAATTCCAAGCAATAGCTTCTGGCAATTTAAAAGAGGTAGTAAAAGTAGACAGTAGATATACTCAAGCTGAAGCTTACACTTACAACGACGCTGAGGTGAAAAATGTAGATCTTGTTTTCAACAGTACTGCAGAAATTGAAGCTGCGATTCAAACTTTCGATTTTGAATTATTACAGAATACACCAAATCCATTCCAGGACTTTACAAAGATTGGATTTTATCTAAAAGACGATAGCCAAGCGGCGATCAGAATATTCAATTTGTCTGGACAATTATTACACGTTGTCGATGGTGACTTCGCTAGAGGGTACAATGAAGTGATCATTGATAAATATAACTTAGATGCTTCTGGAGTACTTTATTACGAATTAACTACAAATGGATTTTCTTCTACGAAGAAGATGATTTTGATAAAATAAAATGTAGATGGGAGGATGCAGTTAGTTGCATCCTCCTGCTTTTTAAAAGTTCAAATTTAGAACGAAAACAAACCACAAGAAAACGACTCGCCTACGCCAAGGCTTCGGCGAGCAAAGGGACGGTTTTTGGGATGGTGGCTCAAGCGGGACAAAGGTCCCGCTGAGCCAACTTTTAAAAATTAAAATTTAAACCAAAACGAAACGAATTTATAACCTAAAGAAACAACTCGCCTACGCTAAAGCTTCGGCGAGCAAAGGGACGGTTTTTGGGATGGTGGCCGAGGTGGAACAATGGTTCTACCGAGGCTACTTTTTTTATCTGCAGAATCGAAACCTTTTTTGAGGTTTTGTCAATTGCGCACAAAAATTTTATAGATTAAAGAAAGAGGTATCTTTGCAACCATTATTTATGTATTTTATAATGTAATTTGATTTACTTTGCTGAAAAGAATATTAATTATCATATCAAGACTACTTTTATTTGGATCTTTGCTTTCATGTTCAGATTCAATTAGCGAATCAAAGTTACCAGATCCTCTTATAATTGAAGTTTTTAGCAAGGAATATCAATGGTATTTTAAATTCCCCGGTGCGGACAATGAGTTTAATACGAATGATGATATAGTAAAAAAAAACTTAATTTATTTACCCTCGAAGACTAAGATTAAATTCAACATATACAGCGAAGATTATATATATGCTTTTTCGATACCTGAAATAAGGTTAATGGAAATGGCAGTTCCCGATAAGACTCATACATTAGAACTGGGACCTTTAGAAAGAGGGGAGATAAAATTTGAAGCTGGATCATTTTGTGGGTTTGATCATGAAACCTTGAAAGGTGTTTTTGTCGTTGAAAAAGCTAAGAGTTTTATTAAACACCTATCTTTGCGATAGGTAATATTTATAAATATTGAAGTTAACTATAATGAGTAAAAGTAAATTGTTAATAGCTTTCATTGGACCATTAATTTTTTTAATGCTTCATAATTGTACTACTGAATCTAATAATTCAAAAATTGACAAAGAAAAAATTATAGATAAAACTGTTGCCAGAAAAGATATTTATAAGAAATTCTTATTTCCTAAATGGATATCTGAAAGAAAGCAAGAACAAGTACAAAAATCGAAAGCATATAAAGTCTTTAATGGATTTAGTTTTAAAGATGAGATTATGAGCAGTAATATTAACTTCAAGCATGAAATTAATCCTGATTGTGCAAAGTATTATAAAGCTTCTCATTATGATCATGGTAATGGGGTAGCAGTCGCTGATGTCGATAATGATGGTTTGTATGATTTGTATTTTGTTTCACAAGTTAAATCTGGAGAGCTGTGGAAGAATTTAGGTAGTGGGAAATTTAAAAACATTACCGCTGAATCTGGACTAAGTAATTTAAATAAAAATACTTACGTTTCTGCCTCATTTGGGGACATTGATAATGATGGTGATCCTGACCTATATATCACTGCAATCAAAGATGGCAATATTCTTTTGGAGAATGATGGTCAAGGAAAATTTACAAATATTTCTCAAGATTCTGGCACGGCTCATAAAGCACATTCATCTGGAAGTATATTTTTTGATTACAATAAAGATGGCTTATTAGATTTGTTTGTCACCAATGTTGGGAAATATACAACTGATCAATTGGCTTCATTTGATATAGGTGAGAAATCTTACAAATATTATGTTGCAAAAGAAGATGCATTTTACAGACATGTAAAACCAGAAGAAGGGGAACAAAGCGTTTTGTATAAAAATTTAGGGAATAATAAATTTGAGGACGTAACAAATCAAGTTGGATTGCAAAATGCGTCCTGGTCTGGTGATGCAATATTTGTAGATTTTAATGAAGATGGTTTTGATGATATATACCTGCCAAATATGCAAGGCGATGATCTTTACTTCGAAAATCAAAAAGGGCAAAAATTTATTGAAAAAAGTAAAGAGTTTTTTCCACATACTTCATGGGGGGCAATGTCGCTTAAGGCGTTTGATTTTGATAATAATGGGACTCAAGATATTTATATTACAGACATGCATTCAGATATGATCGCAGCAGAATCATCTGGCTATGAAGAGGAAAAAATTAAAAAGAAATCTCCAATGCCTGAATCATTTTTGATGACTAAAGGGCAAAGTATTTTTGGAAATTCTTTTTTTAAAAAATCTGCTCCAAATAAGTATGAAGAGGTTTCTAGTAAAATAAATTTGGAAAATTATTGGCCTTGGGGTTTTAGTGTAGGAGATTTGAATGCGGATGGATTTGAAGATCTATTTATAACTAGAAGTATGAATTATCCTTATCGATATCAAACGAATTCCTTAATGCTTAATAATAAAGGGAAGGATTTTCTTGAGAGCGAATTTATTTTGGGAGTAGAACCAAGAAGAGATGGACGTTATACCCAAGCCTGGTATGAACTAGATTGTGATGGCAAAGATAAAGGACATAAGGAATGCAAAGATAGATCAGGGGATTTGACAATTTGGGGTTCACTTGGCTCTAGATGCTCTGCAATTTTCGATATAGATAATGATGGAGATCTTGATATTGTTACAAATGAGTTTAATGATGTACCTATGTTATTAATAAGTGACCTCAGTAGCCAAAAACAAGATTTTTCTTTTTTAAAGATAAAGTTGGAAGGCACTAAGTCAAATAGATCTGGAATAGGAGCTAAGGTTATTGTTAAAACCAATACATCTACCTATACTAAAATTATGGATGGTAAATTAGGTTATCTTTCTCAGAGTGATTGTCCATTATATTTTGGACTACCAAAAGAATCTAAACCCAGTTCTATAGAAGTTATCTGGCCGAGTGGAAAGAAACAGGTTGTGAATAAAGATATAAGAGTTGATAGTCAGATTGTGATAAATGAAAATTGAATTTTTAAATTAGCTAAAGGAAAACGCTTATGTCCAATGTTGATCAGGCCTAATGTTGTTCGCCTACTATATGGTCATTAGTAGCAAATAAAATGGGGACTTTGACTGCCCAAAGTCATCGGAGGTGCTTTTGAAGGGGACGTATATGGAGATGCATTATTTGAAAATCCAGGTAATGAAAATGCTTGGATCACTTTAAAACTAGAAGGGACGAAGTCAAACAGAGCAGCCATAGGTGCAAAGGTGAAAGTAGTGACTCAATCAAGTGATGGCAAAACAAATACCTTTTATCATACTGTCGGTTCTGGTTCAAGTTTTGGTGGCAATAGTTTGCAATTAGAGATGGGACTTGGTGATGCATTACTGATCAAAGAAATCGAAATCACCTGGCCGAGCTTAAAATCAAATAAAACAAAATTGAAAGATGTTGCTATCAATCAAATTTTAGGCATTGTAGAAAATTCTTAAGAATAGGGTGAAGTAAAAAAAACTTTTATTTTACTGTGGAAATCATATGGCATTCAAAATAAAATCAAGATGAGAGTTGTAGTTTTTGCTTTTTTAATATTAAATATATTTTCATGTAGCAAAAAGGAGGCATCAATCCCAGAAGTCCTTAATTCATACATCTATGAAGAAATTCCTCTAGAAGAAAAATACCTCAAATGGAATTTAGACAGTCTAATCTACACCGCTGGACAAACTCCTGACCCATTTAAAAAGGTCGAATATTCAAGAGCAGCAGGAATTCGATTATTAAATGCAAATAGAAATGAAAAAGCTTGGCATAACTTCATGACTGTTAGAAATATAGCAAGAAGAATGATCACTTTAAGAGATCAATTCCCGGAATCACAACATTTATTAGCTTTGGCTTATTTAAAAACAGCTTCTAGCCGTACTAAAATTAATACTTCTAATTTTAAAAAATCCTTAAAGGAAACTGGAGAATTGCAAGATGCTTCAATGTTGGATAAATCTCAAAAGATTTATGAAGATTTAATTAAAGAAAACTCTAAGGATGAAAAAGCCATATTTCTTTTGAATTATATACTCCTTAATAAGGGACAATATCCAAATGGCCTTTCAGAAGATTTAAGAGTTATCAAATAAGCTCTTGAAAATATGGAAATGTTAGAATGACCTTTAATCTAATAGGTTCACTTTTCTTATTTCAAATGATAATTAAATAAAAAGAACGGTGTTTTGTTACCGTTGGTTTTTTTATATCCTCTAGAATCAACCGATAATTATTTAGCCTTTGATTATTTTGCTATTTCAATTTTAATTTCCCAATATTATTACTTATCTTTTAAAGTTCTCATAATCGGATTGCTTACAAACACACATACGGTATACTTTCAGTAATTTAATGTTCAATGTCTTACATTGATATTTAACCATAAAAGCTCTGCTGTTATGACAAAAGTGTTTAAAAGTATGCAACTTAGAACAGTTGTTTTATTCGACATGGAGTATCTCCTTGGCTCCAAAGGTAACTCAGGCCGAGACAATGCCGTTTCCCTTAAAAAAATCTCTTCTGAAATCAGAGAAGCATTTAATTGTCGCTTTTCAATTCAAAAAGCCTATGCAAATTGGTGGGATCCAAGACTTTCAATTGTTAAACCAGATCTATTAGAATTAGGAATCGAACCGATACAAAAATTTGGTTTTGGTACTGGCGTACCTAGATCAATTTCAAGGATACAATTGATTTTAGATGCCATGAGTATTGCTTGTAGCCAATCAAACATTGAGCGGGTAATAGTAGTATCAGGAGCCTACTCTTTGGCAGCACTAAGCAATAAGTTAAATCAATTTGGAATTGAAACAGTATGTTGTGCCTATAGAAAGGATAAAGAGAAAATACCTACACAATATTTCGAAAGCCATATTTGGCTAGAAAATCCAGATAAATTAAAATATTCCACAATACGGAGTTCTGATCCGATTGTTTACAATTATAAGAAACAATTTGAGCCAATGGATACAGATCAACGTGAAGTAGCCATTGGTTTGTGCAAAGGAGTTATTAATTATGTCGCCTCAAATCCTTCGATCGAGTCACGCTTTCAATCGCAAGGTGTCAACATCTCAGTGATAGCACAACTTTTCGATCACAGGATCAAGAATTTCAATTTTTTCAAATTTGGTTTCGAAAAATTTAGTGATTTTATTTCTCACGTACTCGAAGACACTAGTTGTAAAATAGTTTTCAAAGCTCCTTCTGAATATAGAATAGTGCCAAAAGGTCTTAAATATCAAGGTTTTGAGGATGTACAATCAAAAGAAAAAGAAGAAGACCTCCATACGACAAGATTTTACAAGAAGATATTGATCAAAGCTAAACCTTTGCATAAACAATTCAATCGATTAAATTTTTATCTAATCGCTAAATATTTAACAGAAAACAAAGAACATTTTAAATCTATTTATTTTAAAGATCTAATTGATGACCTAGGTCGAAAAATGGACCTGGAAGAGATAGAACTTAAGAACACTATATATAGCATGAAAAACTCAGGTTGTATCTTAATTGATGACGAACAGTTACCAACATCAAAACAAAAATATTCTTTCTTTTTAGAAACCCCAGATGAATATTTTGAAAAGGTAAAATTGGCCATGAAGAGCAAGTTAGAATCAATACTGCCGGAAGTTAAAGCTGAGGTTTTTAATGCCGTTTTAGTATGACAATATAAAAGGTACCTTCTCATAAAGTAAGCCCTAAAGTTCCCATGGAACTTTAGGGCTTACTTCTAATTTTTAGATTTTAAAGGCCAAAAGTTTATGGTAGAATACATCTTTTTCTTGAATAAATTCTTACAATTTGCCTGTGAAAAGTTATACCGTCCCAAGTACGAATTATGCATTAGCAAAATATGATTATAAAAAATACCCTATTTAGGGGATATGTATTCATACAATTATTCCTCATCTTTGTAGTGTACGTTTGACAAAATCTCATCCCAGACCCCAGTCATTTTAATGCGTACCAATCTTAGGTTGTAATTTATTCAATTACAACTTATATCTCTAAACCGTTCAAAGAAAATCTCAATTATCAAAACATTGTTTTGCTATTTGATGAGGTTTACATTTTGTGATTATTCTAATTGCTGAATGTATAGAAGGTTTTACCTTCTTAAAAACAGTTGGTTTTTTAAACCAGCATTCTAAAGATCTATTCGATCTCCAATTCATCGACCACAGCGTGGTCTATTTTCATCTCTTAATGAGAATCTTGAGAAGGTTATCTGTCCTGGCAACCTTTATTTACATTATTTCAAATTTTGGATTTACATCAGTCTCAAGTGGCTGTTGATTATATAATTAATTTATTTGTTAACCATTTTATTTAAAATTTTAGTCTCATGAAAAAACAAGTTTTTCAAAAGGCACGATGGTTTGCTTTAGCGAGTGTAATGATGTTTGCATCGTTGTTTATGACAACGACGATCAACGCACAAGCTACTATAGCTAATCATCAAGCCGCAATCACTCAGATGGTTGCAGACTTGACAGTTAAGCAATCTACGCTTACACCATCATCAGCAAAGTATGACATCGTACAAGATGCGATTACTTTCTTGAACGGTGCCAATGCTGGATTAACTGCCAATCCGCAATTCTGGACGGATCAAAAAATCTTTGATCACGATTCAATTCTTAAAACACATGATACATTCATGTACAATTATTCAACGGCGGAATTAGCAACGTTTAATTCCATGTTTGCTGCAGAATCAGCAAGTGGAGTTAACACTGCACTTATTAAGAAGTTGCAGTGGGTTCTTGATGCCAATGCTTATTAATTTTTCCTTTGAACATTTTAATCTAAAAAAAATTCTTATTATGAAAAGAATAATAACTTTATTCTTGCTTTTGGGGTTTATCGGTATAGTTGGATTACAAGCACAAGATTGTAACTGTGTTTATAATTTTACTTCCGATGATACATTCGGTGACGGATGGACAGGAGCAAGCGTTACGGTTGCTGTAAATGGAGCTACGGTTCTAAATCTTACACAGCCTTCTAACGCAAAAGTTGCCGTTACAGATGGCGACCTTATTGAAATTACAGAAAATGGCGCTGATGTCTTCAATGGTGAAGTATGCTATTCTATAACAGGCCCTACAGGAGATACTCCTGTTAATGTCGGTTTTGGTTGTGGAGGAACAGTAGCCTACAATGGGACAAATGCATTTGCATTTAATGCTGTTTGTGAAACTGCATGTCCTAATGCAACGGATTGTTTAGTTTCTGTTATGGCAGAATACTCTAATCCGGGAGCAGATCTAAATAATATCTGGAACCAAGCAAATCTAACCATCTCATTGACCGGTGGTGGATCTGCTACTGATGGTGGTGGTAATGAAGGAACTATTGCAGTTTCTGAGTGCCTTGCTTTAGGTGCTACAACAACTATGACAGTGACTTACGCAGATGATGCTTTCTTCTTTGGAGAAGCATGGTGCGTGACTCCTTCGGGTGGAGTACCTGTCGGACCTCCTTCAGGCCCTTTAGCCTATGAAGATGCGCCAGCAGATGATTTTGCTAATAACTCATTTACAACAACTCAGGATTTTACGTGTCTACCTGTTGATCCTGCTGCAGCATTGGCTCCGCCAATTGCAAGTTGTGGTATTTACTGCTTAGGCAAGAGTAATTTTGTAAGACCATTGTGTGTGATACCACCTGATTGTGGTCCTGGAAATGGATGTATAGATCCTAAAACAGGAGAAGCATTCCTTGATCCTAAATTGACAACTTTTGTTGACGGTGCTCCAACAGGGGTTGCTGACATTAGTATTTTCCCTTCAAATGTATTTACACCAGCAACTACAGCTCCAGCAAGTGCACCTATAGCAGTGCCAGCTTGCCCAGCTAACACAACGTGTTCAGCAGCTTCAGTTACTTTTTGTGTAAATGCAGATCATAGTTTTTCAACTGGAGAAGATTTCTTTGTAGATTTTGGCGGTGTTATTCCGGCAATTACAAATCCAGGTGGAGGTAATGGTGACTGTGCAGAAGCTTGTGTAACTGTTGCATTATCTTGCGCAGATGCAGATGCTTTAGCAGGTGTAACCCCAACTTTTGGATGGGGAAATGCTGTTAATACAGCGCTTTGTCCAATAAATGAAGTATATGTATTTGTTTCAAAAACTTGTACTGAAGCAAGTGCAATTGCAGATCCAGCTTGTATTACTTGGTGGACAGAAGCAACTTGTGGATCAAATGTAGCTAGCGGAACAGGTTTAAGTATCGCTCAAATTACAGAACTAATTGAAAGTGGATGTTTCCCTGGAGCTAGTTTAGCTGAACCAGGACAACTTTGTTTATTTGCTCAAGCATCTTGTGCTGATGGTACTGAAAGTGAAAGAGTTCAGACTTGTTTATCTATTTTCGACTGTGATGTAGATGGCGGATGTCCTTATTTCTTAGTAATGTCTGATGCTGGCGGAGATGGATGGGATGGAGCAACGATCAATGTTTCAATTAATGAAGTATGGCCAGCTACTGCTTGTAAAGTTACAAGTGGAGCTTGCGAAGTTAAATTACTTACAGTTACTGACGGTGGATTCATCGACCTAGAATATTGGAATGGTTCTAACGAAGATGAACACTTCTGGGAAGTTGTAGATGTATTTGGAAATACTGCACCAATGATTTCAGGAAATCCTGCATCATTTGGACCAAATCCTCCAGTAGGAGTTACCCATAGAATCAAGGCCTCTTGCCCTGAAGAATGTTCAGAAGTAATTGAAGAAGATTTTTGTGCAAGAGTAACAATGGGTGCATGGCCAGAATTTATCTCATGGGAGATCTATGAAGGTCCTTGTAATCCAGGTGTTGACGCTACAAATAATAATCAAGGTCCAAGAAAATTCTGGATCAACGCTACATTCTATGAAGGAAACCCTCCTGGTACAACAGTTGATCACGCAATTCCTGCTGATTGTTTTGTTACATGTCAAGAGTATACTATTCACTTGATGGATGGTTTCAACACTGGTTGGAACGGTTCTGATTGGACTTTATTGACAAAGAATAAATGTTACGGAGCACCAGCAAATCAAATTTTAAATCCTAATGATCCTAAGTTTGGATGGTACAACGTATTCTTTATTTCTGATGCTGACTTTCCTAATGATGGAAATGCTGCTTTGCCAAATGCAGATTACTATGAGTGCTTTACAATTCCTTGTAAGCCAACTTGTGATCCTGTTTCTCTTTTAGTAGCAGCAGATCCTGTCAATTGTTCAGGTTCAGTGATCATACCTTCACCAGTAGCAGAAATTTGCTACCCACAATGTAATCATGGGATAGGTTGTAACATAACGGCCGATCTAGAAATACTTCCATTTGGAGATCCATTTGGAGGAGCTTCAAACGGATTGTTATTTACAGGTTTCCCAACGGCTACTGATATACAAGTTGGTGGAATACCAGTAGGTTGTCACAAAGCAGTATGGTACTTAAACTACTGTGATGGTTTCATCTCAAGATGTACGATCGACTTTACACTTAATATAGAAGCAAACCCAACGATGATTTGTAATGATAACGTAACAATTTCATTGAAGGCTCCAAATGCAGATCCTACCAATGGTGGTTTCGTACAAGGTCTTTTAGATGATATCAATGAGTGTGTTATCAAGATCGAGCCAGATATGGTACTTGAAGCTACAGTTGGAGAAGACTGTGCATTTAATGAATACAGTATTACTATACTAGATGCTAGTGGTGCTCCATTGGTTGTACTTTCAGACAATGGTCTTCCATTAGATGATTTTGGTAGAGAAATACCAGCAGCATTAATAAACTGCCCACTGGTTCCTTCAAACTGTTTAGTAGGAAAGGATCAAGTAAAGCAGACGCTTACATACGTAATTGAACACAAGCCATCAGGTAACAAATGTTGGGGTGAATTGACAGTAGAAGATAAGACAGCACCATTGGTGTTAGTATCAAACTACTCAGTTTACTGTAACGATCCTGAAGCTTTTAACGAGGATTATACAGAGACGATCACATTTGATGCTGCACCAGAAATGCCGGGTAATATTGCTGGTGGTTTCACAGGAGCTGCACAATCAAACTTGTGGATTCCTGTAAACATGGTTGATCAGTGCTGGAAGAAAGGAGCTGCTTTGACTGACATTAAGATCATAGTAAATATGATCCACAATGAAATCACAGACGTTGCAATAAACCTTCACTTACCATCTAGTTTGGTAGCATTAGGTTTTCCACAAGTAATCCAATTGGATCAAGTAGGAGATACAGGTTCAGCAAACTGTTATGTACCAAACCCAGTAAATGATGCACCAGGTCTATTGGCTCTAGTTGCAGGTACACTTCCATGTACTGCATTAGAAAGTCCATCACCTGAAGAATTCTTTACAGAGAATACAGGAAATACAGCACTTCCAGGAAACTACGGAGGAACTTGGTATATCCAAGTTATTGATCAAGGCGTATCCTTCCCAGATCCACCATTTGGTGCAGGAGAGGTTACTTCAGCGTCAATCACAGTAACATGTGGATTCCCTACACCAGCTTCAGCGATCGATTGTTCATTGGAAACATTTGAGCAGATCTCAGAAGTATATGTAGATACAGATTGCGACCAGTCTAACTGGGAAGGTGGTCAGATCCACAGAATATACAAGGCAACAGATTGTTTTGGTAACTCAACAACTGCTACGCAAATAGTAGGATTGTGTGCACCACCAATGTCTGACCTTGAATTCCCTGGAGATATTAAATTAGAATGCGAAGGTTTATCACCAGAAGAAATCACTCCAGAATTATCTGGTGGATTAATTTATGCTTGTAATCCTGTGACGGATGAGCTTCAGGCAGAATGTGATATTACATTCACTTACACTGACAATGTGATTCCAACTTGTGGTCGTGGTTATAAGATCATCAGGGATTTTACGATAATCAACTGGTGTTCAGGAACAACAAAGTACCACACACAAACTATTGCTGTTGAAGATTCAACTGGACCAACCGTACCAGATGCATCAGCAACAATCGGAACATCAGGTTACGAATGTTCAGGTGAATTATGTATAGAAGATCTAGGGATCGAAGATGCATGTTCAGGTGTTTTAGCAGTATCAGCGAAGTACTTAATTTCAGGAAACCCTTACTTAGGAAACGATCAGTATGCAATAGTAGATCTATTGGCAGGCGAGTGTATCTCAGGTTTAGGTATTGGATCAACAGAAGTTGAAATTACAGCAACGGATAGCTGCTTTAACAGAACAGTACTTGACATTACAGTAATAACACAGGATGATGATGCGCCATCAGCAGTATGTGATGATGATTTACACATCTCATTAAACGGAGACGGTGTAGCAAGATTATTTGCAACTGATTTTGATGAAGGTTCAACAGACAACTGTGGAGACGTAACATTAGAGATCAGAAGCTTAGGTTGTGCAGGATCAGGCTGGGGTGAATTTGCAGATTTTGCATGTTGTGACATCGGAGATGGTGTAACAGTAGAATTAAGAGTAACAGACGCAGCAGGCAATACGAATATTTGTTGGGCAGATCTATTGATCGAAGATCCATTAGGACCAATAGTGATCTGTAAGCCAGATCTTACAGTAGATTGTAATGAAGTAATAACTGGAGGAGACGGATTCACAGAGCCAGATGCTACAGACAATTGTGGAGCAGTATTAGTAAATACACAAGATGGAGGTTCACTTGATAATTGCCACGCAGGTACATTAACAAGAACATGGACTTACTCAGACGGATCTGACAAGTCAGCAGATGCATCATGTACTCAAAGAAT
>ENA-ORXM01003433-ORXM01003433.1-marine-metagenome-genome-assembly--contig:-NODE-3433-length-15799-cov-18.545478_pt1 | contig 15799 bp, 9 predicted proteins | sample MGYA00237867_ERZ511480 | MGnify/ENA primary metagenome ERZ511480 (study PRJEB26309, sample SAMN06266103) | marine metagenome | isolation source: Algal blade | place: United Kingdom:Sidmouth, United...
AATACGACAACGATCTAATACAAACAAAAAAGTCTGTTCCACGAGGAACAGACTTTTTTTTGTTTAAGAGAGCCGATGGAGGGACTCGAACCCACGACCTGCTGATTACAAATCAGCTGCTCTAGCCAGCTGAGCTACATCGGCATTTTTAACGGGTGCAAATATAATCGCAAAAATAACATTTGCAAACAGTTAATTAAAAAATTTATCCTAGTTTGTTGATTTTTTCAATTAAAGCTCTTCCTTTTGTTTCTAAGTCGTTTTGTATTCCTTTAAAATGAGCTTTTGGATTGTCTACATTTTTTTCATTTACTTTAGCAATCAGCTCATCAAAAGTTTCAATAGCCTCGTCTATAATGGCTTCACTATTTTTTGTGTCCTTATCTGTATTTGAGTACTCCCAAATATACACTGCCTCAATAATATCCCCTAAAACGTAATTAATATCTTTTTTTAAGTTTTTAACGTTAGCCATTTTTTTTTGTTTTAAAATTTTGACAAAAATAAGTAATTAATTAGTATAAATATTCCTGCTTTAACGTGAATAAAAATTTAATTTTGAATACACAAATTCTAATATTTAAAATAAAAATGAACATTAAATATTATTTTTTTGCTATTTAATTTCCAGAATAACTAACAAAATTACGAGGGGTTTCATAAAGTGTAATTTCCAAATTTAAATCTTTATCTAGCTTAGGTTTCATTTTATTGAAAATAACAACGGCTATATTTTCTGCCGTTGGATTTAAATCTTTAAATTCTGGTACTTCTATATTCAAATTCTTATGGTCAAAAGACTCCTCAACTTCAATTTTGATAATATCCTTTAAAATTTTCATGTCGATAACATATCCTGTTTCCTTATTTATTTTACCCGTTACGCTTACTATGAGTTCATAGTTATGCCCATGGAAATTTGGATTATTACATTTTCCGAATATCTCTTGGTTTTTTTCAAAACTCCAGTCTTTCCTGAATAATCTATGTGCAGCATTAAAATGCGCTTTTCTACTTACTGTTACTTCCATTATGACGTGGTGTTTATATGTTCATAGAATTTATCAAAAATAACTTTAAACCATTCAGTATAGGATTCAGGGTGCATTGATATATCAACTTTAATATCTTGTAAAGGCATCCATTTCCAACTGGCAACTTCATCATTGTTAATAATGGGTTCATTTTCATACGTGCCTAGCAAAACGTGATCATACTCATGTTCAGTTAAACCGTTATCAAAAGGCGCTTTATAAATGAAAGAAATAGATTCTTTTAGATCTACGACAAAGCCCATTTCTTCTTGCAAACGTCTTTTTCCTGCTTCAATATTACTCTCACCATCACGCTGATGACTACAGCATGTATTTGTCCAAAGCCCTGGTGAGTGGTACTTATCTAGGGCTCTCTGTTGTAACATTAATTCTTTTTTATTGTTAAAAACAAAAACTGAGAATGCACGATGTAACAACGCTTTTTTATGTGCTTCTAGCTTAGGCATTAATCCAATCTGCTCATCTTTTTCGTTTACTAGAATAACTTTTTCTTCTTTCATCTGTTAATTTTATTTTCTATTTTAGGGTCAGATGCAATCCATATACAAACATATTAATCAGTCTTGATTCAAATTCCATAGTTTAACAAAAATACAAACAAAATTATAACTTAGTAAACCTACTTTTAAATAAAAAAGCACCTAAATAAATTTAGGTGCTTTTAAATTAAAATTTTAATTATTTTAGTTTGCAACTACAATAAATTCGCTCCTTCGATTACTTTGGTGTTCTGCTTTTGAACATTTAACTCCATTGGAGCAACGGTTCGTTAATTGTGTTTCCCCATAACCTTTTCCTGTTATGCGGTTGGCAGATATACCACCTTTATTTATTATATATGCTATAGTAGATTTGTTTCTTCTATTAGATAATGACAAGTTATAAATATCAATCCCCCTTGAATCTGTGTGAGAACGAACGTCTATTTTTACATCTGGATATTCCCTCATATAATTAATAACTTTAGCTAACTCAATTTCGGCATCAGGGCGAATAAACGCTTTATCGTAATTGAAGTAAATTGGATTTAAATTAAGTAATAATGCTAAATCAGTTCCTAACCTAGCCGCTTCAGGCTCTAATTTTAATTCTAATTTTAATGGTCTATTATCTTCCGGATTAATTGAAACGTCAACAAAATCATCTTTATATTTTTCTTTTTTAGCTTCAATAAGGTAAGTGCTTTCTTTACAACCTAAGGTTAAGGCAAATTTCCCTGAATCATCACTTTTTAAAGACTGAAGTAAATTTCTATTTGAATCATATACGAACACATCTGAATTTGATAAAATTTCTTGAGTTCGTTTGTTTATAACTGTACCTGTGATATTCTTGCTGCAAGGTGAAATAACAAAACTATAAATATCATCATCACCTTTTCCTCCTTCTCTATTAGAAGAAATATAGCCTTTCCCTGAAGTTTCATTTACAATATAGCCAAAATCATCTTTCGTACTATTAATTGGTTTTCCTACATTTTGAATCACGTCATTAGGTGTGTTCAATTTATCAATTTCAATTTTAAAAACATCCAGCCCGCCTAATCCAAGGTGACCATCAGATGAAAAGTAAAGTATACCTTTATTACTTACAAAAGGAAAATTTTCTCTACCCTCGGTATTAATTTTAGCTCCTAAATTAATTGGTTCACCATACGTTCCATCTTCATTAATATCAACAACAAAAATATCGGACGCGCCTTGTGTTCCTGGCATATCAGAAGCAAAGTATAATTTTTTTTCATCCATACTTAATGCTGGATGTGCTACGTTGTATTCATCATTATTGAAAGGCATTGACTCAATATTTTTCCATACACTGTCAATTAATGTTGCTTTATAAATTTTTAAACCATGAATGTTTTCATTATTCTTTTTAAATTTGCCTTTAAAGAAATTATTCCTTGTGAAATAAGCTGTTTTACCATCTTTAGTAAAAGTTGTTGAAGATTCGTGATATTTCGTATTTACATCTCCATTTACTTCTTTAACACTACCGTTTTCATTTAACTCGAATAAATCTAAAAATGGTTGAGCGTTCCAACTATAAATTTTTCCATTTTGATCTCTTGAAGAAGCAAAAATTAAATGACCATTATAAGTAGAAGTTCCAAAATCTGAAAACGAAGTATTAATATCTAAATTTAACAATTCAAGATCGTTTGATATTTTATTTATCACTTCAACGTAGTTTGATTTCTTTAAAAACTCTTTTACTCTGGAATCCTCAGGCTTTAATGTTGCAAAGCTTTTTAAAACTTCATCAGATTCTGCATACATTTCCTGAGCTCTTAAAGCTTGAGCATATCTAAAATAGTTTTCAGGATCTGTAGCTACATCAAAAGCCATTAGCTTTTTATACCACATTGAAGCATCTTCCATTTGACTATTGAAATAAAATGCATTAGCCAATTTTTCAATAATTTCAGGAGAAGCGTCTTCTTTGTTTGCTAATTTTAAGAGTTGGTTTCTGGACTCTATATAGGATAGGTTTTCATATTTTTTTATAGCGCTTGAAGCTTTTGCTTTTTGCGCGAAAGCAGTATTAAAAACCAATGCACTTAATATAGATAGTATGTATATTATTTTTTTCATGTCTATAATCTTTTAGAAGAATCTTGGTGATAAAATTTTACCTATTTGTTGTAATTCAAATCGTAACATAATTTCATGAGAGCCACTGTTATAATTGTTTAGCCCTGTTGTAGTAGCATCATAAGCATACCCCAAAAATAGTCCTGGATTAATTTGAAAACCAAGTAAACCACTAACAGCATCATCCCATCTGTATGCTAAACCTAATGTAAATTTATCATTAAATAATGCATTAACAGATAAATCTGCAATAATTGGTGCTCCCGAAACGCCTTTAACTAAAAATGCTGGTTTCAATTTAGTCCTTTCGCTTACATTGAATACATAACCACCTATTAAAAAGTAATGTAAACGTTCTGTTGCAATAGACTGTTCAAAATCATCATAATGCTCCGTGGTTAAAATATTTGGTACAGATAAGCCTAAATACCATCTTTCTGAATGTAAATACAAACCAGCTCCTAGAGTCGGTGATATTAAATTAACGTTGTTTCCATTATTAAATAATGGATCATTTTCATTAAAACGTCCTTTACTCCAATCTGTATCTAAAATATGTAGACCACCTTTAAGTCCAAAAGACAACTCTAAGTCTCCAGTTTCATCAACTGGTAAAGTATAAGAAATATTAGCATCAACATTAGTTTCCTCTGCAGGACCTAGCCGATCACTAACAATATTTAAACCAAAACCTATCCTCTCGTTTCTTGATGGTGAATGGATACCAAAGGTCATTGTTTTTGGAGCTCCATCTATGCCTACCCACTGTGTTCTATATAACCCTGTAACACTTAGTACGTTTCGCTGTCCAGCATAAGCCGCATTTACACTCATTGTATTATACATATACTGGGTATATTGCGGATCCTGCTGTGCTTGTGTTTCTAAACTTAATAGTGCAGTAAACACTACTAAAATTAAACCTTTTATTAATGATGATTTTTGTATCATTTTAATCTTTTTTAGTCGTTTACTTTTATTATCTATTTATATATAACCATCCAACTTTTGGTTTAGATCCGTCTCCGAAATCTAAGACATAATAATATGTTCCTACTGGTAGTTTTTCATCAGCATTTACTGTAGCTCTTCCATTTGAAGTTCCATCCCACTCATCTGTACTGCTGTATCCTCTTTTGGTATAAACTATATTACCCCAACGGTTATAAACCTCTAATTTATTATTAGGATAATTATCAATACAGCTTATAACCAAGGTATCTCCAATTCCATCTCCATTAGGAGAAAACTCATTAAATACAGTTAAACATCCTAATTCAGTTACTGTAGGATCATCTGTTGTATTTCCATCCGAATCTTCATCATTATCACTCGTATCAGTTGCTGTACTAGAAAATCTAGTAGATCCTGTTGCAATAACACTATTACTAACACCTCTAGCATCAATAGCTGATTGCGTAATCGTAAAGCTCGCTAAATAAGTAGCAGTTTCTCCTACAAGAAGTGTGCCTTCGAGACTACCTTGATTTGCACTATCAAATTCCGGCTCTTCTGTTAAAGAAATTAGGTTACCATTACCATCTAAGAATGTGTCCACTAGAATTACATTTGTAAACTCAATATCTCCAGTATTTGTAACTTCAATAATGTAATCTATTCTATCTCCTAAATTAGTACCTAAAACGTCAGCCCTTTTAGTAACTTCAATTGAAACCTGACAACCAGGTCTAAATGGGTCACATGGATTATTTGGATTACTTATTGGACCACCTATAAATGTCGTTGGATTCTCAGGCGTACTTGGATCATCTATCCCTGTGGTCTCTTCACAATCCGTTAGTCCATCATTATCGCTATCGGTGGTATTGATTCCGATTGGATCACATCCGTTATTAGGATCTGATATTCCTACTGGTATAGCTGGCGTATTTGGATTATCATTTCCTGTCGTTTCCTCACAATCCGTGAGTCCATCACCATCACTATCCGTTAAAGCACTGCCATCGATTGGATCACAGGCATCGTTAGAATCTGTTGTGACTATTGGTATAGCTGGTGTACTTGGATCATCTATTCCTGTAGTTTCTTCACAATCCGTTAGTCCATCACTATCAGTATCGGTGGTATTGATTCCGATTGGATCACATTCGTTGTTAGGATCTGATACTACTACTGCTACAGCTGTTGTACTCGGATCATCTATTCCTGTAGTTTCCTCACAATCTGTTAATCCGTCTCCATCACTATCAGTTGTATCAATTCCTATTGGATCACACCCATTATCAGGATCTGTTGTTCCCGCTGGTATGGCTGGAGTGTTTGGGTTATCGTTTCCTGTTGTTTCCTCACAATCTGTAAGTCCATCACCATCAGTATCCGTTAACGCACTACCATCAATTGGGTCACAGGCATCATTAGGATCTGTTATACCTACTGGTATATTTGGTGTGTTTGGATTATCGTTTCCTGTCGTTTCCTCACAATCGGTAAGTCCATCACCATCACTATCCGTTAAAGCACTGCCATCGATTGGATCACAGGCATCGTTAGGGTCTGTTATACCTACTGGTATATTTGGTGTGTTTGGATTATCGTTTCCTGTCGTTTCCTCACAATCTGTAAGTCCATCGCCATCACTATCCGTTAAAGCACTGCCATCGATTGGATCACAGGCATCGTTAGGGTCTGTTGTCCCTACCGGTACATTTGGTGTGTTTGGATTATCGTTTCCTGTCGTTTCCTCACAATCGGTAAGTCCATCGCCATCGCTATCCGTCAACGCACTGCCATCTATAGGATCACAGGCATCATTAGGATCTGTTGTACCTACAGGTACATTTGGTGTGTTTGGATCATCGGTGCCCGTAGTTTCCTCACAATCGGTAAGTCCATCACCGTCACTGTCATCGGTAGACGTACATAACGGAACAACTATTGTAATAGTTGCAATATTTGAAGGGTTACCATCATTATCATTTACCGTATAACTGATTGTCGTTGTACCATTTACATATCCCGTTTCTGGACTAAAAGTTACAGTACCATCACCATTGTCTGTGAATGTTCCTTCTCCTGGAATAGTAAAGGTATTTTGCTGTCCAGGCGTGCTTGGGTCCAAATCTATAGTTAGATCGTCAATGGTTCCATTGGCATCTGAATCATTATCGGTTATGTCTATGATAACATCTACGTCTGGATCTGTACTTCCTGCATCATTATTTGCAATTGGCGAACAGTTAGATGCAATTGGGTCACATGGGTCAGTCTCATCAGAGGTTCCCGTTGGTACAGCTGGTGTATTAGGATTATCATTTCCTGTAGTTTCCTCACAATCGGTAAGTCCATCACCATCACTATCCGTCAACGCACTGCCATCTATTGGATCACAGGCATCGTTAGGGTCTGTTGTCCCTACAGGTACATTTGGTGTGTTTGGGTCATCGACCCCTGTAGTTTCTTCACAATCTGTTAAACCATCACTATCAGTATCGGTTGCATCAATATTTACTGTTATGATTACATCATCAGCAATACTTACACACCCTGTAGCTGTTTCTGTAACCACTAAACTATATGTTGTAGTCGAACTTGGCGCTGCTTCTGGCTGTGCTATACTTGCATTATCTAATCCTGATATAGGAGTCCAAGCATAAGTAAAGCCTGCTTGAGCTACCGTTCCTAATGTTATACTTCCAGAAGTACATTCTATTGTAGCATCTGCTCCAGCATTTGCTGTAGGTCTAGGGTTTACAACTAATGTAATATCATCTTCTTCAAAACAAGAATTATTTTCCGTAGTTACCTCAACAGTATAATCTCCAGCATCTGTTATTGCTGTAGTTGTAATATTTAATGTGTTATTTGAAGATAGTGTAGTTGTTGGTGCTGAATTTTTATACCATCTATAAATAAAATCTGCAGCCACTAATGGTGTTGTAACATCATCGAACGTAGCTCCAGAACTTCCAAAATCTGTAACCCTAGACCCCACCGCGTTCGCTGTTAAAGTAATATTACTATCTTCACAAACCTCTGCAGGATCGGGAGAAATTGTTACTGAAGAAATTACGTCACTAGTTACTACAGCTGCAGTTGTTGCTTGTGGGCTTCCAGTTATCGTTGGAACCCCATCACTATCTACTGAACCAGCTAAACTATCATCTGTTCCTGAATTAACTAAATCTCCAGAATCGAAATTCCCTGCACCCTCTATAGCATCAGGGCAACCATCATTATCACTGTCTGTATCTAAATAATCAGAAATCCCATCAGAATCCGTATCTAAACAGTTAGTCTCTACCGCATCAAAAGTAGGTTCCACCATTCTCAAAGTTCCTATATTATTATCAAAACTAATTTCTATTCGGTCTATTAATAATGCACCAAAATCAAAACTAACTTGACCAAACAAATCTTGATTACCAGCAGGTGGGGATCCAGGGGCTCCATCAAAAGTATTAACAAGCGCAGAATTAACAACACTATTACCAATAACATCTATGTACAGATCCGCATTTATTAAATTGTTTTGTATATCATAAACATTAACAACAATTCTTTCATGACCGGCTGACGAACCATAAGGCCCTTCTTCAAATTCAGGAATTTTAATTTTTAAATTGTTCACCGTCTCCACAAAATCTATAGTATAAGAACCTACACCAGCAAGTCGAATACCATCATCTGAACCTTGAGTTGCTATGTTGAAACCATTTGCTTGATCTGTTGGCAATGCTCCAGAATTTATAGTCCAAGCATAGGCATTAAGTGTACCTACCCCATAAGTTCCATTTGCGTAATTAGCACCTCCAGAGCTGTAAATTTCTTCGAAATCCAGTGTTTGAGAAGTAGAGATTGTAGTACAATTCTCATCAACATCTAAAATTCCATCATTATCATCATCTAAATCAGTAATATCATCAATACCATCACCATCAGAATCAGGTAAAACAGTTACCGAAATTATCGCTTGGTTTGAAGTAGCAGAGGCATCTAATCCATCTAAAACATAATTATCGTTTATTGTGTATGGAATACTAGCCGTTCCTATAAAACCAGGGTTTGGAGAAAATGTAACATTACCAGATCCATCAACTGTCCAAAGACCATCTGGGGTAATAAAACTACTCTGAAAACCAGGGTTTGATGGATCTAAGTCAATAGTAGATAAAACAACGTTACCATCTGGATCCGTATCTGTACTCGCTATATTAAATGTTACCGGTACGTCAACAATAGTAAAATCTGAATTACTATCTGCAATTGGCACTGCGTTGGCAGCATTAATTGTTAACGATATTTGTATAGGTTCAAATAAGAAGAAATCGGCTGTGGTTATGCCTGTTGCAGCACCATTATTACCAGGTCTCAAAACTAAAGTTTGTGATGTTGCAGATGCTACAAAACGCAATTTATAAATCCCCCATGTATTTACAGATATAGATGGTACACTTGTAACAACACCACCCGTTTCAAATGAAAAAGCATCATTATAAGTCCCGCCGTATGGTACGTTATTTGCGTCTTGTTCTGTAACTACTGTTAAAGCATAGGCAGTAACCTCATATTCCTCTCCTATAATTAATGAACTTATTGTAGTACTTACAGATTCTTCAGTACCCCCAGAACCCAAATCCCTTAGTGACAACCAATTTGTATGGCCATTAGGCGGCAATGGTAGAGTTATTACTGTATTACTACCAGGAGCGACAACCCATCTGGTATTTCCGCCACCAGTTCCTAAGCTGGATGCTAAAGTAGCAGACGATACATCTGGAGTACCCCCAGCATCAAACCAACCAGGAGGGGCGCAATTATTACAATTTGTGGTGCCGTTTGTAGGAGGGAAAGTTTGTGCTAAAACATGAAAACTTAAACCTATACAAAACAAAAAAAACAAAACCTTCGTTTTAAACGCTGGCTTTAAAGAAATATCTAAAATGTTTACTAAACTTAAAGAATTGAACATATTACTTAGGGATTGTATTATTTATATTAATCAATTTAAAAAAATAATAATTAATTTTCTTACAAAAAAAACAATTGAACTTAATTTATGACAAATTAATGCACAATACTAACATATGTTAACATGAAATGCAAGAAATTCGAAAGAAATAAAATATTACTTATAAGACTCATAAATTTTAAGCAGGTCACAAATTAAAGCTATATTAATGATTTTTTTTTTAAAATTTCAATTAATTATAAATTTTGAAAACATTAATTAATCAAACAAAGTATAACTTTTTTACGAAATTTAAAGTTATTTAGACCAATTCTATTTTAAATATTATATTTACATCCATTTATAATGATATGAATTTTTTAAAAGAAATACAACGCAGGCGTACCTTTGGTATTATATCGCATCCAGATGCTGGTAAAACAACTTTAACTGAAAAGCTTTTACTTTTTGGAGGAGCCATACAAGAGGCTGGAGCTGTTAAAAGTAATAAAATAAAAAAAGGTGCTACTAGCGATTTTATGGAAATAGAACGCCAGCGTGGAATATCTGTAGCTACCTCTGTTTTAGCATTTGAATACAACGGTATTAAGATAAATATTCTCGATACACCTGGACATAAAGATTTTGCTGAGGACACTTTTAGAACATTAACTGCTGTTGATAGTGTTATTGTTGTTATTGACGTCGCAAAAGGCGTAGAAGAACAAACTGAAAAATTAGTAGAAGTTTGTAGAATGCGAAATATTCCTATGATTGTATTCATCAATAAAATGGATAGAGAAGGGAAAGATGCTTTTGATTTACTTGATGAAGTTGAACAAAAATTAGGGCTAAAGGTTTGTCCATTAAGCTTTCCCATAGGAATGGGATACGATTTTAAGGGGATTTATAATATCTGGGAAAAAAACATTAATCTTTTTAGTGGTGATAGTAGAAAAGATATTGAGGAAACTATTGAAATATCAGACTTATCATCTCCAGAACTAGATAAATTAATTGGAGAAAATGCGGCTCATACACTAAGGGAGGAAATTGAATTGGTAGAAGGCATTTATCCAAGTTTCAGTAAAGATGAATATTTAAACGGAAACCAACAACCTGTATTTTTCGGGTCTGCATTAAATAATTTTGGAGTTAGAGAATTGCTAGATTGTTTTATAGAGATTGCACCAAAACCAAGACCAAAACAAAGTGAAGAACGATTAGTTGATCCAAAAGAAGATAAATTTACGGGTTTCGTGTTTAAAATACATGCTAATATGGATCCAAATCATAGAAATCGATTAGCATTTATAAAAATCGTGTCTGGTGAATTTAAACGTAATGCTCCGTATTTACATGTTAGAAATAATAAAAAAGTAAAATTTTCCAGTCCTAATGCTTTTTTTGCTGAAAAGAAAGAAATTGTTGATATCTCTTACCCTGGAGATATTGTAGGTTTACAAGACACTGGAACCTTTAAAATTGGCGACACCTTAACTGAAGGCGAAATACTTAATTACAAAGGTGTTCCAAGTTTTTCGCCAGAACATTTTAGGTATATAAATAATGCAGACCCTTTAAAATCCAAACAGTTATTTAAAGGTATTGACCAACTCATGGATGAAGGTGTTGCTCAATTATTCACCTTAGAACTAAATGGAAGAAAAATTATTGGAACCGTTGGAGCGTTACAATATGAAGTTATCCAATATCGACTAGAACATGAATATGGGGCAAAATGTACATATGAAAATTTGAATGTATATAAAGCATGTTGGGTAGACCCTAAAAACTCTAAAACAGATGAATACAAAGAATTTGTTAGGGTTAAACAGCGTTTTTTAGCTAAAGATAAACAGGATCAATTAGTGTTTTTAGCAGATTCAGCATTTTCTTTACAGATGACACAACAGAAATACCCAAATGTAAAGCTACATTTTACTTCGGAATTTGATTAAATACATCTTATTTAATCTATTTATGAGTTAAAAAATGTTTTTTATCGATTATTATATATTAGATACTCTAGTATTTATAAATTAAAAAAAACAAAACCCCAAAATCGGTTTAATTATGGAAATAAATTCAAAAAAATTTAGTAATAACGATATTACTGTAACTTACGATCCTTATTTATGTACTCAATCTGAAATTTGTGCAAAACAACTTTCTAATGTTTTTAGACATTCGGTAATTCCATGGGTAGATCTTGAAGGTGCTTCTTCTAAAGATATTATAAAACAAATAAAAAAATGTCCCTCTGAGGCTTTAAAATTTTATACAAAAAATTAAAATATAATACAAAACCAAAATTAGAGTCGTTTTAATCGTGATTTATTCATAATACAATAACTTACATTGTAAATTTTTAAAAACCCCTTAAAACGCACTTAAAACAACGATATTTTTTACTGATATAATTAAAATTTATATATAAAAAAAATAGTATAAATATAATTTATTATTATTTATGCTTGACCAGTGGGTCCAAAATTTAATGGTATAGGTGGTTGTTCATAATCCTTAATCTCACCATGAGCATTTTCAAACCTCACTATATTTTCTCCTAACGCCTTAAGTAAACGCTTAGCGTGTTGTGGTGTTAATATAATTCTAGATTTAACTTTATTTTTAGGAACTCCTGGCATTATGTTTACAAAGTCTACGACAAACTCTGAAACTGAATGATTTATAATAGCAAGGTTAGAATAAGTTCCTTCTGCGACCTTTTCATCCAGTTCAATATTAATTTGTCCTTGTTTTTGGTTGTCTTTTTCGTCAGCCATAATCTTAATTTTTCAATTTAAAAAAGCCTTCAAAGTATAAATATGAAGGCTTTTTTTACAAATTTAATTATCCAATCCCGTAAAATCGAGATTGAAATCTCATTTAATTATAATTTAATTCTTGTTTTACTTGCATCATCTCATCAAACTCTTCCTTGGAGCCAACTATAATATCGGTATAACTTCTCATACCTGTACCTGCAGGAATTCTATGCCCAACAATTACATTTTCTTTCAAACCTTCCAGAGTATCTACTTTCCCAGCTACTGCTGCCTCATTAAGTACTTTAGTCGTTTCTTGGAAAGAAGCCGCAGAGATAAACGATTTTGTTTGGAGCGAAGCCCTTGTAATACCCTGAAGTATTGGTGTCGCTGTTGCTGGCTTTGCGTCTCTTGCTACTACTAGGTTTTTATCCTCACGACGTAGAATAGAATTTTCATCTCTTAAATCACGAGGTGAAATAATTTGACCAGCTTTAAGATTTGAAGAATCTCCTGCATCTTCAATTACTTTCATTCCAAAAATATCATCGTTTTCTTTAATAAAATCTGCTTTATGAGCCAATTGGTCTTCTAAGAAAATCGTATCACCAGAATCAATAATTCTAACTTTACGCATCATCTGCCTAACAACAACTTCAAAATGCTTATCATTAATTTTTACACCTTGTAAACGATATACTTCTTGTACTTCATTTACTAAGTATTGTTGTACAGCTGAAGGGCCTTTGATATTCAAAATATCATTTGGTGTAATAGATCCATCAGATAAAGGCATACCAGCTTTTACAAAATCATTTTCCTGTACAAGAATTTGACTCGATAACTTCACTAGGTATTTCTTAATATCACCGGTTTTAGATTCTATAATAATCTCACGATTACCTCTTTTGATTTTTCCAAAAGATACAACACCATCAATAGCACTAACTACTGCAGGGTTAGATGGATTACGTGCTTCGAACAATTCTGTTACACGAGGAAGACCACCTGTAATATCACCCGCCTTAGCAGATTTACGAGGAATTTTTACTAATATTTTACCAACAATAACTTTTTCTGCATCATCAATCATTAAGTGAGCGCCTACTGGTAAGTTGTAAGAGCGCATCGTTTCGCCTTTAGAATCAACAATATGTAGTGTAGGGATAAGTTTTTTGTTTCTAGATTCAGAAATTACTTTTTCTTGGAAACCTGTTTGCTCATCAATTTCAACTTGGTATGTTACACCTTGTTCAATATTTTCATATTTTACTTTACCAGCAAATTCTGAAATAATCACACCGTTATAAGGATCCCACGTACAAACAATATCGCCTTTACTTAACTTGTCTCCATTTTTTACCAAAATAGTAGAACCGTAAGGAATATTATTAGTACTTAAAGTTATCCCAGTTTTCTTATCAATAAGCTTTAGTTCAGATGTTCTAGAAATAACTATATCAACATCATTTCCTTCACCATCTTTACCTTTAACTGTTTTTAAATCTTCGATTTCAGCGATACCATCAAACTTCACGGCTAATTTGTTGTCTTCTGATATATTACCAGCAATACCACCCACGTGGAATGTACGTAATGTAAGCTGTGTACCAGGTTCACCAATTGATTGTGCTGCAACAACACCAACAGCTTCACCACGTTGTACCATTTTACCGGTAGCTAAGTTACGTCCGTAACATTTAGCACAGATACCTTGTAATGCTTCACAAGTTAATGCCGAACGCACCTCTATACTATCTATCGGTGATGCTTCAATAGTTTTTGCTATATCATCTTTTATTAATTGACCTGCAGAAACTAATAACTCATCAGTTAACGGATTATATACATCATTTAAAGAAACACGACCAACAATTCTTTCTTCTAAAGTTTCAACAACTTCATCATTTTTCTTTAATGGTTCAACTTCAACACCTCTTAAAGTTCCACAATCTTCAGTATTAATAATGACATCCTGAGATACATCCACTAAACGACGTGTTAAATATCCTGCATCGGCAGTTTTAAGTGCTGTATCGGCTAGACCTTTACGCGCACCGTGTGTTGATATAAAGTATTCCAAAATTGAAAGCCCTTCCTTAAAGTTAGAAAGTATTGGATTTTCAATAATCGACCCTCCTCCTGCAGTAGATTTTTTAGGCTTAGCCATTAATCCACGCATACCTGTAAGTTGACGGATTTGTTCTTTAGATCCACGCGCTCCAGAATCAAGCATCATAAACACCGAGTTGAATCCTTGTTGATCTTCTCTAATACGTTTCATTGACAGCTCAGTCAATTCAGCATTTGTAGACGTCCAAATATCAATAACTTGGTTATAACGCTCGTTATTTGTAATAAGACCCATGTTATAGTTTCCGGTAATACCGTCCACTAAACCATTAGCCTTATCAATCATACTTTGCTTTTCTGGCGGTATAATAATATCTCCTAAACTAAATGATAATCCACCTTGAAATGCAAATTTAAATCCTAACGTTCTAATAGCATCCAAGAAATCTGCGGTTTCAGGAACCGATGTTACTTTTAAAATATCACCAATAATATCTCTTAATGACTTTTTAGTCAATACTTGATTAATATATCCTGCTGCCTGTGGAACATTTTGGTTAAACAATACTCTACCAACAGTAGTGTCAACAATCATTCTGTCTAACTTCCCATCTTCATTAATATCGATAGTACGAACCTTAATTCCTGCATTCAAATCCACTTTCTTCTCATTAAAAGCAATTTCAACTTCTTCTGGAGAATAAAACGTTAATCCCTCACCTAGAATTGGCACTTCTGGAGTAGATTTACGCAACTTAGTCATATAATATAAACCAAGTACCATATCCTGAGAAGGCACTGTTACTGGTGATCCATTAGCAGGGTTTAAGATATTATGAGACGCCAACATTAATAATTGACATTCTAAAATAGCTTCTGGTCCTAGTGGTAAATGAACCGCCATCTGGTCACCATCAAAATCCGCATTAAATGCTGTACACACTAAAGGGTGTAATTGAATCGCTTTGCCCTCGATCAATTTTGGCTGGAATGCTTGTATACCAAGTCTGTGTAACGTAGGCGCACGGTTTAGCAATACTGGATGCCCTTTAAGAACATTTTCCAAGATATCCCAAACTACAGGCTCTCTTTTGTCTATGATTTTTTTTGCGGATTTTACTGTTTTAACAATACCTCTTTCAATCAATTTTCTAATTACGAAAGGTTTGTATAATTCAGCTGCCATATTTTTTGGCAATCCACATTCATGTAATTTTAATTCTGGACCAACAACAATTACCGAACGTGCAGAATAATCAACACGCTTACCAAGTAAGTTTTGGCGGAAACGCCCTTGTTTACCTTTAAGTGAATCTGAAAGTGATTTTAATGGTCTGTTAGAATCTGTTTTTACAGCAGATGACTTACGTGTGTTATCCAATAATGAATCTACCGATT
>ENA-ORXM01003435-ORXM01003435.1-marine-metagenome-genome-assembly--contig:-NODE-3435-length-15788-cov-4.262555_pt1 | contig 15788 bp, 12 predicted proteins | sample MGYA00237867_ERZ511480 | MGnify/ENA primary metagenome ERZ511480 (study PRJEB26309, sample SAMN06266103) | marine metagenome | isolation source: Algal blade | place: United Kingdom:Sidmouth, United...
ATAAAAGAAAACCAAACAACGCACTTTTTGTGCTACTATTAAATTTCCGAGCCAACAAAAAACTCACAATCACCTAATAAACAACCTATTAATCAATGAAACCATCTAGTGATTTATATTCCCTAATTCACACGCTAAGTAGTACAGAAAAGAATTATATCAAGAAATATGCTGGTGTTTACAGCAAAAACAAACACAATTATTCTAAACTATTGGAGGCTATCCACAAGCAAGAGGAGTATGATGAAAAAGCTTTATTAATCAAGTTCAGAAAGGAGTCCTTTGTCAAACATTTTGCCGTTACCAAGAACCAACTGATGGAGTTGATTTTGAAATTACTTCGACAGTTTCATCAAAAGAATAATATCCATGCTACGATTAATGCAGCCATTGAAAATGCTCGATTATTATACGAAAGAGGCTTATCTGTTTTAACATTTAAGCAGTTGGATAAAGCTTATAAATTAGCCAGCGAATATCATATCTACCTAAAAACTGAGGAAATACTGGATTTGAAACGTAATTATATTGTTCAAATGCAGGCCAATGACTGGCGAAACGAAATAAAAGAGCTCTTACAAGAAAAAGAGGAGGTGTTAAAAGCAGAGTTAGAACACATATCTTATCTTAGAACATACTATGAGCTATCGTTTTTAACCCGCAAAAATTATGTTATTAGAAATCAAAAAGATATTGATAAAATAAATACAATACTTCCCAATGGACAACTAGCTGCTCCTAAATATCCCACGCATTTTTACAGTCAATTGCATTATTTAAATAATAAGAATGCCTATTCTATAATTCGAAAAGATACAAATGAAGCTCTTTTAACAATAGAAAAAATCGTTAAACATTGGGAAAAACATCCTAAAATAATAAATTGTGAACCAGAGCGCTACATAGCTGCACTCAACAATTATGTAAACTGTATTATCGTAAGTGGAGCTCCGCTTGATTTAAAATATTTAATATCTAAAACAGACCATATTTATCAGAACTCCTCTCGTACAGAAGCACTTGTATTTGAAAATATTACGCTCTGGAAACTTACTTCTCTAGCAAGCCAAGAAGAGTATGACAAATTGATTTTATTAATTGAAGAGATCGAATCTACTCTAGTCCGCTTAAAAGATAGTATTCAAGAGGTTCGTTATTTCATGTTTGTCCGCTACATTGCGTATTTCCATTTCATGTGGGGTAATTACCAAAAGTCTTTAGTATATATTGAAGCTACTCTAGAACTAAAACAACTAGTTCTGCGACAAGATTTGCAAATGTTTTCAAGTATGCTCTACTTATTTATTCATTATCATCTTGACAATAAAGTATTTTTACATAGTGCACTAAAAAATTACCGCCGTAAAATTAAAAAGAAAGGATTACTATATGATTTAGAAGATTTTCAACTTCGCTTATTGGGTAAACTTTGTAATGTTGTTGACAAAACTAATTTACAAAAACAACTAAACCTATTTCAAGAAGAGTTATCAGTTATGATAGAAAAGAATACTTCCTTGATTTTCCTAATGAAACAACACTTAAATCTTAATGAATGGATAGAATCTATTAGACACAATTGTACAGTCATAGATTTTCTAAAAATAAACCCTCCTAAATTTTCTTAATTCAACCTTGAATTAAAACAATGTAGCTTCAGAAATGCTGAAACTACATTGTGCTACAACCCGTTTCTATACTAGAAAGTTGTTTACTCAGATTTCACAAAAGGCTTAGTTATTTTTCGCCCCTTTTCTGTTACATGGGCAGAATACACGCCTGCTGGTAAAAAATCGACCTGTAATTTCAACACATTACTTCCTTTCTCCCAATCAAATGTGCCCAATACTTGACCTGTTAAGCTTACAATTTCAACCTTTTTATTCGAACTGACATCAGTTGTAACCAATTGTAAGTTTCCTCTTGTCGGATTTGGATACAAATCAACAGACAGGTTAGATACCTCCAAAAATCCTGTAGATGCTTTCGTAGCTTTTTCATCCCAATAAAACACCGTACCTTTTTTTTCCTCTCCATCCTCGTTAAGACTATTTATCCGATAATAAATTGTTTCAGACAATTTGGCATCAATATCCTCATATTCCCAGTTAGCAATATCAGTAGGATCTATTTCTTGATCTATTGTTGTCCAATTTTCGCCATCATAGCTTCGTTGCAATACTGCTTTTTCAGCATCTTTTGGTAAAGGTTCTGTTGTGCTAATTCCCAATCCATTATCTACAGTTGGTTTAAAATTGAGGATCAAATCATCCAATGCTTCTACTTCAAAGGTTACGATATCTGCATTCGATAATAAACTATTGTACGTCACAATTACAGTCCAAGTTCCTATTTGTGCATTAAATGGTAAATTATAACTTCTATATCGTCTACTTTTTCGATTTTTCCCCTTGTTTATTGCCGCTTCTAGAGGATATTGGTGCAGTACGGTATTGTTGTTGTGCAAAGTTCCATCTGGTCTAAATATATAGATATTAATCAAGGCATTTGGAGCAGGAGTACGTATAAACGTGGACGTGTAAACCCTTTGTCCTGGCTTGAATACATTTTTTGTATGCAAATTCATAAACATAAAACAATTCCCATTAGGAGGAATTGCATAATCTGAACCAATATAAACCTTGTTCACACCACCATCATAATAAGGCAGCTGATTCTTCCAACGACTAACATTGGTAGTTGGGTTGTTCGGCCCTACAAATGGATCAATTACATTTCCTTGTGCATCCCTTACTTCAAAGTGCAAATGAGGTCCCGTAGAAGTTCCAGAACTAGCTACTTTAGCTAAGTATTCACCTTCAGCTACCCAATCTCCATTTTGCTTGGTTGTCAATGAATTTCTCTTGAGATGTCTATATGTTGTTTCTGTTCCATCAACGTGACGTATTTTAATCATGTTTGATGGTGGTTGATTTTGCCAAGAACAGTTGTTGTCGGGTTGTCCATCTCTCTGGGATATAATTTGTCCAGCCGCTGCTGCAACTACTTCTACTTGACCTACCCACTTTTTGCGCCAAGCATCAGGATACAAATCTATATCTGTCCCATTGTGCCCGTCATAGGTTCGATAACCATTGTTATAATCTCTAATAAAGCCTAATCTATTGCTATGATCTACATAATTATTAATCGCATAATAACTAGGATCGTCATAACCTCTTGCTTGTTTTAGTGGCCAAATGAATTTTACTTGCGCTTCGATTCCTGAGGCTGCCAAAAAGCAGCAAATCCAAAGCAATAATACTTTTTTTTTGTTAAACATTTTTTGAAATTTTAGTTGGGAAAGAGCGTTTTTAGATTGCGCACTTTTTAAGTGAAAATAAAATTTTATAAAAATTATAGATATAAATAAAATTTATAAAAACAAAATCAACTATTCCTCTTCAAAGGAGAACTCTAATACGACTATGTAAGATTGATGGAATGCAAGAAGAAGATAATGATGGGGAATCTTTGTAGCTAATTTGTTTTTGAAAATTTAGTACACTATCCTTTAAGTTATGTTGTTTTTTTTTGATTAGTAAATAAATATTAGAGCGCTTCTAAAAGTATATCATTGAATACTCTCCATCTCTTTGATTACAAAACAACACTAAATAGTTTTTTATCACAAATCAAAAAAAACAATAACATTAGGTATCTAAAACAAAAAAAACATCTTAATCTATTGATAATTAAAACCATACAACAAGAATACTAATACTCTTTTGAGATTATCTCTCGGATAGAAACCTCTTTTAACTTTGCTTCAATCCAATAAATTGTAATTCCTTCCTTATAAAATGCTACATCATTTGCTTCATTGCTAAATAAAGCCCATGAAGCTTCCTTTAGCTGCTCAAATAGCTTTTGATGTTCTATAGAACGACTGTTATTGATCTTAATTAAGTTATTCAACAATAAGCGTTCAAATTCGTAATAAATCCCTTCTTTTTTCAAGAAATACTTCGCATTATTAATCGCAGATTCTAAGTATTGGTCGTGCTTCAATTCATAATGAACCAATAAATCCAGTAAACGCAAGTATGTTTTTAAGTAGGTCGAGTTTACTGTTTTTTCTACTAATCTTGCTCGTTCTATATAAATTAAAGTTGCCTCATAATCTTCCATTACAAAATGAGTTCTTGCAAAATTATAACTCAAAAGAAATAAACTGCTATTCTTCAATTGGTCTTGGTTGGTATAAATTTGCTCAAAAGAAGCTGTTAAGTTTGCTGCAATATATTCTAAATTATTGGTGTAGTAATAATACTCCGATTGCCACTGTAACAGATAAAAATCTCTAAGTTTTTCTAATCTTTCATTAGGCAGTTTGATTTGTTGAAAGAGCGCAATAATTTCTAGAATTTCTTCAAAATATTTCAATTTCACACAAACTAAAGCCCAAGAATTAAGGGTTGACAAATAAGCATCAAAGACCTTTCTGCCTTCTATTTCTCGCTCTTTACGATGCAATACTTCAAGATGTTTGATTTCTATATAAGCTTTCGAATACTCATGAAAAAAGTAATAGTAATAAAATCTAGTTCCATAATATACATTCTTAGAGGAGTAGGTTCTAGCATACTGGACATCTTGAAAAATAGGCATTTTCAAAATATGCTCACAAGCTTCTTGATGGAGAGGATTCCTTAAGGAAGAGTATTGTTGTATATGATCAAAAAAATCAAAGTAAACTTCTTGATACTCTATTTCTTGCAAGAAAAAGTCGTTCAATGCTCTACGTTCATCAAAAAGTTCTTTTCTATAATCGCTTTTACTAGAAAGCTGCCGATAATGTGCAATCTTGATTTGATTAATTTCAATCAATTTATAAACAGCTCCGACTTTCTCCGCAATAGATTGGGCATTTTCTAAGGTTTTTCGAGCTTCTTTGTAAAGAGCTTTTTCAATTAAAATATTTGCTGCCTCAATTTGATTGTTAATCTTTTTAAAATCAGAAGGCTTTCGATGCTCAAAAAACTGTAAACTCTTGATTAGTTGTTTGTAGAGGTAAGATTTGGTTGCTGCAAAATGTGCTGTCTTAAGCTTTCGTTTGAGTTTAGCTTCGTCGTACTTATGTTGTTTACTAATAGCTTCAAATAAGCTTAAATAATCATTTTGAGTTCCTGTAAAATGTGTTTTTGCATATCTTTTGAAGTAGATTTTCTCATTTTTAGTAAGCGACTTTATCAAATGATATAGTTTATCCTGTTCCTCCATAATCTGTTTTTTATACGGAATTGATTTGGGGATAAGGTGTAACTGCGACTAATGCTTAAACAAAATTCTAGTATTGGGCAACCAAGCCTTAATTTTAGCTTGTTCCTCTTCTGAAAGCTTGTTGCGTTCTAACTTTAGTAGTTTCAGTTTTTTTAAATTTTGGATAGATTCTGGCAACGTTTTTAGGTCATTATAACCCAAATCTAAGTGCTCTAAATTTTCCAAATCGCCAATGGACTCTGGTAATTCTTTTAGATCATTATAACGTAATTCTAGTCGTTTTAATGTTTTTAAATTTCCAAAATCTACAGGCAGACGGGTTAGTTTATTGTCTCTTAAATTCCAATATTCAATAGCAGGCAATGTTGTGAGTACATCTGGCAAAGATTTGTGCTCATTTTCAATCATTTCTAAGTGTTTTAAACTAGAAAGTTGTACCAATTCCTTTGCGGCTCTAGAAATACTCAAGTAGCGATTGAAGGCTAGGTTTAAGTTGGTTAAATGCTTAAGATTTCCAAATCCAGTGGGTAAATTTCGAAGTCCTGTATTGGCTATATTTAATTCCTCCAATTGAGTCAATTTTCCAATACTCTTAGGTAAGGAAGTGATTCGATTGGCATCTAATTTTAAGATAAGCAGTTGTTTAAAGTTGGAAAAAATATCTGGCAATTCCGTAAACTCATTTCGTTCTAAATTCAAATAAATTAGATTACTCAATTTCCCTAACTCGTCTGGAATTGTATCCAACAAATTAGAGCCAAGATCAAGTTGAGTCAATTGCTTCATTTCATACAATTCGTAAGGCAAGCGCTTGATTTTATTCAGTTGAATACTAAACTCTGTTAGTTGATCAAAATCATTAATTTCTGAAAAAAGTCTTGTCAATTCTAAGCCATCCAGTTTTAAAATTTCTAATTTTTTTAAATTTCCTAACCATTTGTAAATCTCATTAGCTTTTTTTACTGGATTATTGCTCAATGATAGTTGTTTCATTTCTACTAAACTTCCTATTTGACTAGGAATTTTGCTTAGTTTATTATGACTAACGTTCAAAACTTCCAATTTTTTCAAATTAGCAATCGTTTCAGGCAATTGCTCTAAACGAATTTTACTAAGTTCCAACCGTCGTAGTTCTGTTCTTGTAAAAATTTCGGAAGGAAGGCTTGTTAATTTTTCGTTTTGACTTAAAATCAACCATTCTAAAGCACTTAATTGAGAAAAATTAGTTGGTAAAGCTGTTAAGTAATTCTTTGAAACATCCAACCGTCGTAAATTTTTCAAGGCACACAATGCTTCAGGCAACGTTTTTAGTTTGTTGCCACGTATTTCTAACACTTGCAACATTTCCATTCCTGTAATAGCGTCAGGAATCGTTTCTACTAAAGTATGATTCATGTTTAACCATTGCAACTTGTCCATTCGAAGGACAGCTGTCGGAAAAGAGTAGGCTCTACGCAAGACCTTCAAACGCAATGCTTTTTCTGACTCTCGAACAGCTTGATCAATAGAGTAATAAACAGGTTTTCCTTCTAACTCTTGTAATGGTAATAATTGAGCAAAAGCATCTGCTCCAATCAATAGTAATATCCCTAAAATACTATATTTTATTGGTTGCATATTTTATTATTATTAGTATTAATCTGTAGTACTATTCTAAAAATGAGTCCATCTATTCTTTTGATTGTTAAAAAATAAAGTAGACGCTTGATAATTCTAATGAAAAAACTATTCCAAATCAATGATTAGTAAATTTCCTTCTTGTCCTGTAACATAAGCTTTTCCTTCTTGGATTCGAATGGCATTAAAATCAGCATATCCATCCAAATTATTAATTCGCTTCCAGACTTTTCCTCCATTTGTTGTACGATAAATCATATTATTAGTTCCAACTAAAAATCCAGTTGAGGCATCTAGGAAAGCAATATCACGGAATAACTTAGTTTGATCCGTAAAAACAGAGTTTCCAGCACGACAAGATTGCCAAGAATTGCCTCCATTCTCTGTTTTGTAAACAGAGCCATATTCTCCAACTACGTAACCAGTATTATCATCTACAAAATCAACTCCTTTAAAAAAATCGCCTGTTATAGAACTAGGTATCCAAGAATTGCCTTCGTCTGTTGATTTCATAATCAAACCATAACCCACAGCGTGTATCGTACGATTGGGTGTTGTTATAATATCCGTCAACTCATGGTCAAAGGTATCTTTGAGTAGCACTCCTGCTTGGTTTGGTATATGCAAGTGGATAAATCCTCTTCCAAAGTTTTCTCCCCCCACCAATAGGACTCTATTGTCTGCCAAACGAGTATGTTTCTGCCAGTTCCACCAACCTAAATAAGCATTTGTAAACGACCAATTTGTAAAATCAGTACTACTATACATCCGTTGTCCACAAATACTTGCTGTAAAAATACCATTTCGATAAGATAAACTATTTACTCCTGTACCATAAACATCTATGGTGTCCCAAGTCTCACCTCCATCCTCTGTTCCAAAAATCAGTCCTGCTGTAAAAATGCCTCCTGCACTAACATAACCTATATCTTGATTCACAAAATACACATCTGACAGATCAAGATCTGTTGGTAGATTATGCATTCGAGAAGTATAAGAAACATCTTCTGAGTCACATCCTATATTTCCTATTGCAATACCACATAATAGACTACATAGGAAGTAATATTTAAATCGATTCCTCATTATCGAACTCCGTACTTATCAATTAAATAAACTAATGCTGCCATAGCACCCCCTCCCAATAACAATTCTCTTTTGTGTACATTTTCAAATACATCATTTGCTGAATGATGAAAATCAAAATAACGTTGACTATCTGGACGATATCCAAACAAAACCGTTCCTTGGTCTTTTAATCTAGAAATATCTGCTGCTGATCCACCGGCTTGAATGTCCCAAACACCTACAGATGCAAAAATTGTTCGCCAGTTTTTGACTTGATCATAACTTTCTTTGGCAATATCAGAGGCAGCATCCATCCGAAAACCACTTGGTACATGACCACCGGCATCAGACTCAATTGCTGCAATGTGTTTTTCTCCTTTCAATTTAGCTTGTTTAGCATACTCCGTTGCTCCAAACAATCCATTTTCTTCATTTGCAAATAAAACACAACGAATTGTATGTTTAGGACGAATCCCCATACGTTTGAAAACATGCAAAACTTCCATCGACTGTACACAACCTGCTCCGTCATCATGTGCACCTTCTCCAATATCCCAAGAGTCTAAGTGACCACCAACTAAAATGATTTCATCTGGCTTTTCAGAACCTTTTATTTCTCCAATAACAGTGTGTGCAATACGTTTGCCCATGTGTTGACAACTCAATTGAATATTTACTTTTACATCGGGTTCTTTCTTTAGTAGTTCGCTTAATAGGTCCGCATCCTTCAATCCAATTCCTACCGCAGGAATTGGCTGTTGATCGTTAAAAGAGGTCACACCTGAATGAGGTGTATTGTCTTGTTTAACAGTCATAGAACGGACAATAGTACCAATTGCACCCAGTTCAGCAGCTTTCCTAGGACCAGCAGTTCGCTGATTAACAGCAGCACCGTAAGCATGAAAAGTATTCAATCTGGTGATTTCCATTGGTCTATTGTAAAAGACAATTTTTCCTTTGATTTTATCCTTTCCTAAAGCTTCTAGCTCTTCAAAGTTTTTTACTTCTACAATTTCTCCAGTAATTCCCAAAGCATCTGTTCCTCCAGAAAACCCTAGAGCAGTTACTGCCAAGTCAATTGTTCCAATATAATTGGAGTTAATAATTTTAGCTTTTTCAATTTCTCCTCTTCTCCAATAAGGCACTTCAACAGGTTGTGTCCAAACTTTATCACAGCCTAGTGTATCTAACATGTGCGAGGTATAAGAAACAGCTGCGGCATATTCTGGTGATCCCCCCAAGCGGCCTCCAGCTTGTTTACACAAATAGTGCAACCAGTCGTGTGCAGGACTTTCCGTTAAAATATTGCTATACATCTTTTTGATGTACTTGATTTCTGCATCTTCGTCCAAGGTTTGTGCAAAAGAGCAAACGGTCATAAAGCATATTAGCAACAGTACTACTGTTTTTTTATATATCATGTCTATTATTTTTAATAATAATAATCTAAAATCTAATTTGCCAACAATAAGAAAATTGTTGGTCGCTTATGTAAACTAGGGATTGTTTTTTTCTTCCATGTTTGAACGTTGTGCGTACAAATATATTCTGAAGGAAGCGTAATATCTGCTGCTATACCAAACAAGGTGTTGGATTGAAGAGTAGATAACGCATCTACAACAAAACCATCATTTCGATAAGGCGTTTCAATAAAAATTTGCGTCTGATTGTTTTTTGCCGAACGACGTTCCATCTCCTTTAGTGCTTTTTTACGCTCAGGGCTTTTGATTGGCAAATACCCATGAAAAGCAAACTGTTGTCCATTCATACCTGAAGCCATCAAAGCCAACAAAATAGAAGAGGGACCAACAAAAGGAACGACCTGAACGCCTTTTTGATGTGCCATTTGAACAACAACAGCTCCAGGATCAGCAACACCAGGGCAGCCTGCTTCTGACATCAATCCAATATTTTTACCTTCTTGGATCGCTGGAATTAAAAAAGAGGCAATTTCATTAGGGTCTGTTCTTTTGTTTAATTCAAAAAAAGTCATTTCCTGCAAAGGAATAGGTGTTTTTATTTGCTTGAGAAATTGGCGGGCTGTTTTACCTCTTTCTGTAATAAATACATCAATTTCATGTACTTGTTGAATCATATAGGCTGGAAGTGGCTCTATGACACCCTCCCCTAAAGGAGTAGGAATTAAATATAATGTTCCTGCCATGCTTCTATTTTTTAAATTTAAGATATTTTTGTTTTTACTATACTTTATTAAAACCTCGCTGTCCTGAAATTTATTCCATCTAGGTTAACTATTTCAGCTAACCTAGAAACGAAGTAGGTATTATTATCAAATACAGAACAAAAAAACAAATTTATATCCAAAATAAGGCACTATCTAAGTAGTCTATTCCAAAATAGTATGATCTAATTTTCAGACTTCTACCTGTTTTATTCTATTTTTAGAGTTAAATAGTTGATTACCTTTGTTTATTTGTCACAAAAAAGTAGAAGTATAATTTTTTTTATGTTTTTTTGTGACCGTAGATTATATTATACTAAACTCTAAAAACCGAATTACTTCATGGCAACTATCATTAAACCACCTCAAAATTTGGGTAAAATCCCAGAACAAAGAAGCTTTTTTCTAGCAGGAAGCATAGAAATGGGCAAAGCTGTAGATTGGCAAAGTCAAGTTGGTAACAAATTTGATAATTTTGACATAATAATATGGAATCCAAGAAGATTATCTTGGGATAGTTCTTGGGAACAATCAATTGACAATCCTCTTTTTAAAGAACAAGTAGATTGGGAGTTAGATGCACTAGATCGAGCAGAAGCCATTTTTTTTCACTTCGAACCACAAACTCAGTCTCCAATTACTTTAATGGAACTAGGTTTATTTGCTTCATCAAAGAAATGTATCGTTCATTGTCCAGAGGGTTTTTGGAGAAAAGGTAATGTTGATATTGTTTGTCAACGTTACAATATTCAACAAGTAAACTCTATCGAACAAGGTATTCTTCTATTACAAAAACAGTTTAACAATTGTCAAAAGAATTCCTTTTAGTCCCCCTTTTTTAATGTTATAATGATAAAATTAACACACCATGAATATTTTTGTAAATAGCCAAAAGCCAATACTGGGAGTATTACTAATGGTTGCCTTAGCCTATAGTTGTGCCCCAGAAGCTGATTATAAAACAACACGGAAGGCACCCTCTGCTTCTGACCTAGTGATGAATAACTCTTCTGCTTCTGTCCAAAAAACATTGGATTTATTTGATAAACGCCTTGAAGAGTACCAAGATGGGATCTACTTAAAAAACTGGATCTACGATCCTGTTACCAATAATATTACTTATGGTAAAAATGAAGACCAAAAAGCAAGAGAAGAGGCAATCAATCATAAATTAGGTTTAGGCTTTAAAGATTATATCGCTAAAGAAAATAAAAAGACATTAAAGTATCAAGCTGTTTCTCCATTTGCAAACATGGAAGATGTCGGTATGTATGGTCAACCTCTCCTTCTCAATGGGGTTCCTTTTTCAGGGGTTCTCGTTGGTACACATATTCAATCAGATAAAAGAATTTTAGAAGCTCGTTTTTACAAAGGTAACCGTTTGGGTACTTTTAATGTTTGGACGAATCTAGGGCGTTTGTACACCAAGTCCTTTAAAGAAAAAAATCAAATTGCTATAGATCCTGATGCCGTTAGAAAACCTGTTATTTATCTTTATCCCGAGACTGCTCAAGATATTAATGTAAAAGTTCATTTTGAAGGAGATCTTACCCATACTTACCCTAAATATAATGCCTCTACAGGTTGGAATGTCACCGCATCTCCCAATGGAATGTTGACCGATCATAAAAGTGGAAAAGCTTTTAGCTATTTATTTTGGGAAGGGCAAAGTTCTTTTCAATATACCTTGAATGAAGGTTTTGTGGTTGAAGGAGAAAATGTTGCTGATTTCTTAGATGATAAATTAGCTTTAATGGGTTTGAATAGAAGAGAAGCAACGGATTTTGTTTCTTATTGGTTGCCAGAATTAGAAAAAAATGCCTTTAATTTAATTCACTTTGCAACAGAAGAGTATACACAAAATGCTGCTTTAGAAATCACTCCTGCACCAGAGACATTAATTAGAGTTTTTATGGTTTATAAACCACTAGAAAACTCCATTGATATTCCTGCTCAGCAACTTCAAAAAATATCTAGAAAAGGTTACACAGTAGTTGAATGGGGGGGCAAACAAGCCAGCCAATACCTTAACTAGTAAATAATATATGTCTAGAAAGGCATTATCTTTGATTTAGAGGAGATTGTTTGGTACCTTAGACTAAACAATCTTTTTTTATTTCATTTGTTGAAACACCTTTTATTTTATCCAATTAGCACCCAATCATGAAGTATTTTTTCACCCTTTTTTTCTGTTCCATCTCCTTGCTAACTTTTTGCCAAGAATTGCCTAGAACGGTCAAAAAAGTAAACCCTTCTCTTTTTATTAATAACATGCAGAATGAACGGGTTTATCAACAGGCGAATATCCGAGAAAACTTAGTGGTCTTTTCTCGAGGTTTTGAGAATCGTGCCATTGAAGAAGTTCAACAAAGTTTCCATTATTCTTTTTTGGATGAGAAAGATAAGGTATGGTTACTGGAGTTTCAGTTCGACCGCCACGACATTAAATTATACAATGGCTTGAATATGGAGCCTGTTGGATGCAATGACTTGGGGTTTAAAATATACACTAAGAAAGAAAACAAATGGAAAGATTCTACCTTGGAATGTTTGCCTGATGATTTTTTGACCACTGTAACCAAACATCTCCAAACCTTACAAAAAGGCGGGCTAGGTATGTATTTTTATAATCAAGATCCTGAACAGGCGGTTTCTATAGACTTGGAAAAAAATAAATTAGTTTTTAGACAAAATGGAAAAATAAAACTGTCTTTGGTTTGGAAAAAAGAGGCTTTTGTTTGGAAAAACAAAGTGGGCCATTGATAACTTATTCTCTCTTTTTTTAAGTAAAAAAAAGCAATTAAAGGTGGATTCCATCAGCTTTAGCTCAACAAAAAGTCTACTATTTTTCTTATCTTAGAACAATAAAATAGTAGACTTTGTTTTATTTTCAACATAAGTGAACTATTTTAGCATTATCTTAGTTATAAGGTTAAGAAAAAGACTTAGTTTAAAACTAAAACAAACTATATATTATATAACTTAAGTAAGTCATACTTTAATATTCCGTGGATTTCTTAGTTTTTTAATAAAAAACATAAAAAAACATCTTGTATTTATTTGATTATCTGTCAATTAACACTTCAACAACAAAACTTATATTGTTAATAATCAAACAAATACGATTTAGCTGTGCTGTTAACCCAAGTTACATTGGGCTTCATAGAACTGCGTGATCTCAACGGAGTATTGCCATGCTTACTTATAAATCAAAAATGTTATGCAAGGTTTAACACAAGCAAAAGAAAACCTAGAACAAAAAGGATTTCTTGACGTAGAAGTGGACCCAATGCTTGACTTGGTTGCTGCCATTGAGCAGTTGAAAAAAGAAAAAAATGCCATTATATTAGCGCATTATTACCAAGATAGCGAAATCCAGGACATTGCCGACTATATCGGAGATAGCCTGGGACTGGCACAAAAAGCCGCCACAACCGATGCTGATATCATTGTCTTTGCAGGGGTACATTTTATGGCAGAAACAGCAAAAATGCTCAATCCGTCTAAAACAGTATTACTTCCAGATTTAAAAGCGGGTTGCTCTTTGGCAGATTCTTGCCCTGCACCTATTTTTAAAAAGTTCAAAGAAAAATATCCAGATCATGTAGTAGTTAGTTACATCAACTGCACTGCTGCCTTAAAAACGATGACGGATATTTGTTGTACTTCTACTAATGCGCAACACATCATTGACAGTATTCCAGAAGACCAACCAATTATTTTTGCTCCAGACAAAAATTTAGGAGCGTATCTTCAAAAAACAACTGGTCGAGACATGGTTTTATGGAATGGCTCTTGTATGGTGCATGAAATTTTTAGCAAAGAGAAGATTGTCAAATTACAAGTACAACATCCAAAGGCTAAATTAATTTCACACCCAGAATGTGAAGAGCATATTTTAGAAATATCAGATCATGTTGGTTCTACGAGTTCTTTATTAAAGTATACTAAAGACAGTGAATTTGATGAATTTATTGTTGCTACAGAGCCTGGTATTATTCACCAAATGGAAAAAGCTTCTCCAAATAAGAAGTTCTATCCTGCTCCTCCAACTAATACTTGTGCGTGCAACGAATGTCCACACATGAAGTTGAATACAATGGAAAAATTATACTTGTGTATGAAGCATAATTTACCAGAAGTGACTTTAGAGCAAGAGGTGATTGACAAAGGTCGTCCATGTATTGACAAGATGCTAGAAATTTCAGCAAAAGCTGGATTGTAACAGATAGTCATCGTATTTTATAGAAAAAGCAAGCGGTCAATTTTGAAGATTCAAGATTGACCGCTTTTTTATGTCCAATATTATAATTTTTTATTCCAACTCTTTCAGCATTTCCTCTTTTTCTTCTGGCGTATAATAGTCGTAATCTGCCAAGCATTTTTTGAAGGCACGAATGGTTGCGTTAGTATCAATTTTTAATTCTTTTTGAGCATCTATAATTCCCCAATAGGCATCTGCAAAATTAGGATACTCTTTTAATAACAATTCCCATGCTTGAATGGCCTTTTTATATTCTTTCTCCCCAAACAGTCCCCAACCTTTTCCATTTAAAACACCTATAGAAAGGTGCATTTTTTCACCATAATGATTTTGAATATTTTCAGCAATAAGCTCTAATTCTTTGGCATCAAATACGGTATTACTATAATACTTATTTTGTTCCTTTGCCCAAAAATGAAAGATTTCATACAGAGCTGACGCAATTGCCAAACCTGGAATGACATTGTGATCTGCATGTTTAAATTCTGTTCCTTTTATATTAATATGGTTCTTGTTAACTTGATTTTCCAACTGATAATAATCTTCCATATAATCACTTTCAATTCCTGCTCTATAGTATTTAACGGGTTGATGATTTTTAGGGTAATAATGGATTGTTGAATCTGCAAAATTGATTTTTTTTTGTTCATAGAATGGACAAAGTGCAATGACAGCATTCAAATCGTTGATTCTATTTATAAACAAGGACGTGGTATAATAACCATATCTTGAATGTCCAATCAACATCCTAAAAGAACCGGCATTCAATTCTTGCTCTGCAAAAGGTAGTAATTCGTCAAATATAAACTGTTCATTCTCTTTTGCTTTTCCTAAGGTCGTAGAGATTGAATAGGAAGTCTCCTTGTAACGATACTTAAAATCACTAGCAACACTAATTATTATACAAGAAGGCATCTGGTAATTGGTAGTGATGTAATCAATTGTATTAATCATGTAGTTATTGCTACGTTGGTTCTGTTTGTCAAAAATTAGAATAACAGGAAATTTCTTAGCAATAGATGGCTCCCACTCTAGAGGAACAATAATTGAAAGATCCTTATTATAACCCAAAGAATTCGATTGAAACGTAGTATCCTTTAGTTTTTTATAACTCTCATAATTCTGAGCAAAAATGCCCCTTATTACGACTAAAGAAAAAAGAGCAATAAAAAGGATTTTCATAGTTCTATTTTTTAAAGTTGCAAACAATCAATAGCAGCACGTTTTTGCTCTAATGCTCCTTTATCTTTTATTTTTTTATAATCTGTCAACGCTTTCCATTCTTTATAATAATCTTCATAATGATAAGCATAGGTTTGCAAAAAAGCCATTATAAATGGCAACAGCAAGGCCCACCATCCTATGATAAAAGTGCCAACTATAATTGCCAACAATCCCCACAAAATCCACATAATAAAGGCGGCGGTAAAGGCA
>ENA-ORXM01003437-ORXM01003437.1-marine-metagenome-genome-assembly--contig:-NODE-3437-length-15787-cov-5.221133_pt1 | contig 15787 bp, 11 predicted proteins | sample MGYA00237867_ERZ511480 | MGnify/ENA primary metagenome ERZ511480 (study PRJEB26309, sample SAMN06266103) | marine metagenome | isolation source: Algal blade | place: United Kingdom:Sidmouth, United...
GACGCGCGTCGCCTGACTGACCGGTCAGCCGTGCCGATCACGAAAAGAAGGTGGCCGTACTCGAGGAGAACGGCATGACCGTGGCCCCCATGCCGCCGGCGATCGTGGATGGCATGCGTGACATCACGCAAGAGCTCTGGGAGGAGTACACCAAGCGCATGGGCGAGGATGCGCTGAAGGCGCTGGCCGCGTACCGGGACGAGGTCGGCAGCTGACGTCGATCCTCAGGTGCGGTCGCGGGGCGCTACGTGAGACGCTGGCTGGACGGGCTCTACGATGCGAGCCTCGCCGTGGCAGGCATTTTCCTGATCGGCATGTTCGCGGTGATGGTCGGCGAAGCGGTGATGCGAACCTCGGGCAGCTTCCTGTCCGGTGCCTCCGAGCTGGTCGGCTGGTTCAGCGCCGCAGCGGGCTTTCTCGCGCTGCCGGCCACCTTCATCCGTGGCGAGATGGTCCGGGTGTCACTGTTGACGGATCGGCTGTCGCCCCGGGTGCGCAAGCCCGTTCTGATCGGCTGCGCCCTGCTCGCCATCGCGTTCACGACCTACATGCTGTGGGCCGTCGCCAGCTACCTGTGGAGCAGCTACCGGTTCGGTGAGATGACACAAGGGATGATCTACATCCCGGCCTGGGTCCCGCAGTTGAGCTTTCTGGTCGGGGTGGCCCTGTTGCTGGTCTCGATGATCGACATGCTGACCCGCCTGCTCCTGCAGACGGCAGACGCCGCTGCATCCGGCACCGCCGCTCCCCCGCCGGGCAATGCCGACACTGGCAACGACTGAGGTCGATCCAGCCGTGCAAACCTCCGCCATTCTCGTCCTGCTGCTTGTCGCACTGCTCGCGGGCGGGGTATGGATCTCGGTGACGCTGGGCACGGTGGCTCTGGCTGGCGTCACGTTCTTCTCCAGCACGCGGCCCGAGATCACACTGTTCACCGCCTACTGGAACACCTACTCGGCCTACTCGCTCGCCTCTTTGCCGATGTTCATCTGGATGAGCGAGATCCTGTTCCGCACTCGCCTTTCCGAACAGATGTTTGCAGGCCTCGCCCCCTGGCTTGATCCCCTGCCCGGCCGCCTGCTGCACGTCAACGTCGTCGGCTGCGGCATTTTCGGCGCGGTATCCGGATCCTCGGCGGCCACCTGCGCCACGGTTGCGCGGATCGCGTTGCCGGAGCTCGAAAGCCGTGGCTACGATCGGCGCATGAGCATGGGTTCGCTGTGCGGCGCCGGCACGTTGGGCATGCTGATTCCGCCGTCGATCGGCATGATCGTGTACGCCGTCGCCGCCGACGTTTCCATCATCCGCATGTTCCTCGCCGGTATCCTGCCGGGTCTGCTGCTGCTGGCGTTGTTCTCCGGCTATCTGGTCATCTGGGCGCTGCTGCACCCGAAGAAGATGCCTGCACGATCGCTGTCCGCCACGTTGCGGCAGAAGCTGCGCGCGTCCCTGCTGCTGATTCCGGTCATCGTGCTGATCGGTGCGGTCTTCCTGTCACTGATGACCGGTACGGCCACGGCCAACGAGGCGTCCGCGTTCGGCGTGCTCGGCGCGTTCGTGATCGCCCTGCTGTCGCGGTCGTTGAACGGGAAGGTGTTCATCGACAGCATCTCGGGGGCGTTGCGCACCACCTGCATGATCATGTTCATCCTCGGCGCGGCCAGCTTCCTGACGGTGGCCATGGGCTTTACCGGGATCCCGCGGGCACTGGCCGAGTGGGTGGTGGCGATGCAGCTCTCGCCCTACGCGCTGATCCTGGCGTTGACGCTGGTCTACCTGATGCTCGGCTGCGCGCTGGACGGCGTGTCGATGATCGTGCTGACCACCGCCGTGGTGCTGCCGATGGTGCAGGCGGCAGGCTTCGATCCGATCTGGTTCGGGGTCTACATCATCATCATGATCGAGCTGGCGCAGGTCACCCCCCCGGTGGGTTTCAACCTGTTCGTGCTACAGGGCATGACCGGCGAAAACATCTTGACGATCGCACGCGCCGCCTGGCCCTTCTTCCTGCTGATGGTGCTGGCGACCGTGCTGCTGGTCGCCTTCCCCGGGATCGCGACCTGGTTTCCGGCCTTCGTGATGGATCGATGAGCACGTCGAGAACCACGCTCGCAGCAACGGCTTACCCGGCACCCATCAACGGTGCCACCAACACTTCCGGAAATACCGCGTCGCTCGCGCCGACATCGCCAAGCACAGACGCTGCCTCCAGCACCTCGGCGATGCGCTTTGGCGATACGCCGCCGTAGAGCATCGACCGGTGGGCCTTGGTGCGGATCGCCCGATCGCTCATCGGCCGCTCCGGGTCGCCCAGCGAATCGCGCTCGGCATGCGTGATCGTGCCCAAGGCAGCGGTACGCAGGGTCACCGATGCACCGTAGTGTCGTGGGTAGTCCGCGCTCAGTTTCGCGTCCGCGTGCAACGAGACGCGCGCGGCAGCCGCCTGCATCGCCGGATCGCTGACCACGGCCTCGTCGAAGTGCTCCGGTGACAACTCGCCGAACCGGGCGGCGGCGGCCACGCAATACTGCAACGAGAACTTCGCCTCGGTTCGCGTGCGCGGCGCCGGGCAGTCGCAGATGGCAACGGCGTCGGCGAACGTCGCGACCCGGCACGCCTCGAACGCCAGCTCGCTGTCGCCCTCACGAGCACGCAAGGCCAGAACCGCATCGATGACCGCGTGCGTGTGCCGACAGGCGGGCCAGGGCTTGAAGCTGGTCTGGTGCACCAGCCAGTCCGGCTCGTCGCAGACGATGCGTTGCGGGTCGGCACCGCTGCGGCACAGGGCCGCCAGGAACCCCAGCTCGCCCTCGAGGATGCGCGACGGCCCTGTGAAACCGCCGCGTGCCAGCGCGGCGGACTGCAAGCCTGCCCACGCGGCATGAGCCGTGTGCAGTTGCTTCGACATCACCGGTTCGAGCCGCACCTGCCAGAGACCCGCGGCCTGCGTCCCCGCATTGCCGAGCGCCCACAGCGTCTGCTGCCGGTCCAGGCCGAGCAGGCGCGCTGCCGCGGCCGCGGCCCCGAACGCGCCTGCCGTGGCCGTCGTGTGCCAGTACCGGTAGTGCTCGGGTCCGACGCCGCGCCCGATGCGGATCATCACCTCGTAGCCGCACAGCAACGCATCCAGCACCTCGGCGATCGAGTAAGGCTTGCGGCGAATCAGGGCCGCCAGCGTGGGCACGATGACCGGCCCGGGATGCAGGATCGCCTCGCGGTGCATGTCGTCCATCTCTTCGATGTTGGCGGGCCCGGCATCGAGCAGCAGCTCGTGGAAGCCGTCGGTCGCCGGACCGAGCAGTGCCTGGTGAGAGACCCCTCGACTACCCGGTCGCTCGCCCACCCCGGCTCCCGGGGATTCGATCGGTGGCAGCGGCGAAGCGTACTGCGCGATCGCTGTCACCACCGGCGATCGCGCACCAGCGGCCACGCAGCCGACCCAGTCCAACCAGTGCATCGCCGCTCGGCGGCGGTCGATCGGGCGGATCGGTCGATCCAGGAGATCGATCAGGCGAGCGGTGAGCGACGTGGCGTCCCGGGTGGGCATCAACGGCAATATCCTCGTTGCACGCAAGACGACAACCATCCGCTAAAGATGCATTGCCAAGCGTAGGTCGGCTCAGTATACTTGTCCGGACAAATATTCGTGGCGGTTCGATGACGGACCGACACGACAGCCCTCGATGTGCGACCGTCTGCCATGCCCTTCGCTCCGCGCTCCTTGCTGTTCGTCTCGGCCGAAACGCCGGACCGGTTCGCCAAGGCGGCCGGCAGCGGTGCGGACATGGTCTGCATCGATCTGGAGGACGCGGTCCGTGCCGACCGCAAGGACGCGGCCCGCCAGGCGGCCATCGCCTACACCGGCAGCAGCACCGGCCCGGTGCCGCTCGCCATCCGTATCAACGCGCTCGACACCCGGTACGGGCTCGACGACCTGCGAGCCCTGCTCGACAGCGGCGTCAGCCCGGACGCGCTGTTGCTGCCCAAGCTCGAGCACGCGCGCGATCTGGTACTCGTCAGCCATTGGCTGGGCGCGAACTGTCCGGCACTGGTCGCGCTGATCGAGTCACCGCTAGGGGTGGAAAACCTGCCCACCATCGCCGCGGCCAGGACACAGGTGCCCCAGCTCACCGCACTCATGCTCGGAGGGGCCGACCTGTCACTGGAGCTCGGTGCGCGCTTCGAGTGGCAGACCCTGTTCATGGCGCGCTCGCGCCTGGTCAACGCGGCCAGCGTGCAGGGTCTGCAAGCCTGGGACGTACCGCACATCGATCTGCAGGATCTCGACGGCCTGGAGAGCGAGACCCGCGCGGCACATCGCATGGGCTTCGATTGCAAGTGCACCATCCACCCGGCCCAGCTAGCACGCGTGCACCAGGCCTTCCAGCCCTCGGACGACGAGCTCCGACACGCACGCTCGATCGTCGAAGCGGCCGGTGAGCACCACCGCGGCGCGTTCATGCACGAGGGCCGCATAATCGACGAACCGATCCTGCTCCGTGCACGGCTGCTCATCGAGCGGACCGACGACACCGATGACCGCCCACCGACGTACCAGAGGAACCGAGCGTGACACAGCACTCCGTGAATATCGGGCCACAGCGCTATCGCGAGTCGTTCGGGCGCAACTTCGAGCAGTTCACCGTCGGTGATGTGTACGAGCACCGGCCCGGGCGCACCGTCACCGAGACCGAGAACACCTGGTTCACCTTGCTGACGATGAACACCCATCCGATGCATTTCGACGGCGAGTACGCCAAGCACAGCGAGTTCGGGCGCTGCATCGTGTGCAGCCCGTTCACCGTGGCACTGATGGTCGGCATGAGCGTGACCGATGTCAGCCAGCAGGCGATCGCCAACCTCGGCTGGACCGACATCAAGATGACCCACCCGCTGTTCGCCGGCGACACCCTGTACGCGATGAGCGAGGTGCTAGCCAAGCGCGAGTCGACGTCGCGCCCGACCGCCGGCATCGTCACCGTCAGGACCACCGGCACGAACCAGGACGACACCGTGGTATGCACCTTCGAGCGCACCATGCTGATCGCCCGCGAAGGCCATGGCCTGCAAGCCGCCGCCAATTACTGACCGCCGCGCCAACCACTGATCCAGAAGTCGAGCCATGGACATGCCCGAGCACGAAAGCGTCGCCGAACAACGAGCGGAAGAGCAGGCGATGGTCGACGCCATCGAAGTCTGGGCCGAAAAGGAGCTGCGGCCGGTCGCGAAGACGTTCGATCACGCCGACGAGTACCCGCTCGAGATCGTGGAGCAGATGAAGGAGCTCGGGCTGTTCGGTGCCACCATCAGCGAGGAATACGGCGGCGTCGGCCTGTCCGCGTCCACCTACGCCAAGATCGTGGTCAAGGTCGCCAGCATCTGGATGGCGCCGTCCGGCATCTTCAATTCGCACCTCATCATGGCCGCCGCGATCGAACGCAGCGGGACCGAGGAGCAGAAGCGCAAGTACCTGCCACGCATGGCCACCGGCGAGTTCCGCGGCAGCCTGGGCCTGACCGAGCCGAACGCGGGGTCGGACCTGCAGGCGATCCGGACCGTTGCGGTGCGCGATGGTGATCACTACGTCATCAACGGCACCAAGACCTGGATCTCCAACAGCCTGCATGGCGACAGCACGCTGCTGCTGGTCAAGACCGACCCCGACGCCGAGCCTCGCCATCGCGGCATGAGCATGTTCATCGCCGAGAAGCACGACGGCTTCGAGGTCACCGGCAAGCTCAAGAAGCTCGGCTACCGCTCCATCGACACCTGCGAGCTGGCCTTCAACGACTATCGCGTGCACAAGGACGAGTTGCTCGGTGGCGAGGAAGGGCGTGGGTTCAAGCAGGCGGTCGGCGGGCTGGAGCTGGGGCGCATCAACGTGGCCGCGCGCGGCGCCGGCATCGCCGAGGGTGCGCTCATGCACGCCCTGCGCTACGCCCAGGAACGCGAGGCCTTCGGGCAACCGATCTGGAAGCACCAGGCCATCCAGCTGAAGCTGGCCGACATGGTGACGCAGGTGGAAGGCGCCAAGCGGCTGATCGAGACCGCCTCCGTGAAGTACGACCGGGGCGAGCGGTGCGATCTGGAAGCGGCCATGGCCAAGCTGGCGGGCTCGGAGGCCGGCGTGTTCTGCGCGCAGGAAGCGATGCGGATCTTCGGCGGCTACAGCTACTCGGTCGAGTACGACATCGAACGCTACTACCGCGACAGCCTGCTGATGTGCATCGGCGAGGGCAGCAACGAAATCCTGCGTACCATCATCGCCAAGCAGCTGATCGACCGGTACCCCGCCTGATGATGACCCGTCTGCCGCTGAAGGGCGTTCGCGTGCTCAGTGCCGAGCAATACGGCGCCGGCCCGTTCGGTTCGATGATGCTGGCGGATCTGGGTGCGGAGGTGATCAAGATCGAGACGCCGGGCAGCGGAGACATCGCCCGACGCACCGGTGCCCTCCTGCTCGACACGCCCGACGGCACGCCGGACAGCCAGTTCTTCCAAAGCTTCAACCGCAACAAGAAAAGCCTGACTCTCAACCTGAAGACTCCTGAAGGCCAGGCGATCCTGCACCGGCTCGTCGCTACCTCGGACGTGGTGATGAACAACCTGCGTGGCGATCTGCCCGCGCGGCTTGGACTCGACCACGCATCGCTCGGCCCGACGAAGCGCAGCATCGTCTGCGCTCATCTGTCCGCCTACGGGCGCGACAACGAGCGTGCTGCCTGGCCCGGCTACGACTATCTCATGCAAGCCGAAGCGGGCTACCTGCACCTGACCGGAGAACCGGACGGTCCGCCGGTGCGCATGGGCCTGAGCATCGTCGACTACATGACCGGCATCACCACCGCGGCCGCGCTGCTCGCAGCGCTCTTCGACGCAGCACGCAGCGGCGATGGCTGCGATGTCGACGTCTCCTTGTTCGACGTGGCCCTCGCGCAGCTGACCTATCCCGGCGTCTGGTACCTGAATGCCGGCCATGCGACGCAGCGCGCGCCGCGCTCGGGCCACCCCTACACCGCGCCCTGTCAGCTGGTGAAGACGGCCGACGGCTGGGTCTTCGTGATGTGCATGACGCCAGGCTTCTGGGCGGCCCTGTGCGCAGGCCTCGGCCGCGACGAATGGCTGAACGATGAACGTTTCGCCACGCCGGCTGCGCGCAACGAGCACCGGGACACCTTGAGCGAGCTGCTCGACGGTCTGTTCACCGAGCACGATACCGCGTGGTGGATGGACCACTTCGCGGGCTCGCTGCCGATCGCGCCGGTCCTGGATCTGCCCGACGCGCTGGACAACCCCTACGTCCATGCCACCGGCATGGTAGGGACGGCAGACCATGCCGGCGGGGAGCCGTTGCAGCTCATCGCCAGCCCGGTCAAGCTGGACGGCGCCCGGCTGCCGATGCGCGCGTGCGCGACACTCGGCGCGGACACGCACGCCTTGCTGAGCGATGTCGGCTACAGCCGCGAGGAGATCGCCCGCCTGCGCACGGAAGGTGCGGTGTGAAGCTCAGCGGCATCAAGGTGCTCGACCTGTCGCAGTTCCTGCCCGGGCCTCACCTGACACTGATGATGTCTGATCACGGTGCCGATGTTATCCGCATCGAATCACCGGCCGGCGAGCCGACGCGCGGTATCGGTCTGACGCGCGACGGAGAATCGGTCTGGTTCACCAACACCCACCGCGGCAAGCGCAGCGTGGTGCTGAACCTGAAGCAGCCGGGTGCGGTGCACGCCTTTCTTCGACTGGCAGAAGCCGCCGACGTGATCGTCGAAGCCTTCCGTCCCGGTGTGGTGGATCGACTGGGCATCGGCTTCGAGGCGGTACGCGCACTTAACCCCGGCATCGTCTACTGCTCGATCGCCGCCTTTGGTCAGACCGGACCCTACGCCGCCAAGCCGGCACACGACATCAGCATCCAGGCCGAGACCGGACTGTTGAGCCTGAACCTCGGCCAGGACGGACAGCCTGCGATGCCCGGGCTGCCGGCCGCCGACATGGCCGGCTCGCTGATGGCGATGAACGGCATCCTGATGGCGCTGCTGCGCCGCACGCAGACCGGTCGCGGCGACTACATCGACATCTCGATGCAGGACAGTCTCGCCAGCTGGCTGGTGAACGTGGTCGGGCCGGTGTTCGCCGAGGATCGTGCTGCGATAGCCAAGGACGAACGCTCCTTCGGCGGCAACGCGATGTACAACCTCTATCGCTGCGCCGACGGTGCCTGGCTGACCATCGGCGGCAGCGAGATCAAGTTCGCCGCCAACCTGTTCACCGCACTGGGTCGAGCGGAACTGGTGGAGCTGTGTCGCCTGCCACCGGGTGAGGCGCAGAAGCCTGCGCGCGATTTCCTGCGCGATACCTTCGCCAGCGAGTCACTTGCGCACTGGCGGTCCTTCAGCCCATCGGGTTCGAGTGAGAGGCGGACGCTCGCCTTCGGGACCTCGTGGATCGCGCTGATCGAATCGCTCGGGGGTGCCATCGTGCGCGTCATCGAGGGCGCGCGAGGACGCGGCGAACGGGCGGACGAGGCTCGCGCGGAACGGGAGCGCGTGCTCGCCGCGGACCGCGGTCGCGAAGAACGTCGGCTCGAGCAGGAGGCGGCGGGACGGCCATCGACACTGGTACACCGACCGGAGCCAGAGCCCGACGCCCGGTTCGAGGACGAGCCCGCGTCGAACGCGCGTTCGCACGCGGCACTCGAGGAGCAGCTCGTGCTGCCCCGACTCGAGGTCGAGCCGCCTGCCAGGGGACCGCTCGGGCGGGCCGTGTCGGCCGCGCTCGCGGGTACCGCGGCGGCGATGGGAAGGGCTGCTCGAGGCACGGCGCGGCAACCGCGACTGAGCAGTCCCGACGGGCTCCGCCTCGACGACATGGCGGCGTCCTTCGACGAGGCCGATGCCTTGCTGGACACCACGCGCGGGTCGGCACGGCCGGCCGCACGAGCGGCCGCGGCCGCAGCGGCGTCGCGTGCGACGGGCGACCCATCGATCGACGCGGCGTCGGCGTCCGAAGCGGGCGGGGAGGGCGGGCGCTCGGGCCCCGGACCCGCCGCGGCCACACGGGCGACGAAGACCCGCTCGACCCGCGCGGTCGATCGTCCCGACGGGGCCGGGTCTGCGGACGACGACGCGCCGTTCGAACCGACGGCCCGCACTGCGCCGCCGCGCATCGAGCGGGTGCAGCCCGAGCCGCTGGTCGTGCCTGCCCCGTCCAAGCCCGAGAAGAGCGGCAAGGCCCCGGCGCAGCCGCCAGCGTCGCTGTACGTCGACGTGCCCGATTCCGACCTGCCGCCGATCGCCCTGCTCGACGAGCCCCAGCCGCAGCGTCCCGGTTTCTCGGACACGGAACTCGAGGGGCTTTCGCGGCTGCTCGAGGAGAAGCTCGCCGAGTTCCGGATCACCGTCGCGGTCGTGGCGGTGCATCCCGGACCGGTCATCACGCGCTTCGAGATGCAGCTTGCCCCCGGCATCAAGGCGAGCCGCGTCACCGGACTCGCCCAGGACATCGCCCGCTCCATGTCGCTGGTCAGCGTGCGCGTGGTCGAGGTCATCCCGGGTAAATCCACGATCGGCATCGAGGTGCCCAACGAGCACCGCGAGATGGTGCAGCTCTCCGAGATGCTGCGTTCGCGCCAGTACGTCGAGAAGAAGTCGCCGCTGACCCTCGCGCTGGGCAAGGACATCAGTGGTCAGTCGGTCACCGCCGACCTCGGTCGAATGCCGCACCTGCTCGTCGCGGGCACCACCGGGTCGGGCAAGTCCGTCGCGGTCAACGCGATGCTGGTCAGCCTGCTCTTCAAGGCCACCGCGAAGGACGTGCGGCTGATCCTGATCGACCCGAAGATGCTCGAGCTGAACGTGTACGACGGCATTCCGCACCTGCTCGCGCCGGTCGTCACCGACATGAAGGAGGCGGCGAACGCGCTCCGCTGGTGCGTCGGCGAGATGGAGCGGCGCTACATGGTCATGGCCGAGCTGAAGGTCCGGAACATCACCGGCTACAACAAGAAGATCCGCGACGCGGCGGCCGCCGGTCACCCGATCGTCGACCCGCTGTACCGCCCGGAGCTCGCGCTCGATCCGAGCGGCCCGCCGCCGACGCTCGAACCGATGCCGTTCATCGTCGTCGTCGTCGACGAGTTCGCCGACATGATGATGCAGGTCGGCAAGAAGGCCGAGGAACTGATCGCGCGGATCGCGCAGAAGGCGCGGGCGGCCGGCATCCACTTGATCCTCGCCACCCAGCGCCCGTCGGTCGACGTCATCACCGGGCTGATCAAGGCCAACGTGCCCACGCGGATCGCCTTCCAGGTGTCGTCCAAGATCGATTCGCGGACGATCATCGATCAGGGTGGCGCCGAGTCCCTGCTCGGGCACGGCGACATGCTCTACCAGCCGCCGGGCTCGGCGCTGACCCAGCGCGTGCACGGCGCCTTCGTCGACGATCACGAGGTCGTCGCCGTCGTCCAGCACATCAAGCAGACCGGCGAGCCGAACTACATCGAGGAGATCCTGCAGGAGAACACCGTGACGATCCCGGGCATCTCCGGCGGCGAGGATGCCGACGGCGATGCCGAGTCCGACGCGCTCTACGACCAGGCCGTGCAGGTGGTGCTCGAGTCGCGCAAGGCGAGCATCTCCTACGTGCAGCGACGGCTGAAGATCGGCTACAACCGCGCCGCGCGCATGATCGAGCAGATGGAGGAGAGCGGGGTCATCAGCGCGGTCGGCGGCAGCGGTGTGCGCGAGGTGCTGGCGCCGCCTCCGCCGCCGCCCTGAGCCGCGGCCGCCCTGATCCGGCTGTCCTGATCCGGCTGTCCGGCGGCGCCCGGGCGAGGTGACGGTGCGTTCAGGACGGGGTCGCCGTGCCGCCGATCGGCGGCACCGTGCCCACGTCGACCCGCGGGCCCAGCGTGAACACCAGCGGCTGCTCGGCGGAGCCGATGTCGCCGCGCTGGTTGACGAAGAATCCGTCGTCGAGCCCGCGCGTGTCGACGACGCCGCCGTTCGCCAGCGTGATCAGGAAGTACAGGTCGGGTGCGCGCTCGGATAGCGCGCGCGTCGTCGTGTGCGTCTGCGACGACGGTTCGGCCGGCCGGGGTACCGGTCCGTCTCCCGGAATGCCGCCCGGACGCCCGCCGCCTCCCGGGGGCTTGACCTTGTCGATGGTCGTGGTGGTGGTCACGGTGCCGGCGGTCGTCGCCCGATCGGCGGGACTCAGGCGTAGCCACAGCGTGCCGAACCGGTCGGTGCGGCCCTCGGCGAGCTGCTGATCGGCCGCGGGCTCGCGCACGGTCCGCTGCACGGTCTTGATCGACTTGCCGGACACCGTCGTCTCGGACAGCTCCGGGATCTCGACATCGTCGCCGCGTGGCGCCGGTGCGTCCTGATCCATGACCCGGACGCGCACCCCGTCGAGCGGAGCGCCGCTCGCGCGGCTGCGGACGGTGAGGTAGATGTGCGTCGAGAGGGTGTCGTTCGCGCTGAACCGCGGGATCTCGTCGGCCGGGGACTCGAGATCCATCTCGACGACCTGCTCGAGGCTGTCGCCGCGACCCTCGATGGCGAGGCGAAAGCGGTAGCGTCGCCCGGGTCCGACGTGCTCGACGACGACGCGACCGGTGTTGCGTTCGAGCAGGAGGCCCGCCAGCTGAGTCCGGAACCGCCGCTCGCCGACGCTGTCGAGCGTGTAGGCCGACGGCTCGTTCCGGAGCCGCTCGTCGAGCGTGTCGACGGCCAGCTTCTCCAGCTTGTCGAGATCGTCGGTGTCGATGCCTTCGGGAATGGCGATCAGATCGGCGAGGCGCGCGAACAGCGCGAGCCGTCCGAGGTCCTTGAGGCGGAGGTCGAAGCTGTCGTCGAGACGGCTCACCGCCAGGGTGTAGGCCCGCTCGTCGACGGGATCGTGGGAGATCGGCGAGCTGGTCAGCTGCGTGATCACCGGGTTCGCGATGTGGCGCCGGCCGTTGCCCCGCGGCAGCGAGCGGATCGCGTGCATCGTGCCGATGTGGACGTCACCGGCGAGGATGAACACCGCGCGGCGGCGCCGTGGTCGCTCGGGCGCGCCGTCGATGCCGATGCCGTTGGCGAGGTCGAACAGCAGATCGAGCACCGCGACCATGTCGGACTGGTTCTCCGCGACGTCCCAGCGTTCCACGAGACCGGACTTCAGCAGCAGCGAGTCCTCGATGTCGGGCCCCAGGTGCTCGGCGACCTTCGGGCCGATCTCGTGACCCACCGCGCCGAGCACGATCCCGGCGAAGGGACCGCCGAACACGGCACCGGCGAGCGCACCGACCGCGGCGCCGGCGAGCTCGCTCGCGTCCTCGATCGCCTGCAGCGCGGTCTGACGCACCAGCTCGGTCGGCAGCAACGAGAACGGGACAGAGGCGCAGAAGAAGATCACGTCGGCGGCACGGGTTTCCTCCGACGCGGCCCAGTCGCGCAGCGCCTGACGTTGCCCTGCGCCGATCAGACCCGGTCGGCCGGGGCGGCGGTCGGTGCGTCCGTCCATGACGAAATACGAGGCCGGTCCCCGGCGGAAGGAGAACGGCAACGGGCCGTCGATCGGGCCGGGATTCCGGGCGTGCTGGAAGCTTCGGTAGGCCGCCAGCGCGTCGGTGACCCGAAGCGGGTCGATGTCCTTCACCCCGAAATCGTTGACGACATCGTGATCGTCGAGCGTCATGTAGGTGCAGGTGCGGCGCAGCACGTCGCGCATCGGCCGGTAGCTCCACAGCTGGCGGTAGCGGCGCTGGTAGCGATCGAACCAGCCGAGCTCGGGCCAGTGTCGCTCGATGCCGTCGCCGTAGATCTGGTCGCCGAGCAACAGGAGCAGAGCGTCGTCGCGCCGCGAGGCCAGATGGCGCCAGCGCTCGATGCTCTGTAGCGACTCGTCCGCCGCCTGGTCGATCGACGTGTCGAAGCGCGTCGTCGGCAGGTGACACGACCCGAACGAGAACGCGAGTCGCTCGCGCTCGGCCTCGCTCGCGATCGTGACGCCGCCGAGCAGGAGCGGGAACTCGCGCCCGGCGTGCAGCACGCGCAGCTCGTAGTGATAGACGTCTGCGGCGCCGAGTCCGTCGACGTCGACGACGGCGGTGCCGTCGCGGCGTTGCACCTCGGCGAGGCTGTCGTGGACGACCCTGCCCCCGTCATCGAGCGTGTGACCGACGGGGTGACGGACACCGGCGGTCAGTCCCTGCAACGGGGTGAGCTCGCTTTCCGCCCTGTCGGGGCGCGAGACCACGACGCAGCGGAACTCCTGATCCTGACCACGAGCCTCGTTGAGCGCGAACCACAGACGGGTCGTGTCGGCCGTCGTGTGCCCGACGATGGCCATGCCGAAGTCGACCGGTACGGTGTGCGAGACGGCGGTACCGGACGAGGCGATCGGCTGCGGCATCGTGCGCGCGTCGAGGTCGAAGCCCATGAACGCGAACCCGACGGTCAATGACGCGACGACGTCGTCGGGCGGTCGACCGTCCGCGTCGCTCGTCTGCGCGAGCGCCGCGAACTCGTCCCGTGTGGGGAAGTTCGTCCGGGCGACGCCGAGCGCGTCGGTGTCGACGTCACGCGTGAACGTCACGGCAAGCGACAGATCCGGCACCGGCACGATCACGGGCTTGCCGCTCGGTCCACCGGACCCGATCGGCGGATCGTCGCCGTCGTCGCCGGGGTCGTCGTTGATATCCCGCCGCCAGCGCGGCGCCACCAGCAGCGTGAGGGTGGCCACGCCGCCCGGCAGCGGCCGTGCGTCCATGAACTCGACGAATCGCAACGTCACGTCGACCATGAGCCTGTTCCCCCGATCGGCCCGTGCGGGCGGTGGGTGCGGCAGCGATCCGTGACCGACGCGTTCGCCGTCACGATGATCCTCGCCGTCGAGCGCCGTCAAGGCGGCGAAAGACTAGTGGTCCTTCTCCCTGATAATGCCGGGCTCAGCGAGTCTGTTCGCCCCGAGGGCAAGGCATTCGAGCGAAGGCGTACAGGTGTACTCCGAGCGAGGATAACGCGGGCATCGGGGCGGACAGACTCGCCCGCAGGGAGCCCTTCGGCGCTCCTCCGCCTGCGTTGTCCCTCCTCGGAGCACTCCAAGTGCGCCTTCGTCGGGACGCCTTGTCGGAGAAGCACCGAAGGGCTCTGAGCCCGACACTATCAGGGAGAAGGACCACTAGCGGTGAGGAGGCCGCGTCGCGCCGGGCATGGCGGCGGTTTTCACTGGCTGAAAGTCTGGGAAGCGAGGCAAGCGTTGGTCTTTCGTCCGGGCAGCGGGTAGCGTGAGGTCATCGGCGACGGAAGGTGGTGACAGCACGATGCAGAACGGCGAACACGACGGATCGGGTATAGGAACGATAAAGGGATTGTGTCCCTGACCCGGGGCGCGGTCGTGGCGGGGTATCGCGGCATCGAGCACGCGACGGAGCGGCTGGGAGCACGCCGTGTGTGCCAGGAAGGCGATGCGCACAGGTGAGCAGAAGCGCCAAGCTCAGGCGAATCGCCCCGACCGGCGCCGCGCCTCGCTCAGCGGCTGGAAGCCGGGCACGGGCTCGGGCCGAGGCCGCCGCTGCGCGCCTTTATGCCCTCCGGGTGCTCGTCGGTGCCGAGGTGGGGACTTCAGGCGGGAGGCGAGGTGGGCGGTGGAGCCCCGGGCGCAGCGGCGCGTGCACGCGCTGTGGCTCGCCCGGGTGGAGCGCGAGATCGAAGCGCAAGCGACGGCCCCGAGCGCTACCGGATCGCGTCGTTCACCGGTTGCATGGACTTCGCGTGTTCGCGCGACCGCACCGCTCAGAGCCAGCGACGGACGCGCCGCTTGTAGTCGAGGTACGCCTGCCCGAACCTCCCCTCGAGATAGGCCTCCTCGGGCTCGATCGCCAGACGCTTGAGTGCCCAGCCGACCACCGGCACGAGCAGCAGGATCCATCCGTTGGCCAGCGCGACGGCTACGCCGACGCAGACCAGCACCATCTGCAGGTACATCGGGTTGCGGGTGAAACGGTACGCGCCGCCCTCCTCCAGACGCGGCGTCGGCTTCCACGGGTTCGCGCTCTGTCCGTGCCGCCGAAAGAGCAGGACCGGCCAAGCGCCGAGCAGGAGCACCGCGCCGACGGCAATCGTGCCGCCGAGAAGGTAGCGGAGCGGCGGATCCGGCAAGAACGGCAGGCTCAGGGGAAGGATCCGCTGGAGAAGCCAGCCGCCGAGGATCGCGAGGAGCGGAATCCCTGGTGGAAAGAACCGCACCTTCGCGGCGTCGTCATGTTCGCCCATGGGTCACGCTCCGGTGCGGAGGCCGATGCGCCGACGTCGGGCTTCTCCCGCGTCGGGCGGCAGTGCACGGTCGGAGAGTCGGCCGGGTTCGCCACACGGTCAACTGCCCGAAAGTCGGGAGCTCCTGGGCCAGGCCGGGGTAGTCACGGGCCTCTTGCAGCGGAGCGTCGCGGTGATCGATCGCAGGGGACGGTCGCCGCGCGACGATCACGTGATCCCGGTCGGCGGACCCGCACGGGCGGTATCGACACGAGGTGCCGCCGACGAAGCTCAGGAACTCGTGGATCATGAAGTCCGGAGGGTACAGGAACGACAAAGGGCCTTCCGTTCCGGAACGCCGCGATCACCGATGCCGTCTGCCGCTCGATCTCCTGCTGCTACTGCCCGTGGCGAACCTTGCCCTCTTCGCTCTTGCGAGCTGGCGCGAGCGCCGTGACCCTCCCGCTGAGTGTGATCTCGCTCTTTGATGGCGTTCCGATCACGCTGTTCGATGGACGATCGCGCACAGCGATGACCGCCTG
>ENA-ORXM01003438-ORXM01003438.1-marine-metagenome-genome-assembly--contig:-NODE-3438-length-15787-cov-2.740993_pt1 | contig 15787 bp, 15 predicted proteins | sample MGYA00237867_ERZ511480 | MGnify/ENA primary metagenome ERZ511480 (study PRJEB26309, sample SAMN06266103) | marine metagenome | isolation source: Algal blade | place: United Kingdom:Sidmouth, United...
TCAATCTCTTTGTTTTTTGGCTAAGGGGTTGAAAACACATGGCTCTGTAATTTCGGAATCAGGGATATACTTTGTTTTCCACTCTTTAATTCCCGCTCATCCCAGCGAAAGCTGGGATCCAGAATCACAAGCACCGAGTCCAGCCGCTCTGGATCCCAGCCTGCGCTGGGATGAGCGGGAGGCGAGGTGTGAGGGCGAAAAAGGGGGAGGTGCCGGAAGCCGTTAGGCTGCAGGCGGTGGGGATGGCCTATCAAAAACTATCTAAATCCCCATCATCCCGCCCTCCGGCGTGGCCGGAACGAAATCGTGGCGGAGGGGGCCAGCGAAGGTGTTGAAGGATAAATTTGAAATAAAGGAGCGTTATCACTCCAAAATTTAATCCAGACCTTCCAATCCCTTAGGGGTCTTCGCCTTCTTCTCTTTTTTCGTCAGCGTTTTGACCACCGCCGGCAGCACGACTGCAAAGACGGTTCCGGCTTCGCTTGTGCTCTCAAGACGCAGTTCCCCGCCATGGGCGACGGCGAGTTCGCGGGAGATGGTCAAGCCGAGGCCTGTGCCGCCGCGCGCGCTGCCGGAGAAGGGTTTAAATAATGTCTCTTGCGCTTTTTTGGGCATGCCAGGGCCATTATCTATGACGCGGATAATAACGTGATGCCCGCCATCGGCCTGCGCGATTGTTTTGGCATCAACCGTCAGCTGGCTTTGAATATCGCGCTCCGTCTCCGACATGGCTTGAACGGCGTTACGAAACAGATTTGAGAAAATGCGATAAGCATGATCAGGGTCAGCATGGACAATGATATCCCGCGATACATCATTTTTCCACGTCACCTTGGGGCGCGCGCCGGTGATGACATCGCCTGCCGCTTCGCCGAGTAAGGACGCCAGCTGCATCTCGCGCATCTCGGGCGGATCTTCGCTGGCCTTGGAAAAATTAAGCGTCTCGGCGCAGAGCTTCACGCCGCGATCTACCGCGCGCACTAATCGCTCGCCCATACGGGCCACGCGAGGGTCCTCATTGGTCGCCAAACGATCAGAAATAAGCTGCGCGCTGGTCAGGACATTACGCAAATCATGATTAATCTTGGCAACGGCCAGTCCAAGCGTCGCGAGGCGGTCTTGCTGTTTTAGGGCCGTGCGAATGCCCGATTTCATTTCAATAAATTCTGTTTCAAGCTGCCCGATTTCATCCTTGCGGTGGCTCTCGACAATCCGGCCCGCTTTGCGCTGCGGGTCTTTGCGAAATGCTTCCAGCGCGCCCGCAAGACGTTTGACAGGGCGGACGATCATCATGGAGAGCGCAAAGAAAATCAGCGAGCCGGTCAGAATAGCAATCAAAACAGACAGCCAAAAAATATTTACGCCATAATCCAGCAAAGCGTCTTTGACGGCGTAATTGGGAATGATGAGCTCCAGCGCTTCGGCGTCAGGCACGCTCGGCTCGGCCCAAACCCGCAAATAACCCTGCCCGTCTCCGAAAAAGGCGCGCAAGGTTGCGCCCATATCCGGGATGCGTTTGGCCTCTCGCATATCGATCACGGTAAATGGCCCCTCAGCCGGCGCCATGCCTAAAATAGCCTCCGTCATGCCGCCGCGTTTTTGCATCACGGCAATAACATTTGTCTCGCTCATGAACCGCTCGGTGAGCAGTTGATCGCCCTGAAAGCCCGGCACGCCTTTGACTGCCAATGTCAAAAGCTGGGCATTATCCACGCGGCTTTGCAGCCAGTTCTGACGAAACACAGCGGCGGATGGCACGAAGAGGACGATCTCTGCGAGCATGACAAATATAATCGTGAGCATGAGGACTTTAGCCGAAAGCCCTCGCGATATAATGCGGTCCAACATAGCGTTGTGATACGGGCTTTATTTAATGAAAGCGAGACATAAGTTTGGCCATGAAATGTCCTTTGGGGCCAAATAAGGCGTCAGTATACCACGAGCTTGCCGCGCGTTTGATCGCTTCGCCGCGTGTCGGATAAGGCGAAATCATGCCCGTTAGGCCGGAGATTTTAACGCCATTTGTCATAGCCAGGCTGACCACATGGATAAGCTCTCCCGCATTGGGGCCGACGATTGACGCGCCCAGCAATTTGCCGCCTTTGGTCGCAACCAGTTTGACGCCGCCATGAGTGTGGCGCTCGGCGATGGCGCGGTCATTTTCTTCGTAATCCCACGATACGCAGCGCACTTTATCTTTGCCGTATTTGTCGATGGCCTCAGCCTCGCTCATGCCAATATTGGCCAGCTCGGGCTGTGAATAGATCGCCGCCGGCATACGGCCTGTCGTGGCTTTGCCCTTCCAGCGCGCAATGCCGGGCGGGAGGAAGTAAAAGGCCTTGATGATGACGCTGGCATGATAGCCCGCCGCGTGGGTCAAGCCGCCGCGGCCCGACACATCGCCGACCGCGTAAACGCGTTTATTGGAGGTGCGCAAACACTCATCGGTTTCAATATGGCCGCGCTTGTGAACATCAATCCCGGCTGTATCCAAACCCAGACCGTCAGTGACAGGTTTGCGGCCCGCAGCGACGAGCAGCGCGTCGCCGGTCAGGGGCTCGCGGTCTTCAAATTCAATCGTGATTTTTGAAGCTTTTTGCGAAATCTTTTTGGTTTTAGCCGGCGTGTGAAAAATCACGCCTTCGGCCTCTAAGGCCTCGACGAGGACTTTGGCATGTTCCGGCTCGTTGCGGCCCAGCGGGGCGGCGATATCGACGATATGAACCTGCGTGCCCATGCGCTGCATCGCTTGGCCCAGCTCCAGACCGATAGGCCCTGCGCCAATAATCATCAGCGTTTTGGGCTGTTTTTTGAGCTCGAAAATTGTCTCATTGGTGAGATATTTTACGTCGCTTAGCCCCGGAATAGGCGGCGCGCCGGCCACGCTGCCTGTCGCGATGATATAGCGTTTGGCTTTGACAATATGGCTGTCGCTCTCAACTTGGTTGGGGCCGGTAAAGCCCGCTGACTCTCTGATAACCGTGCAGCCAAAGCCTTCAAAGCGCTCTTGGCTATCGACGGGCGCGATGGTCGCAATGACATCTTGGATATGTTTCTGCATCGCCTTGAAATCGACTTCCGGCTCTGCCGCTTTAACGCCAAAGGGCTCGCCGGTGCGAAAGGCCTGAGCGTGCTTGCCCGCCGCGATCATGGCTTTGGACGGGACGCAGCCGGAATTCAGGCAATCGCCGCCCATCTCTCCGCGCTCAAATAAGACGACGCTGCGGCCGAGCTGCGCGGCGCCTGCGGCAATGGATAATCCGCCGGAGCCTGCGCCGATAATGCACAGGTCTACGGTATGTGTGGTCTTGGCCATGATAGTCTCTCTCTGTTGGCTTTGGCGTATCGGGAAGCTTACGCTTCGACCGGAGCGCCTTTAATTTTTTTATAGATAATCGGAATGAGCGACAAAGCGATCAGGCCGAGAATGGGAAACAGCACTTTGGGTTGCGTCATGATCCCCGACAGACCGGCTTCTTCGCCGGCGTCAAAGGCTGCGCCGATGCCCGCACCGACGCTGGCATAAACAAAGCTGCCCGGCATGATACCGAAAAATGTCGTCACAAGATAATTGCGGAATTTCACATCAAAAAAGGCCGGGGCGATATTGACGACGAAAAACGGAAAGGCCGGAATGAGGCGCATGATAAAGAGATAAGACAGCTCATTTTCTTTGAGCCCTTTTTCAAATTTATCCAGCGTCTTGCCGCCCAGTTTAGATTTAAATACATCGCGGAACGCATAGCGCACGGCGAGGAAAATCGCGCCCGCGCCAAGCGTTGCGCCGACGACAACGAATGTACCGCCAAATATCGTCCCGAACAAAAACCCGCCCAGCAAAGACAGCACCCACGCGCCCGGGAAACTGATCGCGGTTAGGCCCGCATAGACAGCGATAAAGCCAAGTGCGGCGAGCAGGTAATTATCCTGCACAAACGCTTTGAACGTATCTTTCTGTTCTTTCAGCGTATCCAGCGTGACATATTTATGTCCGCCTAGCGCAAAGAAAGCCACAAATGCCGCCGCGATGATCGCGATGGGCGCAAATTTTACGACGGGGTTTTTCTTCGCCGCCGCGATTTCTGAATGGTCTTCAGTCTCTCTCTCTACGTCTGACATTATTTTAGATCTTCCATTTTCTCGGCGCTGATTTTCTTCATGCCGTCTTTGGGCGCGCTGCCCGCATTGACGCTCCAGTCATATTCATCGCCGGAGACTTTACTGACGCCCTCTAGCGCGGCCTTTTTGTCACCCGTCGCATATTTTTTCATATGCGCAATGATGCCGGAATTATTTCCGCCGAAGTCTTCTTTATACCATTTGAAAATGGATGAGATTTTGACGCTATTGCCTGAGACAATGCCGCCGCGGTTCGAATTGATGTAATCCGCCGCTGCCGCGTTCATATCCGCTTCCAGCGTGTCGGCGCTCCACGCCTTTTGCATCAGGTTCGGACACCCGACGGAGGCGCAATTGACCATATAGTGAATACGCGGCTCGTCCCACGTCTTGCGCATGGTGTCATGCTCAATCCCGTCCAGCGACAGCGTCCGGCCCTCAACAGTCACAATATCGCGTTTCCACGGCCCTGCGGTAAATGTGCCGGATTTAATCTCTTTGATGGATTTCACAGGCCAGTTCTCCGCCACGACCTGAACAGTCAGCGCGTTATAAAGATTAGCCCAATAGGCCAGTCCCTCTTCGCGGCTCATGGATGAGGGTTTTTGCCCCGCCAGATCATCAATATAATTTTTCAACACGCCCATATGCTCCGTGTTTTTGGACAGAGCAGCATAGTCAAAGCGCACAAGTGAGCCGTCTTTAACGGTGTAAGCTTGCAAAATTTGCGTCCAGGGATCAGCGGGCATATCGGCCTCTTCGTTATTTTGTGTGTCGGCAGCGGCCTCATCTGAGCTGCTGTCCTGAGCAGTCTCTTCGGATTCATCTGATTCGGATGTCTCTTTGGAGGCCTCATCTTCTGAAGTATCAGTGTCCGTTTTTTCCTGCGGAGCGTCTTCCTTGGCCATCGCCTCTTCTGCGGAGGCCATTTGAACAGGCTCGGATGTCTCTTCCGATTTCGCCAGTGCAGGCTTAGCCGCTTTGTCCATCTCAGTTGCGGGGAGGGTTGCCTCTTTCGTCACCGTCTTTTTGACCGGCGCAGTTGCGGCCACTTTGACAAGCTCGGGCGCGTCTGAGGCGGATACCTCAACTTTGGTATCACTTGCGGCCATCTCAGGCTCATTAACCGGAAAGTCCATCTCTTTGGGCGCGGCCTGCTCGGTAATCCCCATCTCGGCCTTCATCTTCTTAAGAGAGGCTTCATTCGCGGCGGCCGTGGTCGCGGGCCGCTCAGCTAAGGCTTGCTCAGCCGCTTTGTCATTTGCATTTGAACAGGCGGCCAGCGCGAGGGCGGCGGTGGTAATAAGAAGCAGTTTCGTTTTCATAATGGACTCGATTTTTTAGTGTTGAGCTTACCTAACGCGCGAATGCGCAAAAATATCCTCAATTATGTGTCACGCTTTTGTGCGCGCCGCGTGACAGCCCGGCGCAAGCGCAAAACATCCTGCGCGATTTCGCAGCATTTGCCCCGCGGCATTGCTTGACAGTCATCGCGCCGAGCGCTATGCGGCGCTCTTGAATTTAGGCCCCCTGTGAACTCTGCAGTTATGGCCCTTGGAGACCGATATGAAAAGAACATTCCAACCGTCAGAAATCGTCCGCAAACGCCGCCACGGCTTTCGCTCACGTATGGCGACTGCAAATGGCCGCAAAATCCTCGCGCGTCGCCGCGCCAAAGGCCGCAAGCGCCTGTCTGCATAGGCATGCGCTCTGCCCCTTTGGGCAATCTGATGACAGATACAGATTTAAAGCTCGGATCGCTGACCAAGCGGTCCGAGTTTTTGCATGTCAGAGACGGACGTTACGCGGCGCGTAAAACCGTTGTTGTGCAGATGCGCAAGTGCGATGCAGCCAAAGATGGCGTTCGCGCGGGCTTTACGGCAACCAAGAAAATCGGCGGCGCGGTTGTGCGTAACCGCTGTAAACGCCGCCTTCGCGCTCTGGCGCGCGCGCATCTGCCGGCGCTGGGCAAGCCCGGTCACGACTATGTTTTCATTGCCCGCCACAATACCGCTACCGCCCCGCATGATATGCTTGCAGGCGATATACAAAAAGCACTGGAAAAACTGCGCGCGGGCAGCCATAACGCGCGCAATTCATAAATCAGGCGCGCCGCCCCGCGCATTATAGTGGACATCCATATCATGGAAGATCAACGCAACCTTCTCCTCGCTCTCGTGCTCTCCGGCATTGTGCTGTTCGGCTATATGTTTCTTGTCGAAGGCCCGGCCCGCGAGCGCGCTCAGGCCGCTTATGAAGCGCAGCTTGCCGAGGAGGCCGCGAATAACCCGACCGGCGCAACAAACCCGATGGGCGCGGATACAGTTCCGGAAATGAAAGACCGCGAGGCGTTGCTGGCCTCTGAGCGCAATACGGCCTCGCGTATCCCGATTAAAACGCCGGCGCTGGAAGGGTCATTCTCGCTGCGTGGATCGCGCTTTGATGACATTCAATTGCTGGAATATAACAAAACACTGGACGCGGCTGACGGTAAAGTCGTTCTGTTCTCCCCCCAAGGCACGGAGCACGCCGCCTATGTTTATGACAATTGGGTGACGGGGCTGGGCACGTCCGGCGCTGATCAAATCTGGACACTTGTGTCCGGCGAGACGCTCACCCCGACAACACCGGTCACATTATCCTATTCGGGCCAAGGGTATAAAGTGACCCGCAAGGTCAGCGTTGACGAAAAATTTCTGATCACGCTGGATGATACAGTTCAAAACACGTCCGGCGGTGAATTAACGCTGACCCGCAAGGGCGCGGCGCGCCAGCACGGCCTGCCTGAGGATTTAACCAATTTCTTTATTCTGCACGAAGGCGCGGTCTCCATCGTCGATGGCTCTCTGAAAAAAGCCAAATATAAGAAAGTGCGCAAAGCCAAAGAGCCGATCACCCATAGCGGCGAAAGCGGCTGGGTTGCTCTGACGGATAAATATTTCCTCTCCGCGGCCATCGCCCCGTCCGGCCAAAATATGACTACAACATTTGAGTCAAAAAATTTGGATGGCTCCGATGTCTATGAGTCGCGCTATGAGCTTTCCCCAATGACAATGTCTGCCGAATCAAGTTTTGAAAGCACGGGTCATGTCTTTGCCGGCGCGAAAGAAACCAAACTCCTGGCGACTTATAGTGAGCAGCTCGGCGATGATAAATTAGATTTCGGCGTTGATTTCGGAAATATACTCTGGCCGCTTACCCGCCCGATGACATCGGGGCTAAACTGGCTGGGCCGCACGACAGGCAATTACGGCGTCGCGATTTTGATTATGACGCTCTTGATTAAACTGGTCCTCTTCCCGCTCAATAATAAGGCCTATGCCAGCCAAGCCAAAATGAAGGCGGTTCAGCCCAAGATGAAAAAGCTTAAAGAGCTTTACGCGGATGACCCGCAAGCCATGCGCATCAAGACGATGGAAATGTATAAAAAAGAAGGCGTGAATCCTGTCGGTGGCTGTCTTCCTATGATCCCGCAAATCTTCATTTTCTTCGCGCTCTATAAAACGCTTCTGATTAATGTTGATATGCGCCACGAACCGTTCTTTGGCTGGATTCGTGATTTGACCGCCAAAGACCCGCTCTCTGTGCTAAACCTGTTTGGCATCTTGCCGTGGGATCCGGTTCCGATTGCCTTTTTGTCACTCTTCGCGATTGGGCCATTAGCGCTGATGTATGGCGCGTCTATGGCCGCAATGCAGACGCTGACCGTGAACGCCGCAACAGACCCCATGCAGCGTAAAATCTTCCAGCTTATGCCGCTGATCTTTATGTTTATCCTCGCGCCATTTGCGGCCGGTTTGCTCGTGTACTGGGTCTGGAACAATATCCTGACCTTTGCGCAGCAATATATCATCACGCGCAAATTCGGTGTTGAAACGCCCTTTGATAAATTCTTCGGTAAGATATTTGGACGCGGCAAAAAAGACGCAGAAGGCTAGTGGATACGCCCGCCGAGCTTACTCCCGAGCAGAAAGCCGCGCATAAGGCGTGGATAGATGTCGGCCATCAGCTCTTTGCCAAACAGGTCGAATTCATGCTCTCCGTGGTCAGCATGGATACGCTCCCGCCGCCCGATCTGCCCGAGGTGTGTTTTGCAGGGCGCTCCAATGTCGGCAAAAGCTCGCTGATCAATGCGCTGACTAATCAGAAGAAACTCGCCAAAGCGTCCAACACGCCCGGGCGCACGCGCGAGCTCAATTATTTTAATGTTCAAGACCGCCTGCGGCTCGTGGATCTGCCGGGCTTTGGATATGCCCGCGCCTCGAAAACCGATATTGCCAAATGGACGAAATTAACGCGTCAGTTCCTGCGCGGCCGCGCGCCGCTGCGCCGCGTCTTTTTACTGGTCGATAGCCGCCACGGTTTTAAACCCGGCGATATTGACGTCATGGATATGCTGGACGAGACCGCCGTGATCTATCAAATCGTATTGACCAAGATTGATAAGATTAAACCGCCCGCTGTCACTAAACTTATGAAAAACGTCAAAAAGCGCATCGCCAAACGCCCTGCCGCTTACCCAAATGTCATTGCGACAAGCAGCGAGAAGAAAATTGGTATTGATGAATTGCGGGCGGAAATTGGCGCACTGGCGACTCCGCCTAGCGAATAATCCGAATATTTTGTTCTAATATTTTCTTGCTGATTAGTTCAAAATCTTCGCTCAGTTCAGTTCTGTCGCCGGGAGTGTAAATATCACCGAAGCTGGAAGCGCAAGACTCCATGACGTCCTGGGCCCGCGAAAATTCTTCCTGCGCAGGGTTAAATTTGAAACCCACGGTCATAAGTTTGACCCCGCTCTTTTTGATATCTTCACACATCTTTTTGGTCATCAAGTCGGTTTCTTCGTCGGTTCGCATATCCTCAGGGCTCTCTTGTTCCCTGATCCAATATAATTTATTGCCGCCATCGGTCATTAAAACCATGACTTTGGTGCGCACGCCAATTGCCGGGGCGCGGGAGGCTATGGGTCCGGTTTCATTTAGCATTAATCGCCCCCAGCTTAGTCCGGCCGGAATATATGTCGGCCCTCCGGTTCGACCCTTGATCATATCGATCTTGGCTTTGACGTGATCGCGGTCATTATCCAGTGGCGTAATTTCGCTTAGGCTGCAATCGACCGTATCCCATTTATATTTCCACCACAGAGGATGATTTTGCGCTGTCGCAGGGGCGCTATTATAAGGGTATTTGGCGTAATCATAGGCTGCGAAAACAGGGTCAAGCGCGCTGGGGTTAAATGCGATATCCCCGTCACGATCATCAAAGTGAGGGTGAACGCATCCTCTGAACGATTCTACATCCGGATTATAAGCACCGGCTATATCTATCCAGCTCTCGCTCATATTGGCGCTTCCGACATTAACAAAACGAGAAAAGGGAACGACGCTAATTCTAACATCGGCTGTGCCTTTATTGTCGTGAAGATAATCGACAAGGTCCCGGGAGGATGCCACCAGCGTATTCAAATCCTGATATCCGATTGATGCTGTGTTATCCAACACCAAGACGACATCAATATTACTGGGCTGCCCAATTGGGCCGCTGACGGATGTGATGGTTCGCGTCATTGTCTTCATGCCAAACATGGCCATGAATGTTGTGGGAACTTCAATGTCAGCTTGAACGATTATCTCGTTCTCAAAAGTGTCGTAAGTGCCTTTTGTGAATTCAATATCTCCAAATGTCTCGGATCGATTGATCTCAAAATATTTGGCCGTTGTTTCTTTGACATCGACGCCTTTCGGGTCTTTGCTACGCGACATATCAACAGCGGTAGCCAAAACGGCAGCGTCCGCGCTATTCTGCGCAGCGCGCTGCTCTGTATGCATTCTCGAGAAATCAATCGCCGCGCCGGCAGCGGCGATTATGACAAACAAACTAAAAACAAAGAGAATCGAAACATTGCCTTTGTCTTGTTTGCAAAATCTTTGAATAGAGAAGTCCATTTCACCACATCAAAACCGTTTAGAGGATGCGCCCGCCACGCACAGATTTATCTTATTGTGGACGTCTTTAAGATTGCTGACGGATTATACTTAATTTATCGTGAAACAGGCGGCAGCGAGAAGAAAATCGGGATTGATGAGCTGCGGGCAGAAATTGGCGCGCTGGCGCTGCCTGCGGAATAGCTACGCCGCTGCCGCTATCGGCAAATGCCCCGTCTTCACGTAAATGAGGCACCCTTCTTTAGAGAAGGGATGATGCAGAGACATATGCGGACTGCGCAGCCATGTGCCGGCGGGGTAATCTCCGTTCTCGTCACTGAATACGCCTTCGAGGACAAAGATCTCTTCGCCGCCAAAATGACGGTGCGGATTGAAAATCGTCTCCGGGGCCCAGCGCACAAGCGCGCAGCTCTCGCCCTCAAAACTATGTAGGGGGAGCACAGTAAGGCCCGGCGCGCTGCCCGGTAAAAATTGCGCCGATTTTGTATCCACGGAAAACTGCGCGGTATCGGCCTTATCAAATTGATGCAATTTTACGAATATCACGCAGCCTTCTTCACTGTGTGGCTTGTGGCTGCTGCCAATGGGGTTACGCACATATGTTCCCGCCGGATAGTCGCCGTGTTGATCGGAAAATGTGCCCTCGAGGACAAAAAACTCTTCGCCGCCGCCATGTGTGTGCGGTTTGAAATATGATTTGGGCGCATAGCGAACAAGCGAGGTCGCGCGGGCCACCTCGCCGTCTTCGGTCATATTCACGCGATCCAATTTGCGCCGCTCGACGCCGGCCATAGGAGACGGCTCCCAGTCCATTGCCGTCGTATCAACGACAATGCGCGCGCTAAAATCGTCATGAATATTCATATTACCCCCCGCAGCTTGGACGGCTTGCGACTTTGGCCCGCCACGCTTTTAGATGCGTCAGGTTATCAGGAATATCGATCTTGGCAAAGTCGGCAAAGGCCAGTCCCGCAAAGGCGGTAATATCGGCCATCGTGAACGTGTCACCCGACAGATAATCCTGATTTTGCAGTACGCCGTCCAGATATCCCATCGTCGCGACGGCTTTGTCTTTTTGCTTTTGGCCCCATTCGGCATTTTGGTAGGTTTCCAGATCCGGCCCCAAACCGGGCGTGGCGTGATGGAAATAAGCGCCAACGGCGTCGAGCAGTCCGCTCTCGGCGCGTTTATTCATCATGTGAATTTGCGCGCGCTGCTTTGGCGAAGTTCCGGTTAATGTCGGCTCGCCGTGGGCGTGATCTAAATATTCCGTGATCGCTGTGCATTCTGAAATGCACGTCCCGCAGTCCAGCTCCAACACGGGAACGCCGGCATCCGGGTTCTTGGCGCGAAATGCTTCGCCGCGATGCTCACCGCCCATAACGTCCACGGGAATGAACTGCGCGCTTGCGCCTTTCTCGGCCAGCGCAATGCGCACGCGCGCCGGATTTGGGAAACCCTCTACATCATAAATTTTCATGTCTATTCTCCTTGAATTTAATTCTACCTACTACTAGATAGGTATAAATTAGACTGGAATGCAAGGGCTATTTTCATATAGCGTGAACACAGAGTTGTTATCGTGAGGACACAATGCCGACCGCCCAGACCATATTAGATACCGCCGAAGCGCAAATGCGCGCGCGCGGCTATAATGATGTCAGCTATCGCAATATTGCCGACGCGCTGGGCATGAAAAGCGCAAGCCTGCACTATCACTTCGCGTCAAAGACAGATTTGGGGATTGCGCTTGTCGGGCGTTACGCCGAAAACTTTCGCGCGGCCTATGCGGCGCAAACCGAAGACATGGGCGCGCCATCGGACAAATTAGATGTGTTCATCGCCCTGCACCGCCAAGCCTTGGCCGAGCAGGAGCTGATATGCCTGTGCGCCGTATTGGGCGCGGAACGCGGCAGCCTGCCCGAAGCGCTGAACAGCGAAGTGAAATCATTCTTCACAGGCAATATCGAAATTCTGACACAGCTGTTTAAAAGCGCCCATCACCGCGCCCCTAACCGCGCGGCAAAAGCATCTATTTCCGCCCTGGAAGGGGCGCTCATCGTCGCCGGGGTGAATAGCGATATGGACGTCTTTGACGCCACAGCCGAGCTGGTACGCGCGCAAATTTCATAAGCTTTATTCACTTGGAACGCCTCCAAAGCGCTGTATAAAGCGCCCATGCAAAGACGACAAAATGAATTGGGATGGCAGAGCGCGCAGACGCTGTCTGAGGCCCTGCCCTTTATTCAGCGTTACGCCGGGCGCACCATCGTGATTAAATTTGGCGGTCACGCCATGGGCGATGCCGAGCTGACCCGTCAATTTGCCAATGATGTCGTGCTGTTAAAGCATCTCGGGATTAACCCCGTGGTTGTCCATGGCGGCGGGCCGCAAATCGGGCGCATGCTTGAGCGCCTGTCAATTAAAAGCGAATTTGTCGACGGTCTGCGCGTCTCTGATATTGAAACTGTCGAGGTAGCCGAAATGGTGCTGTCCGGAGCGATCAATAAATCTATCGTCGCGGCCATTAACGCCGCCGGCGGGCGGGCCGTGGGGATTAGCGGCCGCGATGCGGGCCTGATTACGGCCAAGCAAAAACGTGCGGATTTGGGGTTCACCGGAGAGCCGGAAACTGTCGATGCGTCCGTGCTTAACACTTTGGCCAGCGCCGATGGCGGATATATTCCTGTCGTCTCCCCCATCAGCGCCAGCGCCGATCATGAAGCCCTAAATGTAAACGCCGACAAAGCGGCAGGCGTCATCGCCTCGGCGCTGGGCGCAATGCGGCTTTTGCTGATGACAGACGTTACGGGCGTTCTGGACGCCGATAAAAAACTCATCACCAATGTGTCCACCGACGAGGCGCAAGCTTTGATCGATGACGGGGTCGCTGTGGGCGGGATGATCCCAAAAGTGGAAACGGCGATTGAAGCCGTAAAAGGCGGCGTTGACGCCGTCGTTATTTTAGACGGACGCCGGGCCCATGGCTTGGTTGTGGAATTATTTACGGATCATGGCGCTGGCACACTCATTCATTAGATCGCTTGCCATTGGGCTTGGCGCAGCGGCGTTTGCGCTCGGCGGCGCCTATGCTGCGCAGGCCCAAGAGGCGACTCCGGAGCCGGGCTGGCAGGTCTGTAACGAAACCTCATTCATATTGCGGGCGGCTTCGGCCTATTCGCAAGCGGGAAAAACCACGGCGCAAGGCTGGCTTATGTTCTATCCCGGCGAGTGCACAATGATTGATGCGCCCGTTGGCGCGCCGCGCTTTTTATATGCTGAGAGCGCCACAGCGCATCAGGGCGGCATCCGCGAGTGGAAAGGCAATGTCACCCATTGCGCGCAGGATAATGATTTTAAATCTGATCCGGAGCTGCCTTGCGATTTGCAAAATTTGGGCACGCGTCCCTATTTCGCGGTCGACCCGGCCGAGCAGCGGACAAGCTTTGTTGAACCCTCCGACTACGGAGCCAAAGCCGAGGCGGCGGGCAAGCAGCGCCTGCTTTATGATGCCGGATATAGTACATCAAAAATTGACGGAAAGCCGGGGCGGCAAACCAATCGAGCGCTGGGGAAATTTCTTAAAGACAATGATTTAGACGGCGGCATATCTTCTCGCGAAACATTTATCGCGCTGGAGAGCGCCGCAATTGCGCGCCAAAATGACGTCGGTATTATTATCTGCAACCAGGCCACGCAGCGCATGTGGACGGCGACGGCCTACCGTCAAGATGCGGGGTGGGAGACGCGCGGATGGTGGCCGGTTGAGCCCGATAGCTGCGCGCGCCCGCATACAAAAACGATCAAGAATCTCGACCCGCATATATTTGCATTGCTCGAATCGTCCAGTGAAACGAGCGAGGACAGCGAAGACCTGACCTTGAAATCCGAAACCGCTAATCCCGCGCAGTTCTGTATTGCCGAGTCGCGCTTTGCCACATTAGAGCGCGAAAACTGTTTTGATCGCGGCTATCGCCCCGCGAGTTTCCGGCCGCTGGACGGATCGAAAGACGGGATACAAGTCAATCTGGACGCGGATGATTTTGCACATAACGGCCCCGGCGGACTTCGCCGCTAATGACTGATCGCGCCGCGCCGCATAATCGTGCCAAGGCTGCTGCGCATAAGCGTGATAGCGTCTCGGATGAGCGCCTTGCGCAAATCCTCCACTGGATATTTGATCTGGATAATACGCTCTATCCGGCAGATGCGAATTTCTTTTCCCAGATTGACGTCAAGATGACGGAATTTATCAGCCGCTATCTCTCTTTGCAGCATCACGAGGCCCGCCTGCTCCAGAAGCAATATCTCGTTGAATATGGGACTTCACTGTCCGGCCTTATGGCGGTGAACGGCATGGATCCCGCAGAGTTTTTAGACTATGTCCACGATGTTGATCTGGACATGCTTAGGCCTAACGCGCAGCTGCGCGCCGCAATTGCCGCCCTGCCCGGACAGCGCTTAATCTACACCAATGGGTCCAAAGGCCACGCTAAAAATGTGGCGAGTCATTTGAATTTATTTGACCTGTTCCATGGCAGTTTCGGAATTGAGGATGGCGGTTATATTCCAAAACCAAAACCCAAACCTTACGGAATTTTCAACACAGTTTTTAACGTCGAGCCCGCCAAGGCCATATTTTTTGAAGACAATCTGCGCAATCTCAAAGTGCCGCATGATATGGGCATGATTACCGTCCTGGTCACCAGCGATCAGGATTGGTCCCACGAGCCCGAAGATGTTCGCCCCGGCGGAAGCGGAGAGATGAGCGCCCCCGCCTATGATCATGTTGATGTGATCACCTCTGATTTAGGATTGTGGCTAACGCAGCGCCTAAATAATTAATTTAGGGCTCCGTGCATCCCTGCTTTAGAGCTTGATTTATATATTTAGAAATATCTTTGCCATTGATTAACCGGCGGTAAGGTTCTTTGGCGTTTGCTTTAACCCAAAATGTAATTTTGTAATCGTCTCGAATAGTACACAAGGTTTCAGTCTTTTTCTTGTCTTTGTCGAATAGAAAAGTCAGGCCAAGTTGCGCCTCCCAACGCTCAGTGTCATCATTCACCTTATCCATTTTTATCTTGGACATTTGCGATAAAATATCTCGCGCGTCGGGTAATAAATCGGAGGAAACTCCATAGATGCTAATATTCTTAGAATTAAGACCATTTCGTAACGCAAGAGTGTTAGCTGCTATATTAGAAACTGCATCATCCTGTCTTTCAATGAGCACTGATTTTGAAGCGAAATCTTGCCCATCATATTTCCCTGAAATTGATAAAATCCATACACTCACGCCGATATCATCAGGCCATATGATCGCAATTTTTGCATTGCTGGGATCAATATCGTTAATCGTCATGTCACGCATGGCATAGGCCTCGCGTAAGTCTAGAGTTGCGCATCCTGATCCAAATAAAAGCACTGTAAATAGCCAAAAAACGGACATATAGCGCATAGTTAACTCCGCCCGTCAAACCATTTACGCAAACCTGCGCGCTCATCCTCGCTCATATGCAGGCCGCGTTTTGTGCGCCGCCACAGAACGTCATTTGCGCTCATCGCCCATTCGCTTTTGACGAGATATTCAACCTCGCGCGCATAGAGCCCTGCGCCGAAATGCTCGCCCATATCATTCATGCCGCGGCAATCCCCAAGGACGTCATGAATCATCGTACCATAGCATCGCAGCAAGCGGTGCAGCGTTTTACGGTCCA
>ENA-ORXM01003439-ORXM01003439.1-marine-metagenome-genome-assembly--contig:-NODE-3439-length-15785-cov-4.669913_pt1 | contig 15785 bp, 13 predicted proteins | sample MGYA00237867_ERZ511480 | MGnify/ENA primary metagenome ERZ511480 (study PRJEB26309, sample SAMN06266103) | marine metagenome | isolation source: Algal blade | place: United Kingdom:Sidmouth, United...
ATGAAAAATATGTTCGGTATCGAAAATAAGGTTGCCATTATAACGGGTGCAAGCGGTTCGCTTGCGGGTAGCATTGCCAAAAGCTTTGCCGGCTCGGGGGTGAAACTGGCATTACTAACTAGGAATACACATACCTTAGATACATTATTGACCGACATAAAAGATATTGGTGGGCAGGCAAAGGCCTACGAGGCCGATATACTCGATGAGAATAATCTCGTTACGGTCAAAAATCAAATTTTAGCTGATTTTGGCAGTATTGATGTTTTGCTGAATATAGCGGGAGGAAACCTTCCAGGAGCAACCGCCGAAATTGACCAGACGATTTTCGATATTTCAATCGATGCTTTCAAAAAAGTTACAGACCTCAATTTAAACGGTACGGTTATTCCTTCTCTTGTTTTTGGCAAGGTAATGTCGGAGCAAAAAGAGGGAGTCATCATCAACTACTCTTCAATGGCCGTCGATCGGGCAATTACACGAGTGGCGGGTTATTCGGCATCCAAAGCCGCCATGGAGAATTTCACTCGTTGGATGGCCGTCGAAATGGCCTTGAAATTTGGTGAAGGCATACGAGTCAATGCCATTGCACCTGGTTTTTTTATTGGAAAACAAAATAGGGCACTTCTAACGAATAGCGATGGGTCGTATACGCAACGTGGGAATGATATCATTAAAAACACCCCGATGCGGCGCTTCGGAGAAATCGGGGAATTGAACGGAGCCATCCATTTTTTGTGCAGTGACGCCGCGAAATTCATAACAGGCACCGTTCTTCCCGTGGATGGAGGGTTCAGCGCGTTCAGTGGAGTTTAAAACTCTTGAATGTAAGGGAATAGCCAATTGTTACAGACAAATAACAATAATAGTTTAAAACTATTGAGTATCAACTTAGCAAACCAATAAGATATGTTACATACATGGCGATGGTACGGACCCAGCGACCCGGTGAGCCTACAGGATATCAAACAAGCAGGAGCCGTGGGAATTGTTACCGCCTTGCACCATATACCGAACGGGGAAGTTTGGCCTGTTTCCGAAATCGAAAAACGCAAGAAGCATCTTGAAGACAGCGGGTTCGTTTGGTCAGTTGTAGAATCCCTACCTATTCACGAGCACATTAAGACCCGTAGAGGTGAATATAAGAAATACATTGAAAATTATAAGGAAAGCCTCAAAAACCTGGCACAGTGTAATATCAATACAGTATGTTACAATTTTATGCCAGTATTGGACTGGACACGAACCAGCCTCGATTATGAGGTAGAAGATGGTTCAAAGGCCCTGGCCTTCGAATTTAACGCCTTAGCGGCTTTTGACCTTTTTATTCTCAAAAGGCCGAATGCCCAAGCGACCTACACCGATGCGCAAATCGAAGCGGCGAAAGCGAATTTCGAAAGTATGTCGGAAAATGATATTTGGGAATTGGTCAAAACCATTATTGCCGGTCTTCCCGGTTCCTCAGAAGGATATCCCGTTCCGGAAAAAGGATTCGATTTAAGCAAGTTGCAATCAATCTTGGATACCTACGAAGCTTTCAGTGATGATGAAATGAGGCAAAGTCTTGTACACTTTTTGAAAGAAGTCGTTCCTGTAGCCGAGGAAAATGGTGTATTCATGTGTATTCATCCCGATGACCCACCGTTTTCTATTTTAGGACTACCGCGCATTATGGGTACTGAAGCCGACTATGCTCATATTTTCGACCAGGTAAAATCAATTCACAATGGAATTACTTTTTGTACAGGCTCTTTGGGTGCCAGGGCAGATAACGATATACTGAACATGTTCGAAAGATTTGCTGATCGCGTCCATTTTTTGCATTTGAGAAGCACAAAACGTGATGAAAAAGGAAATTTTTACGAAGCTAACCACTTAGAAGGTGATGTACCTGTGTACGATTTGGTAAAATTAATACTTCAGGAGGAAAAGAGAAGATATGAAGAAGGCCGCAAGGATTCACAAATTCCTATGCGCCCCGATCATGGCCATCAAATGTTGGACGACCTTCACAAAAAAACCAATCCTGGTTATTCGGCAATTGGTCGCCTAAGGGGGCTGGCGGAATTACGGGGACTGGAATTAGGAATTCAAAAATCTTTCTATAAGTAATAAGGGGGCTTCAATAATTAGCTTCTTAAGCTTTTGATTAAAGCCAAGGTTTCGCGAACCCTATTTTCAAGACCAGCATAATCTTTATTGGCAAGGATATCTTTGCTAATCAGTTTTGACCCCATCCCAACACAGATTACCCCAGCATCGAACCAACCTTTTAGATTGTCTTCATCGGTACTAACGCCGCCTGTTGGCATAATACTCGTCCACGGTTGTGGGCCCCTGATAGCTTTTACAAAACCAGGTCCGTAAGTGTCACCTGGGAATAGCTTAATAATTTCGCAGCCAAGTTCTTCTGCCCTATTTATTTCGGTCAATGTTCCACAGCCAGGTGACCAAAGTACTTTCCTTCTGTTACAGGCAATGGCAATATCTTCTCGAAGTGTCGGGGTTACGATAAAATTAGCGCCCATCTGCATAAACATACTAGCGGCACCGGCATCGGTAATCGAACCGACACCCATTATCATTCCCGGCAGCTCCTGAATGGTGTATTTGTTCAATTCGAGAAATACTTCAAAGGCAAAGTCTCCCCTAGCCGTAAACTCAATAAGCCTGGCGCCACCATCGTAACAGGCTTTTAATACTTTTTTTCCCAACTCGATGTCGGGATGATAGAACAAAGGTACCATTCCCGTATCCTTCATTACTGCAGCAACTTCGATTCTTGTAAACTGTGCCATTGTTTCTTTCTTGTTTTTTATTGAGAGCGAAGCGACGCTAAAGGTCGAATCTATATCTAAATTTGGACTTTTAGCGTCGCTTGGCTCGCAATGACTGATTTTTTAACGTGCGACACGTCCGGAAGCATCTCCACCCATAAGTTTTTCGACCTCATCAACGGTGGCCAAATTCGCATCGCCTTTTATAGTATGTTTCAAACATGAAGCTGCAACAGCGAAATTCAATGCGTTCTGATCGTCTTCGGGATACTTAAGCAGACCATAAATCAGGCCTCCCATAAAAGAATCACCCCCACCTACTCTATCGACAATATCGGTAATTTGATATTCAGGAGATTTGAACATAGTTTCCCCATCGTATAAAACACCGGCCCACGTATTATGTGAAGCCGAAATCGAACCTCTCAAAGTGGTTATCACTTTTTTCGCATTCGGGAATTTTTTCATCATCTGCTGACAGACCGAAAGAAAGGCTTCAGCTTTTACGTGTTCTCCTTGGGTCGTAATGTCCAATCCTTCTGGTTTTATACCGAAGTGTTTTTCAGCATCTTCCTCATTACCAAGAATGATATCGCAATAGGAGGTCAATTCAGTCATAATAGCCTCTGGTTCAACACCGTACTTCCAGAGCTTAGCCCTGTAATTCAAATCCGTTGAAATGGTTACTCCCTTTTTTCTTGCGGCTTTCACAGCTTCTAGGCAAACATCAGCGGCTCCCTGCGAAATGGCTGGGGTAATTCCCGTCCAATGAAACCATTCTACGCCTTCGAAAACAGCATCCCAATCGATCATACCCTTTTCAATCTCCGCGATTGCAGAATGTGCCCGGTCATAAACCACTTTACTACCGCGACTTACCGCTCCAGTTTCCAAAAAGTAGATTCCCAAACGATCACCGCCGTAGACCGTCTTGCTCATACCGACACCCCGTTTTCGCATTTCCATCAAGGCGCAATCGCCAATATCGTTTTTAGGTAGTCGCGTCACGAAGTCTACCGGCACTCCATAATTTGCCAATGATACGGCAACATTACTCTCACCACCGCCGTATACGACATCAAAACTTGTAGTTTGCGAAAACCTTAAAAATCCTGGAGGGGACAAGCGCAACATAATTTCCCCAAAAGTCACTACTTTTTTCATTTTATTAATTGGTTATTTAAGTTCTATAAAATACTAAGATAAAGCATATTTTAAAACAGGGGCAAAATTAAGGTTTCGAAAAAAATAAGACATGATAAATTGACCAAAAAAATCTACGAGTGCTCAGTATCACAATATTTCTATGATTTGATATTTTTTTCAAGGATTACCCTAACAATTCTCCCGTACTTCAGCAAAAGACATAGTGCACGAAAGCAAATGAAGATCTACTCTTAGAGACTGTTTTGAAATATCTCGATTATTTTCTTATAGCCCTCTTTTTGCGCATAACAGCGTTAAAATTTTGAACCGTAGCCCTGCTATGCTTAAAAATTTTGCCTCGTTCTGCATCAAAAATAGGCATAACAATTCTAACGACATATTTCAAAACAGTCTCTTAGTTTTTGGGAATCGCCTCCTTCGTTTTGGGTGGTCTTTTGTGCCAGTAAGAAGCCAATATAGAACCTGTAATATTCATCAAGGGGCCAAATACGGCAGGTGCAAGACCCATTGTCGCTATCTTGCCCAATGAATTTGCTATACCTGAAGCGAGGCCTCCGTTTTGCATACCGACCTCAATGGCGATGGTTCGGGCATCTTGTTCAGGCATCTTGAACAACTTGGCGAAACCATAGCCAAGGCTGTAGCCAAAGAGATTATGGATAAGCACGAGCAACATCAAAATACCTCCAATATCCAGCAGGCTATCCCTTCCAGCTGCGGTAATAATCGTAATAATGATTCCTATGGCCAACATTGAAACTACGGGCATAGCCCTATCCAACCATTTCGTCTTAAAAAGTCTATTGAACAATAAACCGGCACCAATAGGTATGATAATCATTTTGGTAATACTCCACATCATATCCAACACGTTGATTTCTACAAACTCACCAGCCAGTAATTTCATTAACAAAGGAGTAAGAAAAGGCGCCAAGAGTGTGGCAATCGAGGTAATCGTAATCGAGAGGGCCAAGTTCGCATTGGCCAAGTAGGCCATTACATTTGAAGCTACACCACTCGGCGAACAGCCTATCAACACAATACCTGCAGCAATTTCCGGCGGAAAATTACTTGTTTTGGCAAGAGCAAAGCCGACCAATGGCATTATCAAAAGTTGGGCCGCTACCCCAATAAAAACTCCCCTAGGAGTCTTAAACACAGCAGCAAAATCTTTGATGCCCATTTGGGTACCCATACCGAACATGATAATCTGTATCAACGGAATAATCAAAACGGTCAATTTGAATCCGTTGATTTCAGTAAAAAGATGCGGATAGTACAATGCTGCAGAAACGCCTGCAAATATCATTGTCGTGAATACCAAGCCGTTGAGGCCCTTGTATCCACTAAAACCCAGAGCTAAAACCGCGAAGAAAGCAAGAAAAGCAATACCTGCCCTATCAATGTTTCCTGAAACTATTAGAACTACAATAGCCAAGAATAAAAGGGCCGCGATACCAAGAAAAACAGAATAGATAGTTACTTTTTTCAATATAATAGCGATTTAAACCCTATAGTTTATATGCTTGACGTGCCAGCAAAACCCACTTGCCTTTTTGTTTTAGCCAAGTCATCATAACCCCTATTCGAACATCGGTATCCACACCGTCGTTTATTCCCTTTGCTTTAAAAATATGACGTGCTATGGCGGTGTCATGCGTAATCTGAATACTTTGGTCTATTGGTTTTATCGATAAAAAATCAAAGGGACCAGACATTACTGCCTCCACATACTCGAGTTTATTCTCGATAGTGCCACTTGAATGACCATAGGTCAAATCTTTTGCCGTTAAACGCTCCAAGGCAGGCCTGTCTTTCGAAACCATGGCGCCATACAATGATTGCACACCTTCGGTAATCTTTACCTCATCGGTTGCCGGCGATTGGGCGTATGATACGAAGCACATCAAGCTTAGAACAAAGAATGAAATCTTACATTTATTCATCTTAAAACTATATATTTTCTTGCCTCTTACCATGTTCTGTACCTAGGGCTCTCTTTCAAATAAGCGTCGAGCTCTTCTCGCGACATCGGAAGTTCGGCATCGGGATAATCTTTTAGCCATTTCAAGAAATCAGCTTTTATAGCATCGGTCCATTTAGTATCAATTTGCCCCGGAGTATATGTTTTCTCGCGTAAGCGCTGAAAACCGAACTTATCTCTAAGACCCACCACCTCTGAAGAAAGCACCAACTTGTCTACCAAGTGGGCCGGTATAAAAATCGTACCATGTCCGTTGGCAAGTACAACATCACCAGGTAGCACTATTGCCCTACCCACTCGAATTGGATTATTGATACTAGTTAGCATTTGTTCCGCTATGAACGAGGGGTCCGAGCCTTTGTGCCAGCCATTAAATCCGTCAATTTCCAACAATCCGGCCACATCTCGAACGCTACCGTAAAAAATATATCCGTTATTCGAATTGGCGTATATCGCATTGCCTAAATTTGACCCGATTAAAGTACCATCAATAATCTTGTTATACCCATCTGCGACATAAATATCTCCCGGTTTCAGAATTTCGATAGGCCACGAGTTGCTTCCACCTACAGTATCACGATTTTCTTCAGCTCCCTTTAATTTTACCAATTGCTTGTAATCAGGTCGCAGTGGCATGTATTGGGCTGTTATCACACGACCGGTCATTACATCTTCTGGATGTAAAATCTCCCACTCGCCTTCATATTGATTGTGATATCCCTTTCCACGCAAATATCCCCAGGCCTCTTCGATTTGAATATTTTTTAATCTTTCTAAAATGGCATCGGAGACCTTTGGCCTGCCATCGTCAAAACGTTCGCCCTTCCAATCAGAGGTCAGTTCTTTAATGTATTCTGGTGTCGCTGCTACGCCTTGTGCTGCCAACGGTATGCAAGCAATCATTGAAAGGGTCGCCAAAATTAATCTTACTTTCATTTGTAGTGTCTTGTAGTTTAAGAATTTAGTACGTTGAATTTCATTAACAATGTAGGGTTTTATGTTCGAATGCCAAAATATGAGGCTTTCGCTTCTAAAAAGTGTACTGATTCAATTATGATAAAAACCCATACCAATAAAAACTGATAATCAATAGTTCTTTAGTGTAAACACCTAAGCCAGAAATTTCGTATTGTGTCAACTGTAAGTTCTATCATGCGATCTTAGCTCGTTCCATTGGTCCGTTGGAGCAAAGTAGCTTTTATCCCTTGGGTCAATATGTTTTTTCAAGACCTCTTCGTTCAGTTCGATGCCCAGTCCTGGTGCTGTCAGGGGCACAGTGGCAAACCCCTTATCAATCATTTTGAAACCGCCGACCGTGGTTACCAAATCTTCCCACCAGGGTAAATCGACCGAATGATGTTCCAAAGCCAAAAAGTTCTGCGAGGCCGCAGCGCAATGTACGTTGGCCATAAAGGAAACGGGAGTACCCGCCTGGTGCATGGCCATTGCGATACCGAATTCCTCGGCATAATCGGCGATTCGTTTGGTTTCCAGAAGCCCGCCACTGGATGCCAAATCGGGATGAACGATATCGATCGCCCTCTGATGGATAAGCGGTTTAAAGTCCTTTAGCAAATAAATATCCTCTCCTGTTGTGGTCGGTGTATCAATACTATCGGTAATTGTTTTCCATTGTTCCGTGTATTGCCATGGCACCATATCTTCGAACCAGGCCAAGCGATACTTTTCCAAAGCTTTTGCGAGACGGATATTGTTGTTCAGATCAAAATGCCCGTAGTGATCCGTCGAAATCGGAATTTCATAACCCACCATATTGCGCACATCTTCTACGACCTGCTGTAAATGCTCAAGCCCTTTCTCAGTAATCTGAATTTGGGTAAACGGATGCATGGTATTACCGTAGGACATAAAATTTCGTTGATCACCCCACTGGTTCAAGTTTCCTTTGGCATCTTCCCAAAATTTACCATTGACCACAGTGCCCTTTTTTCCTTTTAATTCACCTATGGATACATCCATCTTAAGCCAAGTATACCCTTGATCTTGAACACGAAAGTTAATTAGTCGTTGCTGTTCTTCAGGCGATTTTGCCTCAGGTGTATCGGCATATAGACGCACCATGTCACGATACCTACCGCCTAAAAGTTGCCATGCCGGAACGTTGTAGGCCTTTCCGCAAAGATCCCAAAGTGCCATCTCAACGCCGCAGACACCGCCAGCTTGTCGTGATGGTCCACCGAACTGTTTTATACTTTTAAAAATTTTCTCAACGTTACATGGATTCTCGCCAAGAATACGGCTTTTCAACATAAGCGCGTACCTGACGTCTGCAGCATCACGTACTTCCCCTAAACCATGTATACCCTGATTGGTCTCGATTTTGATAATCGGGGTACCGTTCATCACGTCGGTCAGTACATACCGCATGTCGGTAATCTTCAATTCGGAAGGTGCCGAAGCCCTATTCACTTTTGAGGTAGTTTGAGCTACCGTGTCTTCAAAGGAGTAGCCCATAAAACTAGAAAGTGCAATACCCCCTAGTGCAGTTTTCTTTAAAAAGTTTCTGCGGTCGTCGGTGGTCTTTGGGCTATCTATTTCAGCTTGAAGGGAAGCAGCATAGGCCTTTTCTTGAGTTTCATTCTGCGCTATCAGTTGTTTTAAAGTATTTTTCATAAATGTTCCGGTATTGATTTCTTATAATTCAGAGGACCAAAATCCCATATCTTCTAAATTTATAGGTTATTTTTTTACATAAAGAAAAATTCACCCAAAAACATTAATAATTCTGTATTTGTGAAAAAGAATTTTCTTAAGTGCGAGAATAGAGATTGCGAACTTAATCGATAGCAACTTTCATTTAAGTCCGTTCTGTTCTAAAATAGATTGCATCGCTGCGTAATCCGAATCTGTATCGCCATACTTTTTCCGCTCTTTGACCAAGGCCCTTTTCATTTCGGAGATTATCGCTGCGTACTTCGGATTGTCTACCGCATTACGATTTTCTTTGGGGTCTTCGAGCAAATCGTAAAATTCCCAAGCGGTCGGTGTAGTTTCTGGAGAGGCACCCTTTTTTTCGAGTCCTTGTCCATAAAAAAAGGCCAGCTTGTAGCGTTCGTTTCGAATACCAAAGTGTGCGGGTCGTTCAGGATGGTGTAGCCAATATCTGTAATAGAGCTGTTTGCGCCAATGGACAGGTGTGTTTCCCTCTAAATTTTTTCGGAAACTCATTCCCTGTATAAATTTTGGCTTCCTAACACCTGCATAATCGGCCAATAACGCCGGGAAATCAATATTCAGAATAATATCATCGATGCGCCGGCCTCCTTTAACCTCTTTAGGATAACGAACTACAAATGGCATTCGCAGCGATTCTTCATAAATCATTCGCTTATCGAAAAAACCGTGCTCTCCCAGAAAATAGCCTTGATCTGCAGTATATATAACTATTGTATTATTGGCGATGCCCTCGGTTTCCAGATAATCAAGTAATTTTCCAATATTATCATCGATTGCTGCACCAGAGCGCATAAAGTCCTTTATGAATTTTTGATAGATTTTTTTTCGCATTTGGGTACTATCAAGTTCCTCGGAGAAATAGGGTAGCCCTGGATAGGTGGTCCAGCCTTTTTTTGGATTTTTACTTGCGTCCTCCCAACGTCTTCCCAATTTCTCCAATTTCTGCCCAATAAAAGTACGGCCCGTAGTTTCAGGGCCGAAGTCGTAGAGTGATTCCGGTTCGGGGATTTCCTCATTTTTATAAAGGGATTGAAATCTATCCGGATAATCAAAAGGCTCATGGGTGGCCTTAAAATTACAGAACAATAAAAAGGGTTTATCGGAATCCCTTTCTTTCAGATAATCTATGGTCAAATCGGCAATAACATCCGTAGAAAAACCTTTGTATTCTTTTCCGCTTGAACTATTGGTCCCATTCTGCCAATTTTCCATGGTCTTCAGTATCGGGTTCCAATAACGGCCTTGCCCGGGCAGTACATTGAAATAATCAAAGCCCTCAGGCTGATTTACCAGATGCCATTTGCCGATAACAGCGGTCTGATACCCAATTTCGGATAAGGTCTTCGCTATATTCGGATGGCCTTTTGGTAGGGGCTCATTTAGAGTGAACACGCTATTACGATGACTATACTGCCCGGTTAGGATACTGCCCCTACTTGGGGTACAAATACTGTTGGTACAAAAAGCATTTTCGAGAACCACACCTTCGGAAGCCAAACGCTGAATATTTTCATTCTTGACATAATCGGCCAAAACTCCACCATAGATGCCCCAAGCCTGCGAGGTGTGGTCGTCGGAAAGAATGAAGAGAATATTCGGCCTTTCACTATTGCTTTCGTCTTGGGCTACCAGTAAACCATGGTGAGCGAAAAAAAGCAAAATACTTAAAAAAGAAAACTTCAGGGTTTGTATCATACCAAAACTTTAATTATGACTAACAATATAGTGAAGAAACGGTACGATTATGAAATGATTCGAAAAAACGAAAAAATGGCCCATTCATCAAATAAAAATATAACTCTGAAAAATAGTTCAGTTCTTTGCCTTTTTAACCCCAAAACTTAATCTCAATGGAAAACCATCCCACTCCCAATGCGCAAATGGTGAATCAACTCTCGGAAATTGAACGCGCTACCTTTTACAAAAAAACCTATACGCATCTTAGCCGGTGCCGTACTACTTTTCATTTTAGTAGAGACCTTATTTTTTCATATTCCAGCAGTAGTAAACTTTGCACTTTCGCTGACCGATGGCTATAGTTGGTTGTGCATGCTAGGTGGTTTTATGTTGGTGACAAATTATGCCGAACGCTTAGCCTTAAAAAGCAAGCAAACCAGCACGCACTATGCCGGGCTTATTCTTTATGTTATTGCAGAGGCCTTTATTTTTATACCGTTGATTTTTATTGCCATGATGATGGCCGAAGATGGTTCTTTTGCCATTTTGAACCAAGCGGCGATTATGACCTTATCTTTATTCACCGGCCTTTCGGCAATTGTGTTTTTGACAAAAAAAGATTTTTCTTTTCTAAAATCCATTTTGGCCATCGGTTTCGCCCTCGCCTTGGGTCTTATCGTAGCGGGAATACTGTTCGGCTTCAACCTAGGGCTTTGGTTTAGTGTGGGTATGGTCGTTTTGGCCTCTGGTTCTATTCTTTACCAAACATCAAATTTGATCCATAAGTACAAACCGAACCAATACGTAGCGGCATCGTTGGGGCTGTTCGCTTCCTTAATGCTATTGTTCTGGTATATCTTGAGCATCTTATCGCGAGATTAATTGTTGTGTTTATATTTTTGCCATGGCCCCGATTTAATGATCGGGGCTTTTTTTGTTTGTTTTTTCTATCTTCCCATCCAAACTATAAGATTATGAAAACCTGCATCTCGATTTTTCTGGTTACCTGCCTTTCTACCTTAATTCCTTTACAGGCACAAAAAGATGACGTTGAAGCAATACGGACCATACTCCGCGAGCAACAAAAAGCTTGGTCTAATAATGATTTAGAAGGTTTTATGCAGGGCTATTGGAAATCAGATTCCCTAACCTACTACAGCAGTGGCAATGTCACCAGAGGCTGGCAGACCACATTGAATAATTATAAAAAGGGATATCCCACCAAGGCCGAATCTGGGAAATTGGACTTTGAAATTGATGCAATCACCCCAATTAATGAGGATGCGTATTACGTAATGGGCCAATACTTCTTGACCAGGGAAGCGGGTGATATCGACGGAACCTTTATGATTATTTTCAAAAGGATAGACGGTGAATGGAAAATCGTCGCCGACTCTTCTTGTTGAACCGAAAATTTAAATAGACGACTTTCTATTACTATTCTTTCTGAGGCTCGTCCGCTTCCGGAAGTTCGTAATAGCTGATTCTGCGCGTTGTGTAGGTGTTCTCGGGGGTAACGATTTCTTTTACCCAATTGTTCGCTTCGGTACCATCGAATTGATAGATATATTCTTTCGTAGTCGTAAATCCCCTTCGTTTTGATTTTACATTATCCAATACACCATTTTCCGTATAGCCATAGGTAAGATCTTCTTGGAGAATCCATTTTTCGGTCGAACTGTCGTACAAGGCACTGTTATGGGAAAGTAACTTTTGATCATCATCAAAAACTTCAACGGTCTTTGTATACAATTGCCCATCTAAATACTTTTGGGTCAGTACCGTTTTCTGCAAAGAATCGATTTTCGATACACTCAATGTGGTTTGAATCGTTTCAGATACAACACCGTTGCGCTTTTGAGTTACACTGGTTTCATTCTCGGTTTCCATGTATGTGAATGTATTTTCGTCGGTACCGTTTGTATCGGTATGCGCGATTCTAGTCAATTTTCCTTCTTTACCATAGAAATATATGTTCTGCTCCAATAATTCTTTTTCGTAGGAGACTATTTTTTCTATCACCTTGCGGTTGGCGGTGGTATCGATGGAATAGAAATTAGCCAGTGAAGTTGCGTTATCAAAAGTATCATCAAGATAGTTCTCGACCCTTCTTTCCACGAGTTCATTATTGACATATTTATAATAGGTCGTTTCGTAATCTGAATCGTTAAAGCGGGTAACTGATTTGGTCAATCTGCCCATTTTATCAAAGTAGTACTCTTCCTTACCATAGTCTGTTATAACCAAGCAGGATTCGACATTACCGCGCAGATCGAAATCTTCTATTTTAAAAATCTTGATTTCCTGTCCATACAAATAGGGACTTATGCCCGCGAAAAAAAACAGTATTAAAAACTTTTTTAGCATGACGCGAAATTACTTGATATTCCACCAACTCAAAACAAAAGGAATGCCAAATCTGCGAACAACCGTCATTTTTGTTCCAATTGTTTCTTAAGGAATACTTTCAGGCTTGTATCTTCGTAACGTAATTTATAAAACCCGATTATGACCAGAAGGTTAGCACTATTCTTCCAGACTCTTGTTTTAATTGGCTGTGGAACTAACAAAAAGGATAGTAATGAATTCCCCGAATTCGAAATCGGGGTGGTTGCCGATTGCCAGTATTGCAATTGCGAACCTTGGGACGTTCGGTACTATAGAAAATCGCCGAATCGCTTACGGGAAGCGGTAGACAGCCTTAATTCTTACGAATTGGAGTATTCCATTCATTTAGGTGATTTTATCGATAAAAACTTCGAGAGTTTTGATACCGTAGTTCCGATTTGGAACAGGCTCCAAGCAAACCGTTACCATGTGTTGGGCAATCATGACTTTAGTGTGGCGGATTCGTTAAAACCATTCGTTTTTGAAAAAATGGATATTGAAGACCGTTATTATAGTATTGTAAGGAACAAATGGCGTTTCATTGTTTTAGACGGAAATGACCTAAGTGAACATGGCGCATTGACCGAAGCCAAAAAACAGCAAACAGATTCCCTTTTCACCGAGCTTTCTGCCAAGAATTTACCTAATCTAAAGCCTTGGAACGGAGGTTTAAGCCATGAACAACTCGAATGGGTCGAAAAAGAACTGAAACTTGCCGTTGAAAATAATGAACGTGTGGGTTTCTATTGTCATTTTCCTTCATTGGGGGAAGAACAAGATCATAATCTTTGGAATTATGAGCAATTACTTGCCATCATAGATAAATACGAATGTGTAAAATTTTATTTCAACGGCCATAACCACGCAGGCAGTTACGTAGATCGCAACGGCGTTCACTACTTAAATTTCAAGGGCATGGTAGATACCGACAACTCAACATCTTTTGCTACGGTTACTTTTCGTGAGGATTCAATTTTCGTCAAGGGTTTTGGAAGGGAACTTTCAAGAGGCTTGAAAATCAAGTAAATGCTATTTTCAAGTTTCGAAGAGTAGCTATTTCTACTTAAACATACAGAACCTAAAAACACTTCTATAAACAAAAAACCCAAGGCATTTCACGCCTTGGGTTTACTATTCGTATTTCTGAAAAAGTATTATTTCACTTCTTCGAAATCAACATCTTCTACATTGTCACCTTCCTCAGCAGTATTTGCACCAGCGGTATCTTCGCCATTTGCAGAAGGTTCACCACCAGCTTGCTGCGCTTCGGCCTGTGCCTTGTACATTTCTTCGGAAGCTACCTTCCACGCTTCATTGATCTTATCCAAAGCAGGAGTGATTATTGCCAAATCTTTGCTTTCGTAGGCCTTTTTCAGCTCTTCCAAACCATCTTCGATAGGCTTTTTCTTTTCATCGGAAAGTTTATCACCAAATTCCTTCAATTGTTTCTCCGTCTGGAAAATCATGCTATCGGCCTCGTTCAGCTTATCAGCGGTCTCTTTCGCTTTTTTGTCTGACTCTGCATTAGCTTCCGCCTCTGCTTTCATTTTCTCGATTTCCTCTTCGGTCAATCCGGAAGATGCTTCAATTCGAATATCCTGTGTTTTATTGGTCGCCTTATCGGTCGCAGAAACCTTAATGATTCCGTTTGCATCGATATCAAAGGTCACTTCGATTTGAGGCGTACCTCTTGGCGCCGGCGGAATACCATCTAAATGAAATCTACCGATTGTTTTGTTATCTGTTGCCATAGGGCGTTCTCCCTGCAATACGTGAATTTCAACAGAGGGCTGATTATCAGCTGCTGTAGAGAAGACCTGAGACTTCTTCGTAGGAATCGTTGTGTTCGCATCGATTAATTTCGTCATTACACTTCCCATGGTTTCGATACCCAAGGATAACGGAGTAACATCCAACAACAATACATCTTTTACGTCTCCAGTCAGTACTCCACCTTGAATCGCTGCACCGATTGCCACAACTTCATCGGGATTTACCCCTTTTGAAGGCTTTTTACCAAAGAATTTCTCAACAGCCTCCTGTACCGCAGGAATTCGTGTGGAACCACCGACCAAAATAATTTCATCGATGTCGCTTTTTGAAAGTCCTGCAGATTTCAGTGCAGTCTGACATGGCTCGATAGTGCGCTTTACCAAATCTTCGATCAACTGTTCGAACTTTGCCCTTGTCAACGTACGTACCAAGTGTTTTGGTCCTGTTGCCGTGGCTGTAACATAGGGCAAGTTGATTTCAGTTTGTGCCGAAGAAGACAATTCGATTTTAGCCTTTTCTGCTGCTTCACGCAGGCGTTGCAATGCCATCGCATCATCTCTCAAATCGATGCTCTCATCTTTCTTGAACTCGTCGGCCAACCAATCAATTATTTTCTGATCTACGTCATCACCTCCCAAATGGGTATCGCCGTCGGTAGATAATACCTCAAATACACCGTCTCCCAACTCTAGAATAGAAACATCATGTGTACCACCACCAAAGTCAAAGACAACTATTTTTTGATCTGTATCCTTTTTATCCATACCGTAAGCCAAAGAGGCTGCGGTAGGCTCATTGATAATTCTTTCTACTGTAAGTCCGGCAATTTCACCTGCCTCTTTGGTAGCTTGACGTTGTGCATCGTTAAAATATGCAGGAACAGTGATTACTGCACGAGTTACATCTTGACCCAAGTAATCTTCTGCCGTTTTCTTCATTTTCTGAAGAATCATTGCAGACAATTCTTGTGGTGTATATAATCTTCCATCGACATCGACCCGAGGAGTATTGTTATCTCCCTTAACTACTTTATAAGGTACCCTTTCAGCCTCTTTACTTGATTCGGAGTATTTGTTCCCCATAAATCGTTTTATCGAATATATGGTCTTTTCAGGATTGGTGACTGCCTGTCGTTTAGCAGGATCACCAACTTTGATTTCACCACCTTCAACAAATGCGATTACCGATGGCGTGGTACGCTTACCTTCTGCATTCGGGATTACAACTGGCTCATTACCTTCCATTACGGAAACACAGGAGTTGGTCGTACCCAAATCTATACCTATAATTTTGCTCATTCTATATGTTTTAAATATTAGTGC
>ENA-ORXM01003441-ORXM01003441.1-marine-metagenome-genome-assembly--contig:-NODE-3441-length-15777-cov-3.657962_pt1 | contig 15777 bp, 11 predicted proteins | sample MGYA00237867_ERZ511480 | MGnify/ENA primary metagenome ERZ511480 (study PRJEB26309, sample SAMN06266103) | marine metagenome | isolation source: Algal blade | place: United Kingdom:Sidmouth, United...
ATGCTATGCAAAACGACAATGTATCAGAAGAAACTGGTGCTACAAATATAGGAGAAACAGCATTTTCTTCCCCAAAAGAACTCGCCGTATTAAGCTTAATTCAAGCTTATAGAATGCGTGGACATTTGGTCTCCACTACCAATCCAATTAGAGAGCGTAAATTCCGTTTTCCTAGTTTAGATCTCGGTTACTATGGCTTGTCAAAAGAAGACTTAAATAGTAAATTTATTGCAGGAAGTGAAATTGGCTTACCTAATGCTACCTTGAGTGCGATTGTAGATAAATTAAAAACTATTTACTGTAGTAATATTGGTTTTGAATTTGCACACATCGATAATCAAGATAAGTACCGTTGGTTAAAAGAGCGTATTGAGAAAATTACTCCTGGAAACTATGGTCATAGCATAGAAAAGAAAAAGCGCATTTTAGAAAAACTAAATGGCGCTACTGGTTTTGAAAATTTCTTAGGTAAGAAATACGTTGCTCAAAAACGCTTTGGTTTGGAAGGTGGAGAATCTGCTATCCCTGCTTTAGATGCAATCATTAATACTGCTGCTGGCTTAGAGGTAGAAGAAGTTGTGATTGGTATGGCGCATCGTGGTCGTTTGAATGTCTTGGCGAATATTATGGGCAAGACCTATGAATATATTTTTAGTGAATTTGAAGGTAATGTACCTGAAGATACTATTTTTGGAGATGGTGATGTAAAATATCATTTGGGATACTCTTCGCAAGTTAAAACACCAGAAGGTTTTAATGTTCATTTAAAACTAGTCCCAAACCCTTCTCACTTAGAAGCTGTTGGACCTGTTGTTCAAGGATTTGCAAGAGCAAAAGCTGATTTGTTATATAGCTCAAATTTTGACAAAATATTACCGATTTTAATTCATGGTGATGCTGCTGTTGCAGGACAGGGAGTTGTTTATGAATTGGTTCAAATGAGTCAATTAGAAGGTTATTATACGGGAGGTACCATTCATTTTGTAATTAACAATCAGATTGGCTTTACGACAGATTTTGAAGATGCTCGTTCTTCTACTTATTCTACTGCTGCTGCCTCTTTGGTTCAAGCACCTGTTTTCCATGTTAATGGAGACGATCCAGAAGCCGTATTGTTTGTGGCAGAATTAGCCGCAGAATACCGACAAGAGTTTAACAATGATGTTTTCATAGACATGGTTTGCTATCGTAAACATGGACACAATGAAGGAGATGATCCTAAATTTACGCAGCCACAGTTTTATGAAAAAATAAAAAAACATAAAAATACACGTACGCTTTATAGCGAAAAGTTAATTGCCAATGGAGAAATTGAGGCAAAGCTAGCAAAGCAGATGAATAAAGAATTTGATGCTTTACTGCAAGATAAATTCTCACAGGCAAAAGAAGAAACACCAGAATACGAATATCAAACACCAGAGCAAGCTTGGCGCAAACTAAAGAAACACACTAGCCCTGAAGATTATATTTCTTCTCCAGAAACGGGTGTAAAAGAAGAAGTAGTTACCACCATTCTAAATGCCTTGCAAACGGTGCCAGAAAATTTTACACCGCTTCCCAAATTTAAACGACTCTTAAATCGTGCTCAAGAGCTAATTGATAGACGATTGATTGATTGGTCGATGGGAGAACATTTAGCTTATGGTTCTTTATTGTTAGAAGACTGTAACATTCGTATGAGTGGTCAAGATGTTAAACGGGGTACTTTTTCACATCGAAATGCTGTTTTATATGATGCAAAAACAAACGAACAATACAATCGTTTCAATGATTTAGCAAAAGAACAAGGAGAATTTAAGATTTATAACTCTCTATTGTCTGAATTTGCTGTTCTAGGATTTGAATTTGGCTATTCTTTGGCTAGTCCAGATCCACTGATTTTATGGGAGGCACAATTTGGTGATTTTGCAAATGGTGCTCAAACAATGTTTGACCAATTTATTTCTTCTTCAGAAAGTAAGTGGCAACGTATGACAGGTTTAGTCATGTTGCTACCACATGGTTATGAAGGTCAAGGTCCTGAACACTCTAGTGCTCGTTTGGAACGTTATTTACAAAGTTGTGCAGAATTTAATATGACTGTTGCGAATGTAACAACACCTGCCAATTTCTTTCATTTGTTGCGTCGTCAACAAGCTCGACCTTTCCGCAAACCTTTGGTCGTGATGAGCCCTAAGAAACTATTGCGCCCAAAAGACATCAACCGTCCAGATGAAGAAGTATTATATAGAGAATGTGTTTCTTCTTTTGATGATTTGACAAAAGGTTCTTTTCAAGAAGTTTACGACGATCCAAAAATTACAACTAAAAAACAAGCAGAAAAAGTAACTCGTGTACTTTGTTGTAGTGGAAAAATCTATTACGAATTATTAGATAAAAAAGTAGCAGATAAGAGAGATGATATTGCGATTGTTCGTTTAGAGCAACTGTATCCATTCCCTAAGGCACAGGTCAAAGCTGCTATTAAGAAATATGGTGATGCAGAATGGTTCTGGGTTCAAGAAGAACCTTCTAATATGGGTGCTTGGCAATATGTTTTGGCTTTCTACCGCAACTATGGTATTCAATTAGTCGCTAGAAAATCTAGTGCCTCACCTGCAACAGGTTTCAAAAAGGTGCATCTAGCTCAACAAGAAAATATCCTCTTGCGTGCTTTTGGAGAAATCCAAAACACAAGTACAGCCTCTAGAGAAGCAAATGTAATGCATTCATCGACAAATGGTGCCCCTACAAATGGAGCAACACCAGATGATTTGACAAGTCTAAAAGGACTAGGAAAAGTTATTGCTGGGCAATTAGAGACAGCAGGAATCAATACTTTTGCTCAATTGGCTAAATTATCTAATAAGGATATTAATAACCTAAACGATCAAATTCCTGGATTTGGAGCAAAATACAAACGTTACGATTGGAAAACACAAGCAAAAGTACTGAACTAGAAATTGTTTAGTTATTTCAAAGACAGTAGTTTTGTAACTCGATAATAGTATAATATAAGTCGTTTAGCCTAGTCTAAGCGACTTATTGTTACTCTAAAAGGGGGCAAAACTAAAAGAATCAGTAAGACGAATGCCAACACTTTTTATTTTATTTACGCTATTGGGCTTCTTTTTTCTAACCATTATATTGGCTGGCCTGTTTTTGCCTTCAACTTGGGTAATAGAAAAAGCTGAACTCATTCATGCTACGCCTAACGATCTCTTTGCATTGATCAATTCTTTAGAAGAGTGGCCAAATTGGACTGTTTGGTCTTCGGATAATGATGATGCTAATCTAAGTTTTGAATATCCTGACCAAAAAGAAGGTTTGGGAGCCATTCAAATATGGAAAAGCAATAAAATTAATGGTATTCTAACTATTACAGAAAGTGAATTGAACAAAGCCATAAAATATCAGTTTGACATAAAGGAAGGAAACTTAACTTTGTTGGGAACTATTGTTTTAGCTCCTGCTGATACCAATTATACACAAATTGCTTGGCGTTGTCAGTTAAAAGAATTAACAGACAGCAACCCTATTCGACGTTATCAAGCATATTTTTTAAAAAACTATTTTGACACAACTATTGAGGGAAGTTTGGCTTCGATGTTATCTATGTTTAACTCTGGTGAAACTTTAGATGCTTAAGTAAGCGTCCAAAAATTTTCCTAGTAAGAATAACCATTTTTGTGGTATGGTTACTTTGGGTTACTTATTTAATAATTTTGATCCAGTCCCTTTTCTCAAATATATTACACTAATAATACTCTTTAGGGCTTTAACTTATCCACCAAAGTGATGTACCCGTCACTTCAACCTACAGCCGTATGGAGTAACTATTCTTTTATCTTATGAACAATAATAACTATGTTGTTATTATGGCTGGCGGAATTGGTAGCCGCTTCTGGCCAAGTAGCCGCAAAAAGAAACCTAAACAATTTTTAGATATTCTTGGGTTAGGAAAAACGCTCTTGCAATTAACTTTTGAGCGTTTTACAAATGTTTGCCCTGCTGAGAATATTTTTATTGTAACCAACTTAGAATATAAGCATCTTGTAAAGGAACAACTTCCCTTGCTAACAGATCAGCAAGTACTAACAGAACCTTCTAGGAACGATACGGCTCCTTGTATCACTTATGCTGCGCTAAAAATTCGCAAACTAAATCCTAATGCAAATTTTGTTGTTGCTCCTTCTGACCATATTATACTAAAAGAAACGCAGTTTGTGGACCGAATCAAAGAAGGTTTAAATTTTGTTTCGAAGCATAAGACTCTACTAACTTTGGGTATTCAACCTAACAACCCAAACACGGGTTATGGTTATATCCATTTTGACAAAGAAAGCCCTGCTCCTATTTACAAAGTGCATCAATTTACAGAGAAACCCAACTTAGAAAATGCCAAAAAATTTGTGGCTAGTGGTGATTATTTGTGGAATGCTGGAATTTTTGTTTGGAATGTTAATACGGTTCTAGAAGCTATCCAAGAACATGCTTCAGAAGTTTATACCATTTTAAATCAAGGAGAAGAAAACTGGTGTACGCCTAGCGAACAAAGTTTTTTGAATGAATATTATCCAACTACTCCAAGCATTTCTATTGATTATGCTATTATGGAAAAAGCGACTAATATTTATACCTTACCAGCTGATATTGGTTGGTCTGATTTAGGAACTTGGGGTTCTCTCCATGAACAATTTGAGAAAGATGATAATAACAATGCGATTAGTAGCCCTACACCTAAATTGATCCAAACAATTAATACTTCTAACTGTATGCTTCGAGCTACTAAAGATAAACTAGTTGTTATCAAGGATTTAGAAAACTATATTGTTATAGAGGAAGACAATGTTTTATTAATCTATCCTAAAGATAAAGAACAAGAAATCAAGCAAGTGTCTAAGGAATTAGCGACTCGTTTTGGGGAAGATTATTTATAAAATAATAGACTATATTTAAGGATTTGAAAACTTGAAAATAGATTTATTTTCAAGTTTTCAAATCTATTTTCAAGATAAAGAGAACTTGTATTTATTTAGTCCTTAATTTGCTTACTACGACGCCCTCCAAATAAAAAGAACGCTAATACACAACAAGCCACCAAGACATAAACACCACTATTATCTTCTTCTCCAACACTTGTTGCCAATAATAAAGGAATATAACTAGCAAAGAAAAAAAGAGAGGTTCTTTTACCTTGTTCTATACTTATTCTATCGTCGTGATAATAACGTGCTTCTGTATTTTCTATGGGTGCTTCTAGTGCAATTGCAAGGCTTCTATTTTGATTTAGAACCATGCGTTCTGCCGAGTAAGTAACAGCAGCTTTTGGACAATTTTCTGTTTTTAGCATAGTACATTTATTTTTATTAATTGAACTGTACTATATATAACCTAGATTTCAAGATAATCGTTCAAAAAGACCTATTTTGCAATAGAAGTTATCGAATATAATCATACTTAATATCCATTAAAAACAAGCCTTCAGCAGGTGCAGAAAGTGCATTTTTAAGTATTTTTTGTTCTTCCAAAGCTGTTTTTACCAACTCTATAGACATATTTCCTTTCCCCACATTCAAACACATTCCAACAATCAAACGAATCATTCCTCGCAAAAAACGATTGGCAGTAACTTGGTAAACCAGCTGTTGCTCCTTTTCGTTAAATATCCACTCTGACTGCCTCAAGTCGCAAAGATTGGTTTTGTTGTCTGTTTTACTTTTACAAAAGGTTGTAAAATCTTTGTAACTCAGTAGTAACTTTGCAGCAGCCTGCATTTTGTCAAGTTCCAATTGGTTTCCATAACGACAATAATAAGCTGTTTCTTGTCGAAAAGGATCCTGAATTAAGTCAATTACATATTGATAACTCCTTGAAGTCGCATCAAATCGAGCGTGAGCATCTGCTGCTACTTCTAGTAATTGGTAACAAACAATATCTTTTCCCAACAAACTATTTAGGCGATAAACAAAGTCATTTGTCAATTTCTGTGCAGCATCAAAATGAGCAAAATACTGTAAGGCATGTACCCCTGAATCGGTTCGACCACAACCAACAATCTTAGTAGGCACCCTCAATAGAATACCTAATGCTCGTTCTATTTGAGACTGAACAGTAATCTGATTGGGTTGTTCTTGATAACCACAAAATCGTGTTCCATTATAAGCTAATTCTAGAAAATATCGCATGCTGTTTTTATTATAATTTTTGAATGTTTCTGCATCAAATTACAGCCTTGCAATATCAAAACCAGCATCATAAACTTTCGTGATAATTTCTTCTGCCGTCACGGTATTGGTTTCTACCGTTAAAATCTTTTGAGCATTACTAGTATCCACAGACCATACATCAACACCTTCAATCTCATCTAAAATAGGTGTGATTTTTTGGACACAATTACTACAGTTAATATTCGTCTTGAAATGTATTTTATTCATCGAGTATGTTTTTTATTATAAATCTATATTTGCAAAAATAAAAAAATCGAAGTTACTCTACAGTAACTTCGACTAATTTAATAACCCTAAAACCTTTCCCGAACCACTGGGATAACCAAAACTTGTTGTATATGACATACAACTTTATAAACCCTTTATATTTTGAGCGTTTTATATGACTATAAAACTTGTACTTTTATCTTACTTTTTTCCTCTTCCGACTTTTTGGGAATGGTCACCAATAACACACCTGCTTCATATTTTGCTTTTATGTTTTGGTAATCGAATTTATCAGTTAAACAAAACGTTCTCTTAAAAGTTGAGTAATTGAACTCTTTTCTTTTAATTTTTACTTCCTCAGGTTCTTTTTCGACAGAAGCATTTGCCGATATTGTCAAAATATCTTCCTCTACATGCAGTTCAAAATCTTCCTTTTTAAGTCCTGGAGCAGCTACTTGTAATTCTAAATAGTCTGTATACTCAAAAGAATTGACAGCAGGAATTGTCTTTGTTGCATCTGTTCCAAAAATATCATTAACCTTGATGTTGTTTACAAAATCATCTACTGCTTTTCCTAAATCGTCAAAATTAAAACCAAAGGAATTAAACTTGTAATTGCTCATAACTATTTTTTTTACTAATTAATTTGGAGAATATTAAAGGCTAGACTTAAAACCTGTGCGTCAAAATGAAAACTTATTAAATCAAAATGCTAGCTCTAATATTCTCAAAAACTATTTCTAATAATGATTGTGTTGTTGTTGCAATTAGTAGAACAAGCCTTGTACCAAATAGGAAAACTGCCATTAAGTCTAATTTAAATCCAAAAAACATGACTTAATGGCAGTTGTATTAATAAAAAGCTGTCGCATTGGCAATTAACTCGAATTATAAATCTGGAAAATCTCCCCAAGGCTTTCCGTCAACACATTCATATTTGACCTTACTCCACTCATCGTAAGAATACCTAGCCTTAAAATCTCCAAAACTAGCTTTTTCTATCAATTCCCACAATGCAATATCAGCCTTAACTATTTGTTCTTCATTTTGTCCTTCATGTATAAATGAACCATATATAGCACGAGCTTTCCAATCGAGAATTGTAAAATAATACTTCACTCCTGTTCTATCTTCTACCTCAATTTGATATTCAAAAGATATTTTATATGCATCTCCTTTACCTGTAGGTGCTCCAAATAGAAATTGTAATTTTGCTCTAACTTCCGCTATGTGATTAAAATCGTGAGAAGATAAACCAAAATGAGCTTTGATATCTTTGCCTATTAATTTTAAGTGCTCAGATTCCTTTTTTAGAGCAGGCAACACACCAGTTGTTTTACGAATCAAAAAACCATTCTGCTGATATTCATCAGCACTTTCTAAAGTTAGATCAGGTTTTAAAAACTTAGGGATGGCAGCCAACCGTTTTGCTTCTGCTTTTTTTGCTGCTACCTTTGCTTCTGCTTCCTCTATTGCTCTTGCAGCTTCAACTACTGCTACTTTTTCAGCGTCAACGACCATTGTCATTCCCATTTCTTCAAAAAATGCAACTATAGATTCGGGATATTCACGCTCCTTCGCATGTACCAAAGCATTCTTTCCTTCAAAAACTACATTGATATCTGCTCCTTGATCTACCAAAAACTTGATAGGGTCTATCTTTATATATTTTTGATGAATTAATTTAATCAATAAAGGCATTCCATTTGAAAAACAAGCATTAACATCTACTTCTCGCTGAAACAACAAGTCCCTAAATTTAAATTGAGGATCAGCATAGGTCATTACCTTAAATACAGTAGAAACAGAAATAGACATCCCCGCTTCTAACAACAAGGCAAAACAGGCTGCATTCCCTCCCTTTATAGCATCATCCAAGAGATCTGTCTTCACTCTTGCTCCTGCTTTAATTAGTAATTTAACAGCAGCACTATTTCCCGTTTTGAGCATATCATGCAATAAACTACGTTTCTCTACATTAGGATTAAAGCCCATATCTAATAGAAGCTTTAATAATTGGGGATTTCCTGTCTTTTTAAATTCATAGAAAATCATAATTTGATCCTCTTTATTAGGCAAAGGATAACCTTTATTAATTAAGGTTTCCGCTACTAGGGGACGCCCATGTTTTACAGCATAATACAATAAACTACTAGTAACATATTTTTCTTTAAAAGCAGCAGCAATCATCTCTTCATCTAACAATTCCTCAAATATATCTTAAAAACCATCTTCTATCGCTTTAACCAAATAATACTTCTTACTATATTCATTTTCTTTTAACTCCTTTAACAACTTCTTACGTCTGCTTGGTATTATTTTAGGTTCAATCCACTGTGGCCAAGCTACTTGCTTTACTAATTGTGTAGGATCAGAATGATACTCAGGATGCTTGGCAGCCTCATACAATTCACAATCAACAATGTCTTTGACATAGATACGAATCCGTTTAGAGGATACTGTTCTTGTTTTTTCGATAGGGTATTCCAACGTTAAGTTATCTAAAGGCTCAATAACAACCGCTGTTTTATTTGTAGAGTAATCCATATGCTGCTCAAAACCTGTGACCCAAGTATTCTTTTTTAGGTAAATAATAATTGGTTTTTGTGGGCACACACTTCGAAAAAGTGACAGAGTAGACGAGTGATTTTTTTTCATACTATATTTTTCTTTAGTAATAACTTACTATTTTTCTCTTTATAATTTAAATTAATATTTCATGGGATTCGCTTTGCTACTCGTTACGCTCATAAACGAAGTGATTAAGTAGCAGCGCAACTAAGTACCGCTATTTAGAAGAATCCCATTATAAAAATAAATAATTTACGCCTGTTTCTCAAAACAATTCTATCACACTTTGCAGATTTTCATACAAAAAAAAATTACTCAATATTTTAATTTACAACCTTTTCTAAACAAAAACATACAGACTTTCACCTTATTATTATAGAAATTAAAAACGCACCTAAAACTTGAAGTTTTAGGTGCGTTAAAATACGATCACATGATTACTAATCAGTCCTTATTTTGCCTTATAAAATGGCAAACCAACGACTTTTGCTTCGATTTTTTTACCACGAACATCTATAAAAATAGCACTTCCTTTTTTAGAATACGCTTTGGTAACATAGCCCATTCCTATAGAAATATTAACTGTTGGTCCTTTGGTTCCAGAAGTGACTACTCCAATTTCATTACCATCTGCATCTACAATCGGATAAGCATTGCGAGGAGGGCGCTTGCCCAACACTTCAAAACCAACTAATTTTCGGCTTATCCCTGCTGCTTTTTGTTCTATAAGAAACTCCTTATCTACAAAATCAGAATCTTTTTTCAATTTAGTAATCCACCCCAAGCCAGCTTCTAAAGGAGAAGTTGTATCGTCAATATCATTGCCATACAAACAATAGCCCATTTCTAATCTCAACGTATCACGAGCTCCCAAACCAATTGGCTTAATACCGTGTTCTTCGCCTGCTTCCATGATTGCATCCCAAATTTTAGCCGCACTTTCATTAGCAACATAAATTTCAAATCCACCAGAACCAGTATAACCTGTAGCAGAAATGATCACATTATCTACACCTGCAAAAGTTCCTCTCACAAAGGTATAGTATTTCATTGCTTCCAAGTCAACTTCCGTCAATGATTGCAAAGCTTTAATTGCCTTAGGCCCTTGTACTGCCATTAAAGAAGTTCCTTCTGAAATATCTTTCATCTCAACCTCTGCAGTATTGTGAATGGTCAACCAATCCCAATCTTTTTGTATGTTAGAAGCATTTACAACCAACATATATTCCTCCTCTCCTAACTTATAAACTAACAAGTCATCTACAATTCCTCCTCTACCATTTGGCAAACAAGAGTATTGTGCATCACCTTTTTCCAATTTAGACGCATCATTAGACGTTACACGTTGGATAAGGTCCAATGCTCCTTCTCCTTTTAGGATAAATTCTCCCATATGAGAAACATCAAAAATTCCCACCCGTTCTCGCACGGTATGATGTTCTTCAATTATTCCATTATAAGAAACAGGCATTTCATAACCTGCAAATGGTACCATCTTAGCATCTAAGCTGAAATGCTTATCGTATAAGGCTGTTTTTTTCATTGTGAAACAGTATTTAGAAAATGAAGTAGTTGATTGTTTGTTTTGTTAATCTTATAAAAAGGTTACTCAATAAAATTATTTATTGCCGTGAAGTTAAATTTTGTTTTGGACAATTCGGCTAAATTTTTGTTATTAAATTTCTATTTAAAATAAGTTATAAAGCAACCTTTCTTATTTTTGGTTGTCCTTTTAATATAGACCCAATACAAAAAAGTCAAAATATTTTAACTTTTTAGATTCACAAAAAGGGAAATAAGTGCATTAAAACACCTATTACAACAACATTTAATAAAAATGGTTGGTTGACAGTCTCTAATTATTCGTCCCCAAAAAAAGGAGTATGAGATTCTTCTTTTTTTCATTTTAAACACAATTCGAACCTTTCGCCGCACAAAAGGTTTTCAAAAAACCATTTACGTATGAAACTTCTCAAATGGCTTTTGCCTGTTGTATTGATCAGTTTATTTTCTACAACTAGTTTTTCTCAACAAATTAACTCGAATGATTCTATTGCAATTATTCAATTGCGGGACGATCTAGGACTGAGTGCGGTTACCGGTTTATCGTCGTCAACTATTTCTACGTGGATTCCTACTTACATTGATACTGTTTTTGATCCCGTTACGCTTTCTTTCAAGATAAGAACGATTAATTTTGATAATTTGGTAACAGCGCCTGCCACAACAACAACTATTTTGCCCGCTTCCTTTATCACAGATACAGAGCTCAACTTAGTAGAGTTCATTACCTTAAATGATAATGGTATAGATGTTATTACTGGTGATTTGTACGCAGGTACAACCATTCCTCCTGCACTAAAAGGATTAGATCTGGACAACAATACATTTGCTAATACAACTGACTTTTTTGTGCACCTTCTGCAAGGAATGGCGAATCTAGAAATACTAAAAGTAAGAAATGCATTAATTAGCAATTCCACTCCATTAACAAGTTATACGCTTCCTAACTCTCCTATTCTTGAGCACTTGGATCTTAGTAGTAATGGTTTGACAGGTATTCTAGATATAACAGGTTTGACAACAAGTAGATTTCCTGGTTTGCTCTTTCTCTATGCAGATGATAATAATTTTTCTACTTTAGTTGCCCCCACTTCTCTTTCTTCAACGATTCTTTTAGAAAAATTGAGTGTGAATGATAATTTATTACAAGACTTTCAGCCTTTTCAAGATCTATTGAACCATGTCACAACAATTAAATGGTTGTATGCCCATAATGCAATGGATACAACTAATGTGCAGGATTCTTTAGAATTTGGGATTATAGCTCCCTTAGCTAATCTCAAAATATTAGATCTATCTATGAACCTTCTTCAAGGCGTTCTACCTGCCGATATGTTTGAGCGGTTACCCAGCATAGAAACATTATACCTAAATAATAACCTAATACGAGGGCATTTACCACAACCTATAGGAACAATCCCTTCGCCTATAAATAGCAGTGGTTACTTAGGTTTTGACAACTTAAAAAACTTGGATCTTAGTAACAATCTGCTAAAAGGAGAACTTCGGATAGATTGGTTATTTGGCAATCAACTATTCAACTTAGTAACAAGTGGTGGTACTGTTAGTATGCCTATTGAAAAGTTTTATGCTAGTAACAATAAGTTTAACAGCGTTAAACCATCCTTAAATAATACTACTTCTAATACTATTTTAACTAACTCATCCCTTAGTAATCGTTTTGCTACTTTGGATGGCGTTGAATTGCATAGTAATAATTTTGGTTTTAGAGATCTTTTTAGAATTAAAAGAATCTTCAACTTTAAGCAAATTACAGGTGCTAGTTTTGATCATTATGTTCCTCAAAATGCCCTAGACTCTACAGCATTTGTTTATGCACCACAAAAAGATATAGGAATTGGTGGCATTCGTCGCCGAACACCTGGCAGTAGTATTTTATTTTCAGCAGGTCTTGGAATTCTTTCTGAAGAAACGACATTAACCAACTACTTGACCAATCAATATACATGGGAACGAATAGACACTGCTGGTATTATAGGAGGAAATCCAACTAGTCCCATCTCTCAAACATTGGGTTTAGCCCAACAAACTGGTGGCATTGTCAGTCCTAACTTAAGCACGAACAATATTAGTGGTGACCCGTCATTTGTTTTTGGAATAGACACAACAGTATCTAACATTCATCGTATTGCCATTCCTGTTTTAGATTCAGCTAATCATGACAGTTGGTTATACCGAGCACAAATTAAAAATGACTCTTTTCCTAATTTAACCCTTTTCAGCAAACCTAAAAAGATAGAAGTTGGTTTTTGTACCGATAGTTCTGGTGCAAGAGTTTTTTGTCAATCTATTATCGTGCAGTTTGATCCAGATAGCTTGTCTCAATTTTCTACCATACAGGAACAAGATTCCTTCAGAAATGCCCTTCGTGAAAGCTTAGGCGCAGGGCTTATTGAAGAATGTCTATGTGGAGATATTCAGCTGTGGTCACTTTCTGATACAGCACGAGCTATGTTAGAATCAAATGGAAAAGGTACAAAACGTGCAGCATCTTCTGCTAGAGGAAAACCACAGTTATTAAGTGCTGACCCTAATTATCCATTACTAGGAAACTCTTCAAATCCTACGTCTAGTAATGTTAACCTACCTGCGGGATCAGGTAATTCAACTGCTGAAACCTTAGTCGCAATTATAGACTCTGGGGTTGATTACGATTATCCTGCTTTAACACCTTATATTTCAGAAGGGGCTTCTTCTGCTAATAATTGTTTGTCAAATGCAACCTTTGGATATAACTTTGTCAATGATAACAACAATGCCATAGACGACCATGGACACGGCACTTCAGTTGCTGGTATTATAGCAGGAATTAGTCAACAAAGTATTCTTCCTGATACAGGTAGTCTGAAAACGGATATTGGTATTTTACCCTTAAAATATACAGATAAAAATGGCTCTGGTTCTTTATTCCATGCTGCTTGTGCCTTGCGTTATGCCGCAGATTATGAACGACCAACTGCTTCTGGTGGAACGGCAAAGGTACGCGTTGTAAACACAAGTTGGGGATATTACGGAGACCCTTGTATTGTCCTTGAAAATGTAATTAAATATGCTGGCGAAGAATGTGATATTCTAATTGTTGCTTCTGCTGGAAATGATGGACTTCAAGTTCATGGAAACATGGCCGATCGTCACTGGCCATCTAATTCTATTTGGGATCCAAGTAATAGTGATCCTACAGACAATATTTTGGCCGTCGCTGGGTTAACTCCAAGTGGAAACACCTTAAATTCTAATTCCAATTACAGTAATATCCATATTGATCTTGCTGCTCCTTGGAATGAAAACACCACCTTAGCAGGTAGTACAAATGGTTTTAACCTTGTAGGGGGAACTTCTTTTGCCACTCCTCAGGTATCCAGAGCTGCTGCTCTTTTATTTAATAAATACCCTAATGCTTCTTACTTTGCTGTAAAATATGCTTTAATGAATGGGGTAGATATTTTACCGAACTCAGATAGTTCTTTATTGGTTTCTGGTGGTCGAATTAATTATGCCAAAGCAGACTCCATTCTTAATATAATTAGCAATAGATCTGCTTGTACTCCTAATATAATTGTGAGTACTGAAAAGGTTAAAAAATTAGAAGAACAGATTAAAATTTATCCTAATCCTGTTGCTGACATTTTAACGCTTGAATTTAATTATGGCTTGACCGTGAACAATATAGAACTTAGAATGTTTAATTTGAGTGGTCAAGAGTTTGATTATCAAAGTTTACCTTCTGGTACAACAAGCACTAATATAAATATGGCAACCTTATCTGCTGGTGTTTACTTTTTACAAATCACCGTAGACGAGAAACAATATAGTCAAAAAGTTATTAAATTTTAGACGAGCTTTGAGATATTATATAGAACGTGTACAGAATATGCATACACGTTCTATATAAAACTTTGGTTGTCCCGCAACACGACCAAAATTTAATTAAAATACTATATATCATATTATTAGAGTCTCTATAAGATTCAAAACCTCACATTTATTCCTTCTATTAAGTCAAAATAAGACTTAAATAGAACGATCCTCTTAACTTCTCACACATTTTCAACAAATTATTTAAATGCCTATTAGGCTTTAATTAACTTTGTAGTCAGACTTCTGTGTACGCATATAAGTACACAAAGAACCATATATTTTATTCAACACTACCTATTCTGTATCATTTCATGAATTTTTATTCAAACGGTCTTATATAGCAAACTGATACAACTCGCTATAAAGTACCATACGTCCTAACTTAATCATGTTTATTATAAAAAAAATAATTTACTTGCCCCTTCAATTTATTATTACAGTAGTTGCCCTTACCTATTTTTCAAGCAACACCATTGCACAAGTCTGCCATCCTGACGACTACACAGCACTAGTACGCCTAAGAGATGCAACTAATGGTGGTGGTGGGCTTGGTTCTTGGAACACTATAGCTAATTTACCCAACGGTATTAATAGCCAATGGATTGGTACAGATGTTTATAACTGGCATGGAGTTGACACTTTACACGATGCTAGTTTTCCAACTTATTATCGAGTTCGAAAAATCAATTTAGATGGTAATAATTTCTTAGGTTTAGCACCAAATTTTTTAGAGAACAATATTCCTGATTCCTTATTTTGGGGAGATAGACTACTTAATGTTGATTCCTTGATATTAGACAACAATAATCTAATAGGAATTCAAGGATACCTCAAACCTCAGCTTCCTTTTTCATACCATCAACTGGAATATCTATCCTTAAACAACAACGAATTATCACATACCAATACTAGTACGTTTACCTATCTGTTAGGCTTTTTTGATAATCTATCAAAAGTGTACCTAACGAACGCAATGGGTACCAGTAGTGCTGATTTAAGCACTTTTTCACTCCCCACTTCTTTCATCCTAAATAAACTACACTTAGAGAGCAATAATTTTACAGGAACACTGGATCTATTTAATATTACCAATTCGATCTGGGAAGGTTTATTATACTTATATGTTGATGATAATGACTTTACATCTATTAACATTACTTCCAGTACCGTTGGAAATTTACGAATTTTGAGTATCAATAATAATGAGATTCAAAACGTTCAAGACATTACAAATTGTCTAGATTTTGTTGGCAATTTGCGAGAACTGCATGCTGCCACTGCAATGGATACCAATAGTACGACTCTTTTTGTCTTAACACCAAGCAATTTCCCCAATAACCTGCAAGTC
>ENA-ORXM01003442-ORXM01003442.1-marine-metagenome-genome-assembly--contig:-NODE-3442-length-15768-cov-5.214645_pt1 | contig 15768 bp, 16 predicted proteins | sample MGYA00237867_ERZ511480 | MGnify/ENA primary metagenome ERZ511480 (study PRJEB26309, sample SAMN06266103) | marine metagenome | isolation source: Algal blade | place: United Kingdom:Sidmouth, United...
CGATTGATAAACCGCTCAAAATAAAGGTCGAGTTCGATAGGGTCGACATCGGTAATACCAATAATATAGGCGATGATACTGTTCGCCCCGCTTCCACGGCCTACATGAAAAAACCCCCTTGATTTTGCATAGGAAACGATATCATGGTTAATCAGAAAATAGGAAACAAAGTCTAGTTCCTTTATCGTGTTCAGTTCTTTCCCTAAACGGGTTCTTACCTTACTTTTAGCATTTGGATAGCGGATAGGAAGCCCCTCTTCGCATAGTTCGAGGAGCAGTTCGAAATCTTTTTCTTTTGATTCGTCGAATATCTGTTGGTTTTGCGATGTACGGCTTTTCCCAAAATGAAAATCGATGCTGCAATCCGCCATCATTTTTTTGGTGTTTTCTATAATATGCCGAAAATCGGCGTAACGTTCCAAAAGTTCATGCAAGGGCAACATCTTTTCAGAAATATGGCCCTCTTCCGTTTTTCGAAGTTTACTCAGCAATATATTGTTGTCGATGGCTCGGAGCAGACGGTGTGCATTGAAATCCCTCTTGTTGCGAAAAGTAACAGGTTGCTGTACGACTAACCTATCTGTAAGCTCTTTGTATTTTGAAAACGGTAGTTTTTTTAGATTTTCTATGGAGATACCGATGAACTCGTTCTTGCGAAACTCCTTTTTTTCAGACTGTAATATCTTTTCAAAAGGATATATGATATATACCTGCGCAAAGACCGGGGGCTCTTCGGGAATTTCTAGATTGTTGTGCGAACGATATGAGAGAAATTCGTTGAGTTCCCTGAAACCCTCGTTGTTTCTGGCAAGGCCTACAAACTGTTGGTCGGCACCGTTTCTAAAGTCGATACCGACCAAGGGAAGAATGTTATGATCCTTGGCTTTTCGAACAAAGTTCAAGCAGGCCGATGTATTGTTGATGTCGGTGAGTGCCAGTGTCTTGACTTCATTGAGTTCGGCCAATTTCAACAGTTCCAATTCCGAAAAAGTCCCGAAGCGTAGGGAGTAATATGAATGACAGTTCAGGTACATAGCTATTGGTGTCGATGGGCCAAGACCATTGGCGGTTCTCCCGTAAAGGGGTTGTTGCGCCCGATGGTCTTGGCGCCCATAGAAGTTGCGCGCATGACCTTGTTCTGACCGAACCTTCTTCGAATATGGTCCATGGCCCCATAAAGATTCAGCATATCTTCCGTATCGTCGAACAGGTCTATTTGGTAGTTGCCCGATACCAGATTGCCAAAATTGACCCCGACCAATCTGACCAAGACCCTACGTTCGTAAAGACTATCGAAAAGTTCGAGTACCTTCGGAATCAAAATATGATCGGCACTCGTAAAAGGTACTTTTGACTGTTTTGAATAGGTGCTGAAATCGGCGTAGCGTATTCTGATGGAAATACGGGAGGTAAGCTTGTTACCGTTCCTCAGCTGAAAGGTAAGGTTCTCGGCCATTGCGACTAAAAGATTCTTCAGTTCGATGGTATCCGTAGTGTCCTTGAACGTTCTTTCGGTCGATATCGATTTTCTCTCATGGTATGGTACCAAGGGCGGATTATCAATGCCATGCGCCCTTTTCCAGATGGTTTCGCCGTGGATTCCAAGTGCACTGGTCATCATTCGCAACGGCATTTCCTGTATGACCTTGACTTTGGTAACACCGAGCCTCCGCAGGGTCTGATAGGTCTTTGTACCTACCGACGGTATTTTCTGTACGCCCAGCGGTGCAAGAAATTCCTTCTCCAGGCCATTGTCGATCTTCATTTGATTATTCGGCTTAGCCTCTCCGGTCGCAATTTTTGAAGTGATTTTATTGGAAGACATTCCGAGGGAAATCGGTAGCCCTGTTTTGTCGATAATAGTGTTTCTGAGTTCGGTAGCGTATTTATAACACCCGAAGAATTTATCCATTCCACTAAGATCGGCGTAGAATTCGTCTACGGACGCCTTTTCAAAAACAGGAACCTTTTCACGTATGATCTCGGTTACATTTTGTGAGAACTTTGCATAGGTGCCCGCATTGCCCCGAATCACCACCGCTTCAGGACAAAGCTGCCGGGCCAGTCGCATGGGCATGCCAGAACGTATGCCAAACCTTCGGGTTTCATAACTACAGGCCGATACTACGCCCCTACTACCGGTACCCCCAACCAGAAGAGGGCGTTTCAGCAAACGTGAATCCAATATGCGTTCACACGATACAAAAAAGGTATCCAAATCAAGATGGAGAATAGTAGAATTCATTATATAATGGAAAATATCCAAATATATGGAAATAATCCATTAATAAGCTAATGATTTTATTATACTTTTTGCCTATCGAAAAAGTCTAAATGAATTCAATGTGTTAACAAGTCAAGTTATGCCCCAAATCAAAGGATGTTCATTTGCCGAGTGATTTTTATTCTTGATCGGAGGGTAAAGTTTTCATTTCGGCTTCTTGTGCGGCCAAGTACCATTGCGGTTCATACCTGTATTTATCATTTTTAGAACAAGGTCGTAGGTAGCATCAGATAATCTTTCTGTTTTATATTGACACCAAGCCGATATGTTCTTAAGCTGAAATGATTGCCGTCTTTTCCCTTTTCAATTTGTATGTCAAATTTTATATGTTCAATAACATCTTTTAAGTCTATTTCTTTTAGTAGTGTAGATAGCCTTTTTGTGGGAGATATCATTTGAGGTTACTCATACTACGATGTTCATTTTTATTCTTTTCGACTTTTCACCGTATTCCTGACTCATTTTGTATTTTAGTGCCCTATGGGCATATTTAAGAAAAATCCATTCGGGCATATTCTATTTCTAAAGAAGTGGCTAATACGTATCCTCGGGTTTTTAACGCATTCGCGGTACAAACAATTCAATAGTCTTGAAATCGATGGCTCTGAGGTTATTCGATCGTTGCCTGAAACGAATGTACTTTTTGTTAGTAATCACCAGACATACTTCGCCGATGTGGTAGCGATGTTTCATGTATTCAATGCCAGCCTTAGCGGGCGTGACGATAATATTAGAAATATAGGATATATATGGAGCCCCAAACTAAATATCTATTATGTTGCCGCTGCGGAAACCATGAAAAAAAGCTTGCTTACAAAAATATTCGCCTATGCCGGGTCTATAAGTGTCGAACGCACTTGGCGCGCGGAGGGAAAAAAAGTAAATCGACAAGTAAAGATGAGCGATATTTCGAATATCGGCAGGGCCCTGAACGATGGTTGGGTCATTACTTTTCCCCAGGGCACGACCACTCCTTGGAAACCGTTACGTAAGGGTACGGCTCACATCATCAAAAAATATAGACCCATTGTAGTGCCCGTAGTTATTGACGGTTTTCGTCGCTCGTTCGACAAAAAAGGACTTCGCGTAAAGAAAAAGGGCATTTTACAGTCGATGGTTGTCAAAGACCCTTTGGATATTGATTATGATAATGAATCGACCGAGTCAATTATCGAAAAATTGGAATATGCAATTGAGCAACATCCTTCGTTTTTAAAAGTGATTCCGAAAGAAGAACTGCTCGCCTATGAGCAAGAAAACGAACTGCGCCGCTACCGAAACAGTACAAAAATCTGACGTTGAAACCCTATCATACTTCGAGACGCTTAAGTTCCTTATAATTGCGGTTCAATTTTTTCAGCAGTAGCCCGTACAACAAGAAATAGATGCCTCCCATAAAGGCTACCATAAGAATGCTGAAAACACCCATGGTCCACAATAAAATATTTTTAAATTCTTCCGGAGCTATTTTTTGTTCCCCATCGTTTGCTGAAGGAAATGCGTCCAATAAATTGTCACTAAGATAAATACCTATCATAATAATTATGCAGGTCACGAATAACATGGAGAGACTATATATTACGTAGTGTTTTACAGTTTTTCGAGTACGGATGATTTTCTCCATCAGTTTTTTGGCATTATCGAGAGTGGAGATTTCCTTATACCTGTTATAAAATTGGTAGATAAAGTAAAAGGAAATAAGGTAACTGATAATCCAAATAGCCGTCGAAATATCTTTGACACCTAATTTTTCGTAGGTCTCAAAACTTTTTGAGACTCCTGGAAACAAATACAACAAATGCGGCAAGGTAAACTCTAGAATACTGATAATCAATATCCATTTTACGATAGATGACGATTTCTTCCAGAGCATCTGGTAGATATCGTGGTACGACAACTTCGGAAGGTGCTCTTCCTTACTTTGCCAATCTTTCTTTAATAATTCCAATTCGTCCATCATATCCTTTTAAGGATTCAATATGGTTCTTAATTTTTTCTTGATGCGGTTCATTTTCACTCGCGCGTTCACTTCCGAAATACCCAAGGTCTCGCTGATTTCGCGGTAGTCTTTATCTTCCAAATACAGAAATACCAATGCCTTATCGATATCGCCCAGTTGTTTGACGGCTTTGTACATCAGTTTTAACTGCTCTTCTTGGGTAGCATCATATTCGTCGGCTTTTATCTTAAAAATTACCGATTCGTAATCTTGGGTCTGTATCTTTCTTTTCGATTTTCGGTATAAGGTTATTGCCGTATTTAGGGCTACTCTGTACATCCAAGTGCTGAATTTTGATTCGCCCCTGAATTTGGGGTAGGCCTTCCACAGCTGAATTGTAATTTCTTGGAACAGGTCTTTATGGGCATCGCGGTTATTGGTATATAAGGTACATACTTTGTGAACAATATTTTGGTTGTTCTCAAGTTCCGTCACAAATTTATGTTCCAGTTCTTTATTCACGCTAAGTCGGTAGGCTGTTGATGGTATAAGTATTGAAGTTTCACTATTTGTTACAAAAATAGTTTATTAATTCAGCCCATGAAGTTTTGTTTCGGATATAGGATATGAACTCAAGATGAGTTCTATGTATCGAATAAAGAAATGTTTGATTTATAGTTCTTTTGCGAACTCAAAAACTAAATTTCAATACAATAATTTTGAATCAGCTCAATTCGTAGATTACGGACTGATACGGCGTTAAATCAAAAGTGCGACTAGCGACAATAGTAGTCGCGTCATCGTTAGAGATAACCAATTTGGCTTTTGTAAATTCGATTTCATCCAAAGTAACCTCAGTTCTTTTTGTCGAAAAGTTCAGTACCACCAAAAAACGTCGTGCTTCCCATGTGCGCAAATACGCATAAATCTGTTCATGATTTTCGAGTAAAAGCCGGTAGCTGCCATATACAAGGGCGAGATGATTCTTTCTTACTTGTACCATCTTTCTAAAATAGTTTAGTACGGAATCTTTTTCAGGCTCTTGTTCGGCTACATTGATGCCTTCGGTATAATTTTCATTTACTTTAAGCCAAGGTTTTTCGGTGCTAAAACCTGCATTCGCGCTTGTATTCCATTGCATTGGGGTGCGGGCATTGTCACGGCTGGCCTGTTTTTCGTTGTTTACAAAGGCCTCTAAATCCCCACCTTCCTTTTTAATGATTTCGTAGCGATTGAGCGTATTAATATCCCTATAATCTGATATGCTTTCGAATTTCACATTGGTCATACCGATTTCTTCCCCATAATAAAAATAGGGCGTACCCCGCATTGAGAGTAAAAAGGTGTGCAATAACGTCGCCGAATTCTGCCAATGTATTTTCGAATCGTTACCCCACCGGCTGACACTTCTCGGGAAATCATGATTGTTGAGATACATACTGCCCCAACCCTTTTCGGCAAAAATTGCATCCCAATCAGAAAATATCTTTTTGAACTCTGTCAGTTTCCAAGGGTCTTTGCGCATTAAAAACGTTTCACCGGGTTCGCGGTCGAGGGCCATCAAATCGAAATGAAAGAACATATTAAGTTCCTTACGGTCTTCGTCGACAAAATCCAAGGCCTGCTCTCGTGTAACTCCCGGTGCCTCACCTACGGTCATCACGTCGTATTTACTGAGTACATTCTTGTTCATTTCTTGAAGAAATTCATGTAAGCGTGGCCCATTGGCGTAGTAGGGAATAAAATCACCGCAATATTTTTCGGGGAGTTCGGGGTAATCGGTATCCTTCGAAATAAATGAAATAACATCCATTCGAAATCCGTCAACACCCTTGTCGAACCAGAATTTCATGATATCGTAGATTTCTTCCCGAACCTTAGGATTTTCCCATTTCAGGTCGGGTTGTTTTTCCGAAAAGCAGTGTAGATAGTACGCATCGGTCTCTTTATCATAGTTCCAGGCGTTGCCCTCCACGTCAAAATAGCTCCATCGTTTTGGGGGCATACCCTTTTCGGCGGGCCACCAATGGTAGTAATCACGGTATGGATTATTTCTTGATTTTCTCGATGCTATAAACCATTGATGTTCATCGCTACTATGGTTGACGACGAGGTCCATCACCAATTTCAAGTCACGTTTTTTCATCTCGGCCATTAATTCGTCAACGTCGTTCATGGTACCGAATTCGGCCATGATGCCTTTGTAATCGGAGATATCGTAACCGTTATCGTCATTGGGGGAGGCGTAGACCGGGTTTAGCCATATAATATCGACTCCCAAACTTTGAATATAATCGAGCCTTTTGATAATACCTTGCAAATCACCTACGCCATTTCCGGTGGTGTCTTGAAAGCTTCTGGGATAAATTTGGTAGACGACGCCTTCTTTCCACCATTTACGTTGAGAATTTAAATCCATATTTCGATTTTGGTATCCTAAATATAGCCTTTGTTTGCAGTTGTCAAAACTATCATTGGGGGTACGGTTAAACTATAACGTTTGCGGTGGATAATTTTTTTTCAATTCGTTATTTTAAAAGGATGAAAGACTACGGAAAACTGGTTTCAATTCCATTTTGACCGGTGTTTTTAAGTTAAAGTTTGTTGAAGAAGTAATAGGTACAGATAAAAACCTATTACTTTTAGAGAAACCAATTTTATGCAGAATCTCTGTATTCTTTTATTTGTAGTATTCCTGGCCGGTCAAATAAAAGGGCAAAATTTGGTTGGGGAAACCGATACCGATCCAAAATCTAAAAAGGGGTTGTTTGTTGAAGACTTTGCTTATCCGGTTTTCTTGGATGAGGAAATGCATTCCAGTTTTACGGTCGGTTATGAATTCGATGCGAAGTTTTTGGTCGAACTACAAGGTTTCTACGATACCTATCGACTAAGCGATGTTTTCGGTATGAACTTTCGCAGCAGGTACTATCTCTCAAATAAGTGCTATCTTTTTTCCGGTATTGGCTTGGAGATAGAAAGAGATAAATATGGGCTTAGACCACCCCCTCCGCGAATAAAAACGACTAATGGCTTTGGCTATGATGTCGATAATAAATTTTCTTTAGAGGCAAAACACGACCTACATTTCAACAAAACCAATTTTGGCAATTACGGCACGCCCAACTTGTTCTCTATCAGCGGTAAATATAGATTCTAAATAGGATTTCTACTTTCTTGGATGATACCTATTCATAACATCGGTCAGATGGCTTCTATCGACATGTACATAAACTTCGGTGGTCGTAATGCTCTCGTGACCGAGCATTTGTTGAATTGCCCTCAAATCTGCGCCATTTTGTAATAAATGCGTAGCGAAAGAGTGCCGAAACGTGTGGGGGCTAATACTTTTTTTCAGACCTGTACTGTCGGCAAGCTGTTTAATAATCGTAAAAATCATGGCACGGGTCAGTTGCTTGCCCCTCCGGTTCAAAAAGAGGATGTCTTCGAAGCCATTTTTGACTGTTTGGTGTACGCGAACCTCTTTTCTATATATCGAAATATATTTTTTGTTGATGGAGCTGATCGGAACGAATCGTTGTTTATCGCCCTTACCTGTTACTTTAATAAAATCCTCCTCAAAAAATAGATCTGATATTTTCAGGTTTACCAGCTCAGAAACGCGAAGACCACAACCATAAAGGGTTTCCAACATGGCCCGATTGCGTTCGCCCTCGGGTTTTGAAAGGTCTATAGCACCGATGAGCGTATTGATTTCATCTTCGGATAATGTATCGGGAAGTTTTCGCCCGATTTTGGGCGATTCGATAAGGTCTAACGGATTGTCTTCGCGATAATCTTCGAAAACCAAATAGTTAAAAAAACTCTTGAGCCCCGATATAATACGAGCCTGTGACCTTGGATTTAAAGTTTTCGCCACATCGTAGATAAATCGCTGTACGGTTTCCTTATCTATTTTTATAGGCGTCTCGTTTAGGGAATGGGCCTCTAAAAAATAAACGAGTTTTTCAACGTCCCAAACATAATTCTTGATTGAATTTTGTGAGAGCCCTCTTTCAATTTTCAGATAGTGGCGGTAGTCCAGTAGTGCCTTTTCCCAATTCATTAGGATAAAGGTAACTAATGAAAATTTTTAAAGCCTCATTTCGGGTTTGAACACATGGTGACATTTTAAAGTTTTCTATCTTTGGTGATAACTAAACGTAAACTACCACCTTATGAAGATTAGATTTTTAATCGCTTTTATGTCTTTGTTTTTAGGCATACAGGCGACATATGCGCAGACTGTAATTCAAGGAACTGGACCTTCCGGTGATGGCGGAAGTGCAGAAATGATGTTCGGTGCGAAAGCTGGCCTAAATATTTCGACTTGGCTCGGCGACGGATTCACCGGTATTTCCCCCAGACCAGGTCTATATCTTGGCGGTATCGCTGAAATTCCAGCGTTTTTTGACGGTTTTTATCTGCAGCCCGAACTACTTCTTTCATTTCAAGGTGCTGATATCGGGCCTTCGAACATCAATCTATTCTATATACATATTCCCGTAATGGCGAAATATCATATTACTGAACAAATAGCGGTAGAGTTCGGTCCGCAACCAGGCCTTTTATTGGGTGATAATTGGGAAGAGGAATTTCAAGGGCAGGACACCAAAAAATTTCATCTCGGCCTGAACCTGGGAGGCGGGTATCGATTGAACGAAAACCTTTATTTTCAATTGCGCTTTGGTCTTGGTCTTTCGAAAATATTCGATATTACTGAAAGTCGCAATGGTGTAGTTTCCATTGGTGCTTGTTATTTTCTTTAGGAACTTTTGAATATACTATGATAAAGGCCGCTCTAAGTGGTCTTTCTTTTTAAAGCTCAGGAAAGGGTATACATTTGAAAAAACTATTTTTGGATTATGAAATGAGCCATAACAAGTATTTATACTCATCGAGATGATTATTGGCGAATTACATCTGACCTTAAATATATAATGAAATAAAAGATGAAGATCATTATTATCAACGGACCAAACCTTAACCTTTTGGGCAAACGTGAACCGGAAGTTTATGGCAATAAGACTTTCGAAGATTATTTTTCCGAATTACAGTTCAGGTTTAAGACGGTTCAACTGGAGTACTTTCAATCGAACATCGAAGGCGAACTTATCGATAAAATACAGGAAGTCGGTTTTTCATATGATGGTATCGTATTGAATGCCGCTTCGTATACCCATACTTCGGTGGGTATCGGCGATGCGGTTAAGGCCGTCGAAACTCCAGTCGTCGAAGTACATATTTCAAATACCCACAAGCGTGAGGAGTTCCGCCATGTATCTTATATCTCGTCGGGAGCAAAAGGGGTCATCTTGGGTTTCGGTCTCCAAAGCTACGATTTGGCAGTTCAGAGTTTTTTGAAATAGCAGTGTTCATACTATTTTCTAGCCTTTATTCGCCTAAATATTTTACTGTTTAATTTCCAGTATTTACAACAAAAATCCATTGGAGTATACTTAGCGAGCAGTTTTTTCGTTTTTGAATTTCGTACTTAAACGGAAACGTAATGATTCGACGAATAATTTTATTGGTAGTTTGCGGTTTAACTTATTTTTCGGCGACTGCGCAAGAAGGTTTTAAAATTGGCGCCCAAGCCGGTTTACCGCTTGGTGATTATAATGACTTGGTAGGCGTGGTAGTTGGTGCCGATATGGGCTATATGTGGGCACCGAACAAAATAATGGACCTCGGTTTGAAAGTAGGTTTTATCCATGGCTTTGCCGAAAGGTTCAGAGCGGAAACGGTAAGCGTTAAGTTGCCTAATATTCAGTTCGCTCCAGTAGCTGTATCCATTCGAATTTGGCCGTCACGTTCGTTTTCCCTTGGTGGTGATGTGGGCCAAGCCTTTGGCTTGAACGACGGTAATGATGGTGGATTCTATTATCGCCCCCAATTCGGATTTCAAGTAGGCCCCCAATCGGAAATAAATTTCTCATATACCGCCATAAATCAGGATAGCGATACGTGGTCTACCGTCACTATGGGGTTTGTCTATACTTTTTTATCAGCAAGGCATTTTAGGTAGTTTTTCGAACAAACCATTCATTTTATTGTTCAATCAACGCTCTGCGGGCTTTAAATACTTTTTATCTACATAAAACGTGGCAAAAGGCAATAACGAAGCCAATAGTAAGATGATTCCTTTTTTGATACTCCATTTTTTTTCCGCCCAAAAAACGATGGCAAGAATGATATAAGCGATGAACAAAACACCATGCGCGTAGCCCACATATTTGTTGGGCATTGGAATGTCTGCCAAATATTTTAAAGGCATCGTAACTGCGAAAAGCGCGAGATAGGAGATGCCTTCGAGAATGGCGACAGTACGGAAAATTTTAAGCATCAATTATAGTGCAGTTATATGGGTTTATAGGTCGATGAGTTTACAAAATGATACGCCTATAAACGCATCGGAATAACTTTTACAGATGAATCACCTCGTCATATGCAGCGGCTACCGCTTCCATCACGGCCTCGCTCATCGTCGGGTGCGGATGAACTGCTTTTAGAATTTCATGACCTGTTGTTTCCAGTTTTCTGGCCACAACCGCTTCAGCAATCATATCGGTAACCCCGACGCCGATCATGTGGCAACCTAGCCATTCACCATATTTTGCATCGAAAATAACTTTTACGAAGCCTTCGGGATTTCCAGCGGCCTTTGCCTTTCCACTTGCGGAAAAGGGAAACTTACCGACCTTAATGTCCAATCCTTTTTCTTTGGCTTGTTTTTCAGTAAGCCCGACTGAGGCTACTTCGGGCATGCAGTAGGTGCAACCTGGAATATTTCCATAATCCAAAGGTTCAACGTGCATGTCCGCAATTTTTTCAACACAAAGAATACCCTCTGCCGATGCCACGTGTGCCAAGGCCTGGCCTGGGGTAACATCACCAATGGCGTAATATCCGGGTATGTTCGTCTGATAGTAGTCGTTGACCAAAATTTTATCGCGATCGGTAGAAATACCGACATCTTCAAGACCAATATTTTCGATGTTCGATTTAATACCTACCGCGGAAAGCACGATGTCGGCCTCCAAAATTTCTTCCCCTTTCGTAGTTTTTACTGTGGCCTTTACCCCTTCACCGGAGGTGTCTACCGAAGTTACCTCGGCAGAGGTCTTTATTTTTACTCCCGCTTTTTTAAAGCTACGTTCCAGTTGTTTGGAAACCTCTTCATCCTCCACTGGAACTATGTTTGGAAGGTACTCGACAACAGTGACTTCCGTACCCATCGAATTATAAAAATATGCGAACTCGATACCAATGGCTCCGCTACCGACAACAATCATGCTTTTCGGTTGCTTTTCCAAGGTCATCGCTTCCCGATACCCGATAATTTTTTTACCATCTTGCGGAAGGCTGGGCAGCTCACGGCTACGAGCACCGGTAGCTATAATAATGTGATCGGCACCGTAAGTTGTTTCTTTTCCGTCAGCATCTTTGACCGCTACTTTTTTTCCCGGGTTTAAAGTGCCGTGGCCATTAATAACTTCGATTTTATTTTTTTTCATCAAAAACTGAACGCCTTTACTCATGCCGTCGGCTACCCCACGACTGCGCTTTACTACTGCATCGAAATCTTTATCAACGCTTTCGGCTTTTAGACCGTAATCGCCTGCATGTTGCAAATATTCAAAGACTTGGGCCGACTTTAGTAGAGCTTTGGTAGGTATACAGCCCCAATTTAGACATACACCGCCCAAGTTTTCTTTCTCGATAATAGCTGTTTTGAAGCCCAATTGTGAGGCCCGAATTGCGGTAACATATCCTCCGGGACCACTTCCCAAAACAATAACATCGAAATTGCTCATATTTTTATTTTTTTACTGTTGAAAATTAAAAAATCCGCCTCAATAGGCAGGTGCAAAAGTACAAAACCAAAAGGAAAAATGGCATCAAAATCTAAACCCAGAACTAAAAAGAACTTCGATTACGTTCTTTGGGTTTTAAAGTATGCAGAATTTGATATTTATGATAGCTATTTGCCGAACTTCGCTTTATTGAAAGCCCTCGAACCTCCTTTGGGAATGGAAGGGGAAATCCAATTATCGCCCTTAATCATTTTACCTAGAAAAACAATCTGACCGACGTGATTGGCATAGTGTGCCAACTGGCGGTTAGTAGCCTCTATAATTGTATGCGGCTCATTTCTTATATAAATAGTAGTATCGAAATTTGCCAAATCAATAGATTCAAGGGCATCAAATAGACATTGCCAACCCTTTTCCCACGCCAAAAGCATCTTTTTCTTGGAGGTGTAGGGAGCCTCGAATTCAGTTTCGCGATGGCGCCATGGCTTTTCACCATCTTCGGTCAAGAAATTCGTCCATCTACTTAGCATATTCCCTACCATATGCTTTACGATCTGTGCAACACTGTTATCGTTTTTGCTATATGTCCAAAAGATGTCTTTCTCATCAAGCTGCGCAAAGGTTTTATCGCCTAAGATTTTATAACGCCGGAATTCAAAAGTAACACTCTTCAGGTAGTTTTCAGGAAAGTACATTTTTACGAATTTTCAATTGCTGTGGGTAGTCAAAAATTCAAAGTTCAAGGTTTTATATCCTCTTTAAACCTTTAATTTTAACTGTCAAGCGCAACTGCTTACTGCCTATTCGCCGGCAGGTACAAAATCCAATGCTACGCCGTTGATACAATGCCGAAGGCCAGTAGGTTCTGGGCCATCTTCAAAAACATGTCCCAAATGCCCCCCACAGGTAGCACAATGTTCCTCGGTTCTTTTATACCCGATTTTATAGTCGACGTCATAGGCCACGTTGCCCTCGATTTCTTGATAAAAACTTGGCCATCCTGTACCTGATTTAAATTTTGTTTCGCTTTTGAACAATGGGGTACTACAACCAGCACATATGTAAGTGCCTTTTTCTTTATTCTCTAGTAATTCACTGGTAAAGGGGTTCTCCGTAGCCGCTTTTCGCAACACATAAAATTCAGCTTGGGTCAGTTCTTTTTGCCACTCGGCCTCGGTTTTTTCTACGGCGAACGATTTAACTTCTTCTGTCTGTTCTTTTTGGGCCATATCCTTTTCCTGTGAATGCCCTTTGCAGCCTGCTAATATCAGACAAAATACTATTAATATATTCTTGTACATGTTATATTTTAATTTATAAAGATGTTCTGTATCTGTCGTACTAATTGCATTATCCTTTCAAAAGTAACTGTATTTACGTAATTGTTCAATAAAGTTTTATGACGACTCAAAAATAAACCCCATTTCGAAACAATGGGGTTTATACTTCTAGGTTCTTACGTTTGCTACATGCTGATTTTCTTAACGTTTTCTTCCGTGACACCCAAGGAACGCATTATGGAACCAATGTTTGATTTGTCTATTTTAGAGGTTAAAAACACGCTTGGAACAATGACCACCCTAAAAAACTGATTTTGGGTAAAATCTGAATCTAAGTTGGATAGGTCGAAATTTCCATCGATAAATAATTCTACATCAATAAAATTATGGGCCATAGTGTACTGTATCGTTCCCCCATCTACAAAGAAATTTTGTGGAATTAGGCTCCAAGCATTTGCAAAACTACCATCATCGAGTTCAATTTCGCCGTCAAATCGATAAACCAAGACTGCATCAGATTCAAATACTTCGAAATCGGTATTATCGCCAAAATTTATAAGGGCACTTTGCAAGTTCGAATTCACGTCATAAACAAAGTCAACGCCATCTATTTCAAATACCTGACCCTGAATACCGTCTTCGCCCGCGGGTCCTTGGGCTCCGTCACGACCGTCAAAGCCATCAAAACCTGGAGGTCCTTGTGGTCCTTCGCAGGAAATTAAAAATAACGTTAAGAATGCACCGAGTAAAAGAGTCGCTTTTTTCATTGTTTAAAATTTTAATTGGGATTTTTCTATTTTGCAGCCGTCTTGAATTTTTGATTTAAAGAAAAACTCAAAACGATTTATTTAGTTGAACGTTTCAAAAAGTGTTCCATTTTTAAAAACTTTGAATTTTACTGGTATAAAATCTAACAATTTAAAGTATATCATCAAATAGATCAAGCTTTCCGCAAAGTTGCTTAAATTAGCCGGACTTTAGGGTAAATCTATTGGATTGCCTTTATTATAAATAACCTAAAACACTATGCCACAAGTAACTGTATTTAGTCTTTTTTCAGAATTTGATATTGATCTTTTTAAATCGGGTAAACATTTTAGACTGTATGAGAAAATGGGATCGCACCCCATGGAATTAAATGGCGTCAAAGGCACCTACTTTGCTGTATGGGCCCCCTCTGCACGTTCAGTTTCCGTAGTGGGTGATTTTAATGGTTGGAACGACAGTGAACATGTATTGAACGTACGCTGGGATGCCAGCGGTATTTTTGAAGGTTTTATCCCAGATGTAGGCGTTGGTGAAATCTATAAGTATAAAATTTACTCAAGCAACCATGGTGCAGTAACCGAAAAAGCAGATCCTTTTGCACGGTATAGCGAACATCCGCCGAAAACTGCATCGATTATTTGGAAAGCCGATTATGATTGGAAGGATAAAAAATGGATGGATAGCAGAAAATCCACAAATGCTTTGGATACTCCTTTTTCGGTCTATGAGGTACACTTGGGTTCTTGGAAGCGAAATGCCGATGGTAACTTTCTGACCTATGAAGAATTTGCCGAAGATCTGGTGAACTACGTTGCCGATATGGGCTTTACCCACGTTGAATTCATGCCCATTATGGAGTACCCCTACGATCCTTCATGGGGTTACCAGCTTACCGGATATTTTGCACCGACATCGCGTTTCGGCGACCCTGCCGGATTCAAGTTATTAGTCGATAAACTGCACCAGGCAGGTATTGGTGTAATTTTGGACTGGGTACCCTCCCATTTTCCGGAAGATGCACATGGTCTTGGTTTTTTTGATGGTTCACACCTTTACGAACATCCTGATAGAAGAAGAGGTTATCATCCCGACTGGAAGAGTTTGATTTTCAACTACGGCCGAAACGAGGTACGCGCTTTCTTGATAAGCAACGCTTTATTTTGGCTCGATCAATATCATGCAGATGCCCTAAGGGTTGATGCCGTGGCCTCTATGTTGTATCTCGACTATTCGCGGGAAGAAGGAGAGTGGGAAGCCAATATGTACGGAAATAACGAGAATTTGGAAGCCCTATCGTTCATACGCGAATTCAATGAGGCCGTATATGGTAGTTTTCCCGATGTGCAGACCATAGCCGAAGAGTCAACCGCTTTTTCCGGAGTATCAAAGCCCGTAATGTATGGTGGGCTTGGTTTCGGAATGAAATGGATGATGGGCTGGATGCATGATACCCTTGAATATTTCAAAAAAGAGCCTGTTTACAGAAAGCATCATCAAAACGACCTTACTTTTAGCATGACCTACGCTTTTACTGAGAATTTTATGCTTCCTTTCTCTCATGACGAGGTGGTCTACGGCAAGCAGTCATTAGTATATCGCATGCCGGGCGACGAGTGGCAACGTTTTGCAAATCTTCGTCTAATGTTCGGTTACATGTTTACTCACCCCGGTACCAATCTT
>ENA-ORXM01003443-ORXM01003443.1-marine-metagenome-genome-assembly--contig:-NODE-3443-length-15767-cov-3.154557_pt1 | contig 15767 bp, 12 predicted proteins | sample MGYA00237867_ERZ511480 | MGnify/ENA primary metagenome ERZ511480 (study PRJEB26309, sample SAMN06266103) | marine metagenome | isolation source: Algal blade | place: United Kingdom:Sidmouth, United...
TCCAATTATCTTTTGTTTTTATCCATTTATCAACTTCAATATCAGCTTGAAAATGATCTGGTGAATGTGTTGTTGGAATTGAGAAGTAATCAAGTATGAAAGAGGTTACTGATTCTAAGCTATTTCCCGCTCTACTTTTTCGTTTTTGACCAGCTCTTCTTTCAAATTCTTGGGTAAATGCTGAAAGAACAATGTCTTTATCAATGGTCAGAAGGCTTTGGGTTTCAAGGACTCCTCTTATTATTGAAAATGCTTTTACAATTTCGACTCTTTCTGCTGTTATGCAGCCTTTGACTCCAAGATCATCCCATAGCTTGATTACAGTAGCAAGTCCATCTATTCCTTGAGTATCCAAAAAAGCCTTAGAAATTGTTTCTGCAAATTCCTTATCGCTACTTGGAATATTGTCAATGGCATTATTAATTGGCAGCATTACGTGTTCACATGTTAAGATAAAGACATCCATATCCATTGAATCTAATATCATTTCATCTAAATCGACAATCAGTCTTTCAATCTTATGAAGTCTTTTTTTTGCCCTCTTAAATCTTTCTCTTAAGTAGTTAGCAATAGATACTTTCTGAAGTTTGATTATTTCTTCCTCCGATTGATTTTTCTGTTCAGATTTGATCAACCTTAACGTCGTTGCTATATGTTTAATAACCTTGTTGTCCTTTCCAATACTTCCATATTTATCCGTGCTAATTAACATTCTTGCGAACCAATATGAATTATCCCATTTATTTTTATAAAAATCAGCTAAAACATCGAATGCTTCTTTTTCCCTTTCGTTATTTTCTTCCCAATAAATTCCAGAATGTCCTTTTTCTATAGTGTAATCAATATCATTAAAACTAACGATATCAGAACCAGCTTCACCTGATAAATCATCGTAATTAATTTTTTTTGCCGTTTCCAGAAGGAGTTCTGTGGCTTTATCCAATTCACTTTCCTGTAAATATTCCCGAATTCGGTCGGTTGCTTGTTGTAAATCTGTTTTCGTCATAGTTTAAAATAAAGTTACGCACTACGGTGAACAGTATGGTTAAATATTTAAGGTCAATTTTGAAATAACGGATTTATGTAGGGGCGTACCCCAGGGCTGTTAAGTTCTGTTTTTAGCATTATTTCAATCAAAATAAAAATTGAAATAAAAATCAAAAAACGCTTACGCTGCAGAATTAGTCGTTGGCTTTTTTGATTTCAATTTCTCATTTTGATTTTGATTTTTTTGAAATTTTGCATTTAAAATTAGAACTTAACAGCCTTGGGGCGTACCCTTGTGGTCGCCCAAGGTGCAGCAAATACACGGCATTGGGCGACCACAAGGGTACGCCCCTACATAAATCCAACTCAATTGAGTTCGGAAAACATCTACCCACACTTTTTACCGTAGTGCCATTAAGAAAATCATTTTGTTGCTGAATTTACCTCTTTAATTCCTCTCTTTCCACTTTATGTCGCTATAAAAAAGAAGAAGGCAAAGTCTCTCAGACTAAGCCTTTTCTTTTTTGTATCTTGCCGTCAATTTTTATAAACTATTCATTTACGCATTCCTTAATTACCTTTTTTAAATGAATTTAAACAACATAAAAAAATCAAAGAAATTACTTACTGACTCTGCACTAATTATCTTTAGTGTCTTGTTTGCCCTTTTTATTAATGAATGTAGAAATGGTACAGTGGAAAGGACAAAGACGAAAAAAATGTTGGCAAACATTGAAGTAGAAGTTTTAAATAATCAGGAAATTCTAAAAGAATTGAGAACTTATCACATTGATGTCTTGGATAATATCAAAAAGGCGTACGAACAGGATTCTGTCGAAAATGTATTTTTCCCGGGGAATGTATTCATCCTTCATAAAGTAGCAGATGATGGAATTATTCAGGAAACCCTAACCGACATTGCTTGGGAAATTGGTAAACAAAATAACATATCTTCGCGCATTGATTTTGATAAATCTTTGTTGCTATACGAAGCGTATGAACAGCAACGAGTTGTCAATGAAACAATTGACCGCATCATTAATCTTATTTCAAATCGAGAAATCATGCGAAAAGAGTTGTTAGATGAATCTATCATTGTACTTGCTCGATTGTTTAATGAATTAACTGGGCAAGAAGGGGTACTGCTGAAAGATTATGAGAATGCATTAAAAATTTTAAAAGAGAAATAGAACGGAGAAAACGAATCGTTACCCGTATCAACCACGAATAACCATTCACTAAAATAACTACACATGAAAATTCAATTTTGCGGCGCAGCACGAGCCGTTACGGGAAGTGCACACTTGATTACTTTGGAAAACGGCTATAAAATATTGCTCGATTGCGGTCTGTATCAGGGCAATGATAAGGAGATGAAAGATTTTAATGAAGAATGGCTATTCACACCCGCCGATGTCAATTGTTTGATATTATCTCATGCGCACATTGACCACACAGGGCGGGTGCCTAAGTTGGTGAAAGATGGCTTTTCGGGCTGTATTCATGCGACTCATGCGACACGGAGTTTGTGTTCTATTATGCTATTGGATAGTGCAAAAATTCAGGAACGAGACGCTGATTATTACAATCGAAAAATGAAAAAGAGAGGCAAAGGTGGGGAATTACGGGAAGCATTATACAGTAGCGAAGATGTAACGAAAACGATGGATATGTTTCAAAGTTATGGTTATAATAAATGGTTTAATATTCACCCAGAGGTGAAAGTACAGTTTCGGGATGCGGGACATATTTTAGGAAGTGCGAGTGTCACTTTGCAGATTTTTGAAAATGGAAAAACACATTGGATTGGTTTTACGGGAGATATTGGTCGCCCTAATCGTCCAATCTTGCGCGACCCGCAGCCGATGCCTGAAGTAGATTACCTAATTTGTGAATCTACGTATGGTGATAAAGAACACGAAAGTGCGCCAAACGAATCTGACCGTTTTTTAGAAGTTATCAAAAATACATGTCTTAAAAAGAAAGGAAAACTCATTATTCCAGCTTTTTCTATCGGACGAACACAGGAGATTGTTTACATGCTTGACCAAATGGAAACGGCGGGTGTTTTACCCAAAATTCCTGTATATGTTGATAGTCCGTTGGCGGTGAATGCGACTGCAATTTTTGGGTCACATCCAGAATGTTACGACAATCAATTGCACGAATATTTGCTACTTGACCCGAATCCGTTTGGTTTCAATGATTTGCAATATGTACGCGATGTAGAGATTTCTAAGTCGCTGAATGACTCAAATGAACCGTGTATTATCATCAGTTCATCGGGTATGATGAACGCAGGTCGAGTGCGGCATCATTTAGCTAACAATGTTGACAATAAGAAAAATACTTTCCTCATCGTTGGTTATTGTGCGCCACATACACCGGGCGGCATGTTGAAAAATGGCATAAAAGAGATAAAGTTGTACGGCGAAGTCAAACCCGTTTTGGCAGACATCGAAGTGATGGATTCTTTCTCTGCCCACGCTGACCGGGTAGAAATGGCAGATTATCTGCAAGTGCAAAAGGGACGAGCGAAAAAGATATTTTTAGTACATGGAGAGATTGAGCGGCAGACGAGTTTTCAAGGATATTTAGGGTCGAAAGGGTTTGAGGATGTGGTGATTCCGGAGTTGGGGGATGAGGTGCAGATTTAGTACTTCTTTCCATAATTGAGTGAAGTTTTTCTATTAATTTTGTCAAAAATTGAAGGAATGAAGAAGCGATTTAATATTACTGGCACTTGTTATCCCGAGAATCATTACCTGATGGACAATTCCAAAAAGTTGGAGCAAATTATGGAATTGATTGAGTATGGAGAATATTTTACCATCAATCGCCCGCGCCAATATGGAAAAACGACGACGATGAGTTTTTTGGCAAAACAGCTAAGAGCAACGGAAGATTATTTGCCCATTGAATTGAATTTTCAAGGCATTGACCGCCAATGGCTCGAATCAGATAAGGCTTTTGCTCAGATGTTTATCAATGAAATTTATAATTTTTTAAAATACAATGAAACAGACGCAATTACTACTTTTCTAGAAGCAAATATCAAGCAGGTTATTGATATGAACTCCTTATCGAAACTCATTACGGAGATGGTTCGTCAAACCAATAAAAAGCTGATACTTTTTATTGATGAAGTAGATACAAGTAGCAATTATCAAGCATTTTTGAGTCTTTTAGGAATGTTACGCACCAAATATTTAAGCCGAAAAAATCCTCAACATGCTACTTTTTATAGCATTGTGTTGGCGGGTGTACACGATATTAAATCTTTGAAATACAAACTCCGTAATCCCGAAGAAGCGCAATATAACAGCCCGTGGAATATTGCAACTGATTTTGACGTAAGAATGAGCTTTAATTCTCAGGAAATTGAGCCAATGTTGGAACAATATAGTAAGGCAGAAAACGTCAAAATGGATGTTTCTGTCATTGCTGAACGGCTGCATTATTATACTTCGGGTTATCCATTTTTAGTATCGAAACTATGTAAAAATATTGCGGAAAAAATGGTAGCTAAGCGAGTAGAGAAAGTGTGGATATTGGAGGATGTAGAGACTGCTGTTCAGATGATAATGAGGGAAAATAACACTAATTTTGATAGCTTAATTAAAAATTTAGAAAACCGTCCCGAATTGTATGATTTAGTCAATCGGATTTTAATTGACGGTGAAAGGATTGCATTTAGTCCTGACGAACCCATTATTCAGTTGGGGATTATGTACGGAATTTTTAAATCTAATGGAACTGTCAAAGTTCACAATCGAATTTATGAACAACGTATTTATAATTATCTGTCTGCCAAAATTTCAATGAAATTGCCAAGCAGATTTAGTCTATCTGAACATTTTATAACAGAAGGCGGCGGTTTAGACATGGAAGCGGTGCTGCATATGTTTCAGCAGTTTATGAAAGAGAAGTATAGTGAAAAAAGTAAAGGCTTCATTGAACGCGAGGGACGAACTATTTTTCTTGCTTATTTGTCTCCAATTTTAAATGGAAAAGGCTATTCGTTTCGAGAAGTACAAGTGTCCACCGAAAAACGATTAGATATTGTGGTGACTTACTTGAATCATAGATATATTCTTGAATTAAAATTGTGGTATGGGCAAAAATATCACGAAGAAGGTTTGCTTCAATTGGCAGATTATCTGGACATTCATGGAGTTGATGAGGGCTTTTTAGTGATTTTTGATGACAGGAAAGAAAAGAAATGGCAGACGGAGAAGAGGGTAGTGGAAGGGAAGGAGATTTTTATGGTTTGGGTTTAAACCCGATTTTCAAAAGCGATATTTGAACTATTAAAACTAAAAATTCGGTGGTGATTCCACTATTATATCAATACACTAATTTAAAATACACTAAATTAATATGCGTCAATTAATCGAATGCGTCCCAAATTTTAGCGAAGGGAGCGACCTGACCATCATCAAACAAATTACTGATGAAATCGAAAGCGTCGAAGGCGTGAAATTGCTCGACGTTGACCCTGGAAAAGCGACCAATCGAACGGTCGTTACTTTTGTCGGCGAACCAGCACCCGTTATTCAAGCAGCGTTTTTAGCCATCAAAAAAGCGGCGGAACTCATTGATATGAGCAAGCATTTAGGCGAACATCCACGGATGGGCGCAACGGATGTTTGCCCTCTCGTTCCGATAGCGAATATCACGATGGAAGAAACGGTAAAATGGGCACACAAGCTCGGTGAAATGGCGGGACAAAACCTCGACATTCCATTTTATATGTATGAAAGTGCAGCAACTCGACCAGAATGGAAAAACTTGGCAACTGTTCGCGCGGGCGAGTATGAAGCCTTGGCAGACAAAATGACGAAAGCAGAATGGAAACCAGATTATGGCCCATCTAAATTTAATGCAGCGGCTGGCGCAACGGCTATCGGCGCGCGAGATTTCTTGATTGCGTACAATGTCAATTTGAATACCACTTCGGTGCGTCGCGCCAATTCTGTTGCGTTTGATGTACGTGAAAATGGACGAGTGAAACGCGAAGGAAACCCAATTACGGGTAAGATTGTGACGGATGCCAATGGCAATCCTGAGCGAGTACCAGGTACTTGTAAAGCGGTTAAAGGAATTGGTTGGTTTATTGAAGAATATGGCGTAGCACAGATTTCAATGAACTTGACGAATATCAGCGTAACCCCTTTACACGTTGCGTTTGAGGAGGTTTGTAAGAGTGCAGACAGCCGTGGTTTGCGAGTTACTGGTTCAGAATTAGTGGGATTGGTACCGTTGAAAGTGATGCTGGATACTGGTCGTCATTTTTTGAAAAAACAGCAGCGGTCTATTGGTGTTTCAGAAGAAGAAATCATTAAAATTGCGGTTAAATCTTTGGGTTTAGATGAATTAGGAGCATTTGACCCACAGAAAAAAATCATTGAATATCAATTGGCGGCAACTGAGCCAACGCCTTTAGTTGAGATGAATTTGCGCGAATTTGCCAACGAGACGGCTTCCGAAAGTATGGCGCCTGGTGGTGGTTCTATTTCGGCGTATGTTGGTTCGTTGGGTATTTCTTTGGCAACGATGGTGGCCAATTTATCGTCGCATCGTCGGGTGTGGGATGCTCGTTGGGAAGAGTTTTCGGAGTGGGCAGAAAAAGGGCAAATTTTAAAAGATGCCTTGCTTCGATTGGTGGATGAGGATACCAATGCGTTTAATAAAATCATTGAAGCGGTGCGGATGCCAAAAGGGTCAGATGCAGAGAAAAAAGCTCGAAAAGATGCCATGCAAGCTTCTACTAAATATGCGATTGAAGTGCCGTTGAAAGTAATGGAGTTGTCTCTGCAAACGTTTGAAGTCATTCAGGCAATGGCGGATAAAGGAAATCCGAGTTCGGTAACGGATGCAGCGGTTGGTGCATTGTGTGCACGGGCAGCAGTACACGGGGCGTATTTGAATGTGAAGGTGAATACGGGCGATTTGGAGGATAAAGTGTTCGTGAAAGAAGTCTTGGCGAAAGGCTTGAAAATGACGAAAGAGTCCGATAAACTGGAAGCGGCTGTGATGAAAATGGCGCATACGAAGATTGAAAAATAACATCAAAAGTATCCGGTACTCAATAGGGCTATCGGATACTTTATTTTTAATAATTTTAGTCTTTTTTTACAAAATACTTAACTCAAATCCATGAAAAAAGCAACAATATTACTACTCATATTAGCTTTCGCAAAAATCGCTGAAGCCCAATATACTTACATTACCGACCGTCGTTTTTTTGAACCAACGGACTTAATTGGCTACGATTTCAAACCTGACCGTATGGAAATTCCGAATGAATTGGAAGAGGAATTGGAGCCAGGAGATTATAGTTTTGGTGTTTCTGCCAACAATCTTTATGTAGCGGGCGAAGAAATTAAAGGTGTTTACAATATCAACAATTTTGCTCCCGAAGATTACGGATATAAACTGACCTTAATGAATGCTCGTGATGCGCAATTACAAGGTCATTTAAAAATTATTTTGAATAAATATGCGATGGTCGAATTGTTGATTTTTAAACGGTCACCGAAGGAAAAGGAAATTATTTTCTACTTACCGCCGATTTCTAAAAACTTACAGGAACAAGAGCGAGGTTATTTTACCGATAGGGGAGAATTGGCAATCATTGAACCAGATTCTCTTTGGGGAAAAACGATTTATCCATTTCTTCGGATTTACACAGATAAAAAGGTGCAACAACCTTTAAATATCAGGGATAGCACGAGTATTTCATTTATAGAAGAAGTAACGATAGAAGAAAAAAATAAGAAAAATAAATCTGATAAAAAGAAGAAAAAGGAGGAGGAAGAAGGGGTAGAAGAAACCACTGAAGAAGCGGTAGAAGAAGAAATTTTAGAAGAACCAACAGAAGAAATTGCTGAAACTACTACGCCAATGACCGAAGACGAGGACATTGACAAAAGGGTAAAAATTACTAAAACTTACTACGTTGTTTTGCGCTCCATTATTCAATATGACGATGCAACGATAGAAGACAAAACATGGAAATTTGAAGTTAAAAACGTCAAAAGCAAAGCGGATGAAAGTGCAAAAATGGATGAAGAAAAATTTCAATGGGAAATTATTACGGAAAAAGGAGAACCAATTTATCTGTATTTAAACGGTGACAATACGGTAAGTACAATGGAAATTAAAAATGAGAAATATTTGATGCGGGGTTTTTAAGGAATGCGAAATAAATAAATGTCGTTTCTTGAGAGAGAGGTTTTGTTCCTATTTTTTGCTTTGAAACTGCGATTTATGTTAGCGCAGCGATATAATAGCCTGCCCGTATGGGAGCATTTTCAAGGTGAAAAACACGAACTAAATATCCTATCAAGAAGCAATAGTTATTTTTTCGCGTTCCTAAGGAGTCAGAGTTATGAGTTGATAGTTACGGATTAACGAATTTGTGCAACTTCAAAAAAAGGTAGTGGTTCAAATCCGTGGATAAAGACTTGCCAAGTTTGCAAACTTAATAAGTCTCAAACAACCATCAACGGGGTTAACCCACCACCCAGAAAAAGACAAAAAAAAAGACCTGATTCATTTATCTGAATCAGGTCTTTTCATTTGCTTAACTCGCAACTCGCTTAACTCATCTTCGCAATCACCGTTTTATTCCCTTTCACCTTCTGACCAATAGCCACTTGAATATCCGCATCTAATGGTAAAAAGAGGTCAACTCGTGAGCCAAATTTAATGAAGCCCATTTCTTTACCTTTCTCGACTTCATCGCCTTCATCCAAATAGGAAACGATGCGTTTTGCCATATAACCAGCGATTTGTCGGAATAAAATCTCTACCTCGCCTGTATCAATTACAACAGTAGTTCTTTCATTTTCGGTGGAAGATTTCGGATTCCAAGCCATCAGATATTTACCTGGATGATATTTGAAATAGCTAACCATTCCACTAATTGGATTGCGATTGACATGTACATTGGTCGCCGACATAAAAATTGATACTTGCAAACGTTTGTCACCAAAATATTCTGGTTCGTCAACTTCTTCGATGGCTACAATTTTGCCATCTGCGGGTGCGATGATAGAATTATCACAGTTGGGCATTGCCAATTCTCGAATTGGATTGCGGAAAAATTGCAAAACTAATAAGAACAAGGCAACTGAAATAATGCTGCTAAAAGGAAGGGCAGATGCCCAAAAATAATCAATAACAATATTGACAATCAGTAATAAAATCGCCAAAGCGATTAAAATTCTGTGTCCTTCTTTATGAATATATCTTTTCATTTAAGGCGCTTTAGCTTTAACTGTTTAAAATTTAGTTTCGTTGCTAACATTAGGCGTTCATTAAGTTTAGAAAAAATGCTCAATATTTTCTAAATCATTAATAAACAAAGGGCTTAATTAAAGTATTCTCTGGCAAAAATCATTCTAAAAGAAAGAAGTGCCTGCAAATATACACAAAAAATTATTTTTCCAAGATTTAAGTTTTTAAAGTTAGGATTTTTTTAACTTGGTGAAACTATATATCCTTATTTCTCCTTCGCCTCATTCCACAACGTATCCATCTCATCCAAAGTCATATCCTCTAACCGTTTCGGTGCTTTCGCTTCAATATATTCAAATCTTTTCTTAAATTTTTTATTCACCGTTTCCAAAGCCGTTTCAGGTTCAATGCCTTGAAATCGAGCATAGTTTATCAGTGAAAATAAAATATCCCCAAACTCTTCCTCCTTTTTTTTCTGAGAATGATTCATTTCTACCGCCTCTTTGTATTCCGCAATTTCTTCCTCCACTTTCTCCCAAACTTGTGCCGCATTTTCCCATTCAAAACCAACTTGCGCCGTTTTTTCCTGCATTCGATATGCCTTGACCATCGCTGGCAACGATTTTGGAACACCACCCAAGACTGATTTTTTGCCTTCTTTTAGTTTCAATTTTTCCCAATTTTGCTTCACTTCCGCTTCATCTTTGACTTCCAGATCACCGTAAATATGTGGATGTCGCGAGATTAGTTTTTCACAATTGTCATTGAGCGCATCGCCAATATCGAAGGCTTCTTTTTCTTCCGCAATTTTAGCATAAAAAACCATGTGCAGCATCAAATCCCCAATTTCTTCCTTGATACCATCGAGGTTGTCTTCAATGATTTCATCTGCTAATTCATAGGTTTCTTCAATGGTCAAATTCCGCAGTGATTGCAAGGTTTGTTTTCTATCCCACGGGCATTGTTCGCGCAATTCATCCATAATAGTGAGCAGACGAGCAAACGCATTCAGCTTTTTTTGTAAATTTTTAGGTTCTGTAGACATAATTGTTTTATTGTTTTCTAAATCTCTTAACAAATTAACCCTATTTTTGCCGCCGCTTTGGCAACACAGCCGCAAAAGTAAACTATTGCAGCCATAGCTTGTTTTATAATTGAAGAGTTTGAATGATATTTTTATGTAAAACTCTTTATTTTTTGATAAAAAAAACTTTCAATCATGGAATTCTTATATATGTTTGGGGTGATATTTTTCATCTTTGGTTTGTCTTTTATTTTGATAAATATTCGTCAAATTGTTACGGGCAATGACTTTCGAGGTACTTGCGCGACCAATAACCCAATGTTGAAAAAGGAAATTGGCGACTGTACCGTTTGTGGAAAGAAAGCAGGGGAAGATTGTGCAATGCCCGAAGTAAAAGGGTAATTTGAATGGTTAATGGTTAGAGAATAATGTGTTCGCCAAATTAAAAATGGATAATTGAAAATTACGTAAAAACGAATCGTATATTAAACTGATTTTGTACATTTTATAAAGTACTGTTTTTGATAATTTTTAATTTTTAATTTTTAATTTTCCATTTTCAATTTGACGAAGATATTGTTAACCATTAATCCCTAACCGTTAATTTAATGAATCTACGCCAATTTTACTATAGTCTTTCTCCAAAATTGCGACGAACTGCCCGTCGATTGTATTACTTCCCTATCGATGTTTTAGATACGGTTATGGGGAATCGGGACGACTTACAACCACCGCGCGGTAAGGTTTTTACAGGCGGTGGCGATTTCCGTCAGCAAGGTCAAGAGTTTTTGCAACACTTCAAAAATCTGGGTAATTTACAACCACATCATCGGGTATTGGACATCGGTAGCGGTATCGGACGCATGGCGATTCCGTTGACGCAATATTTGAATGAAAAGGGACGTTACGACGGTTTCGATATTGTAAAAGAAGGCGTGGAGTGGTGTCAAAAAAATGTATCAGCAAAATATCCAAATTTCTATTTTCAGCAAGTCCATTTGAAGAATGATTTGTATAGCAATGAGGGCGAATCTGCCGCTTATTTTGCCTTTCCTTTCGATAATAATACTTTCAATTTTTCCTTTCTGACTTCCGTTTTTACCCATATGTTGCCTGAACAGGTCGATAATTATTTAAAAGAAATCTCCAGAGTAACGGCAAAAAATGGTCGATGTCTGGCTACCTTTTTTCTTTACAATGAAGCCATTATTCAACGAACCACAGGAGACGATAAGTTTGGATTTTCCTACGATTATGGTCACTATCGCTTGATGGATGATGCGGTAAAATCAGCAAATGTCGCATTTGATATTCCTTATTTAAAAGATTTGGCGGCGAAGCATGGGTTGAAAATTGTTTCTATCAATCATGGTCATTGGAGTGAATTGCCGAAAGGGGCGTGTTTGAATTTTCAGGATATTGTGATTTTTGAGAAGGGGTGAGGATTTTACAAGAAAAATTTGAAATATTATGATTTAATAGATTTTTTCATTGCTACTAATTAAAAGAAATGATATGAACGAGTTGATAATAGACCATAATCTAATTAAAAAATCAAGTTCAGAACTTCAGACTTCTTTAAATAAAATCGTTGAAAACTACGACGAATCAGTAAAGTATTTCAAGAGAAAAATTAAATGTGAATATCTTGAAGACAAACATTTTAGAGAAGACATTAGGGATGATGACAAGTTTAAGGAATTATTTGAAAGTCTTGATGAGGGGGCTTCAACATTATATATTTTTGAGATGACTTCTCACCATTCTACAATAGAAGTAAAAAAAAGATTTACTGATTATTCAAAATCTTCAACTCGAAAGAGAAATGTACCATCATATATTGAAACAACAACTGAAAGTAGAATTTTGTATGTAGGTAAATCACAAAAAGGATTTTGGGTAAGATTGATTTGCCACCTTGGAGTAGGAATGAAGGAAACATGGCATGGATTACAATTACTACATTGGGCAAAAAATATAAATTTAGAGCTAACTTTACATATATACCAATTCAATAATGGCGTAATGAGTAATAACCTACTAAGAACAATGGAAAAGGATTTGGCTGAAAAATTGTTTCCGGTTATAGGAATGCATAACGTATGATTTAAAAAAATAAAGTTTCAGCTATTTTCAAAAATAAAATCCACCAATCCCTCACTCACCTCATCAACTCTCAAAATCCCCTTAACCCCCTTCTCCCAAGGCATTTTCAAATCCTCATTTCCCAAAACAACCACCACCAAATTACCTTCCACCTGCGAAACAACATCCACCAAAACATTCTGCGGCATAGGCAATTTAACTGCCTCTAACCGCTTTTTTTCATCCAAATAACCCACAAAAATAACCACCAAATCTGCAATCGAAGCCGCTCGCTGTGCTTCATTCATCACCGTTTCATTGACTTCATTCGTGTCTAAATGTCCTGCTGCAAATATCAATTCCGCTTCAGTATTCACCGCTTTTTTCAAAACAGACCACAGGCTTTTATTGTCAATTTTGAGTTGCTTTACCAATGTTCCAACCACAGCAATGCGATTGATTTTAGACAAATCAATCGGTAAGATATTATCTTGATTTTTTAATGAAATTGGTGATTTTATAGTCAATTGTTACTTTTTAAAAATGATTAGAAAGGATAAGTAAAGTTAGTAATTTTAAATAGAAAACCTTCTCAAAATCAATAACACTTTAAAAGTCCAAATTGGCGCAGAGCGACAGACCTATTGGTAGAAATATTCGTCGTTTTTTCATAGGCGCAGAGCGACTGCCCCATTAAATTGAGAAACATGCTTTTATGGGGCAGTCGCTCCGCGCCTAAACTCTTGATAATTGACATTGCTACCAAGAGGAAAGTCGCTCTGCGCCTTGAAGCCACCGATTCTCCACACTTTATCATTTTAAATAATTTGTTATCTTTGTTGGAAAAGTTTTAACAAAACTCATCGTCAACAAAATAAAATCAATTATGACCGGGAAAAAAATTATCTTCGCCCTCTTTTTTTCAATTTCAACATTTATGGTCCAAGCTCAACAAGATTTAGGCTATCAAACGCCACCCAAAGCCATTGCGGATTTGATAGACGCACCGCTGACGCCTTCCACGCGCATCAGTCCTGATTACAATAGAATGTTGTGGTTGGATAGACCCAGTTTGCCAGGCATCGAAGAAGTCGGACAAGAGGAATTGCGCTTGGCGGGCATTCGCATCAATCCCAAAACCAACGGGTCAAGTCGAGCTTATTATTACAACGGGATGACTTTGCGAGCGATGCAAGGTGTACGTGCGCCCGAGTTCAAAGTACAAGGGTTACCTGCCGATATTCGCATAGAAAACGTCTCTTGGTCACCTGATAACAAGCGGATTTTGTTTACCAATACTTTAGAAAATGGCATCGAATTGTGGATGGTTGATGCGGAAACAGCACAAGCAAAAAAACTGACAGAAGGAATTATCAACGATGCGATGTCGGGCAGTCCGTACCGTTTTTTTAGAGATGGAAAAACGATTTTATATAAGAGTAATTTAGCGAAAAGAGGCGATGCACCCGTAGAGAAAGCGAAACCGTTTGGGCCAACCATTCAAAACAATGAAGGAGATGCAGCACCAGTTCGCACGTATCAGGATTTATTGAAAAACAAGCACGACGAAGCACTTTTTACCTATTATACGTCGTCGCAATTGATAAAAATGGATTTGGAAACGGGCGAAAGTTCTCCGTTTTCTACATCGGGCATTATTGGGACTTTTAGTCCGTCGCCAGATGGCAATTATGTGATGGTTTCGCGTTTTAAAAAGCCGTTTTCTTACATTGTGCCATATAGCCGTTTTCCATTTACTGTTTCTATTTTGACCAATACAGGTAAATTGGTCAAAGAAATCGCGGACATTCCTGCTGCGGAAAACATTCCAAAAGGCTTTGGTTCGACCCGAGAAGGCGCACGGAGTTTTACTTGGCGTGCTGACCAATCTGCGATGCTCTACTGGGTAGAAGCACAGGATGGTGGTGACCCTAAAAAAGAGGTGGACATTCGGGATAGATTGTATGTTTTGAATGCACCCTTTACGGAGAAACCTCAACCCGTTATTGATTTTAAATTGCGCTACGGTGGCGTAACTTGGGGCAACGATGGATTGGCGATGACCGATGAATGGTGGTGGCAAAGTCGGCAATTAATTACCAGCCAATGGAATCCTGCTAATCCGAAAGCGGGTAAGGAAATCATTTGGGATAGAAGTTGGGAAGACAGCTATAATGACCCTGGAAATTTTGAAATGAAGCGCAACAAATACGGACGTTCTGTACTGATGACAACAGATAATGGCAAGTCTTTATTTTTGACAGGAACGGGGGCTTCTCCAGAAGGAAACCGACCATTTGTTGATAAATATGAAATTGCAACCAAAAAAACAGAGCGACTGTGGCGGTCAGAAGCACCATTTTATGAACGACCGTTGTCTATTTTTGATGCAGAAAAAGGCATGGTTTTGACCATCAAAGAATCGAATGAAGTACAACCTAACTTTTTTGTAAGAAACTTGAAAACGGGTGATTCTAAGGAAATTACTTTTTTTGCAAATCCTTACGAATCGTTGAAAGGTTTGCAAAAAGAACTTGTTCAATATACAAGAGAGGATGGAGTAGAGTTGACGGGAACGTTGTATCTCCCACCAAATTATGACAAAGAAAAAGATGGTGCATTGCCATGCTTTATGTGGGCGTATCCGCGGGAGTTTAAGTCGAAAAAAGCAGCAAGTCAAGTGAAAGATTCTCCGTATGAATTTACGCGAGTTTGGTGGGGTTCGCCGATTTTGTGGGTGACACAGGGGTATGCCGTTTTTGATGATTTTGGGATGCCGATTGTTGGAGAAGGAGATGAAGAACCGAATGAAACCTTTGTCAAGCAATTGACTTCGGGCGCAGAAGCAGCGATTAATAAATTGGCAGATATGGGCGTGGTTGACCCCAAAAGAGTAGGTGTTGGTGGGCATTCTTACGGTGCGTTTATGACCGCCAATTTAATGGCACACACCGACCTTTTTGCGGCAGGAATTGCAAGAAGTGGCGCATACAATCGAACGTTGACACCGTTTGGATTTCAATCGGAAGAGCGTACTTTTTGGGAAGCACCAGAAACCTATTTTGAGATGTCACCATTCATGCACGCAGATGAAATCAAAGAACCACTCTTATTAATTCACGGCGAAGCTGATAATAATTCTGGAACGTATCCAATGCAAACCGAACGTTTTTATGCTGCCTTGAAAGGACATGGTGCGACTTGCCGAATGGTGATGTTGCCACACGAAAGTCATGGCTACCGAGCGAAGGAATCAGTAATGCACATGGCTTGGGAAATGGATACTTGGTTGGAGAAGTATGTGAAAAATGCGAAGCCGAAGATGGGGATTGAAGCAGTAAAGAAACCATAGGAATGCGAAAAAAATAACCTACGACTTTTGATAGGATATTTAGTCCATATTTTCCACTTTAAAAATGTTCATTAT
>ENA-ORXM01003446-ORXM01003446.1-marine-metagenome-genome-assembly--contig:-NODE-3446-length-15759-cov-3.314501_pt1 | contig 15759 bp, 19 predicted proteins | sample MGYA00237867_ERZ511480 | MGnify/ENA primary metagenome ERZ511480 (study PRJEB26309, sample SAMN06266103) | marine metagenome | isolation source: Algal blade | place: United Kingdom:Sidmouth, United...
GCAGCAATAATGGCTATGAAACGAAGCACAGGATTTGTCGGAACTGCCGTTCTGATGCTGATCGTGCTTTTGGTCGGTGCGCGCCATGAACATGGGGACGCGGATCGCGGTGGTACCGTAATTCGTATTTATTTGGTGTACGCGATTGTGGGGATGCTGGACGTCCTACCACTGGCTATGACCGACGGTGTGATGCGGGTCTATCGGGGATACTGGTCGATTACGATCAGACGATCCGGCGTACGGACCTCGTCAGCGCCGATTTTATTTGTGCTGCCTGACGATATCGGCGGCATCTATGCACGGTACATAAGACTGCCCGCAACGTCGTCAGTGTGCGTTATTGCCGGAATGTTCACACAACGCGACCGTTAGGCTGCGATCTGCATCAACGCTTTTCTTAGGGCGAAATTTGACACGGGTTTCGAGACGACAGTATCGTCGCTCCGCGCGAAACCAATTTGATTGGAGCTATAGGCACTGATGAACACATAAGGAATGCCACGATCTGTTAACGCGCGTGCAATTGGTTCAGACGTTTGGCCGCGACCGAGGTTGACATCCAGACAAGCCGCATCAAACTCTTCGGTCTTCGCAATCTCCAAGGCATCGCTAAGACGCAACGCCGGTCCCACGACCTCAAACCCAAGGTCTTTGACAGCGTGCGCAATCTCAAGTGCGATCAATACTTCGTCGTCAACGACAAGAATTTTCGGGGCAGGCGTCCTCATGAATTCGTCCTTTAAGTGGCTGTTACTTTAACTCTTCGAGATGTGCAGACACGGCAATAGCTGCCTCTAATCTTCACTGCATCGCTTCGGTGCTGAATTATCGTTTAGCGGCGGAAAGATTAATCACCGGATGCTGAGGCTAACACCTTCGTACCCCAAAAGTTCCGTTTTATTTGTGACGTGGCCATCCGCGGCAAATGTCGTCCGGGAACGAGGATTGCGTCTGATGTCCAACTTGGGTGCGCAGACTGTCTTGCGCCGCGGTGTCGCAAGTTGCGATGGCCGGATGTTAAAAAGCGGCGCTATGCGAATTGTGATCCCGTCGGGAACGCCTGTGTGACCCAGGCAAAAGGTCGCGTGCCAAGGCGCCTCACGCCCGGTCTTATTGAGCGGTACACTTTGCGCCCCCATTCAGCGTAGATTTTCGGCCCGGGATGAAAGCCATCCTCGCTCATCAGTGAGGTGTCAGGTTCAAAATCCATGGTGACGAAGCGACAATTTGGACGGCGGGCGACAAGTTTTCGCAATGCGCGGTCAAATCGCGTTGCCTGTGCGCCAAGAACCCAGCGCAGTGGCTGGGAGAGCAAAGGAAAATATTTCATCTGCGGTATCCCTGAGACGCAAATCACGCTTGCCTGATATTCGGTGTCAATCAGGTCGAGCAACTCTGCGTAGGTTTTAATCCACTCCCTGAGAGGTACGCGGGCGGTGATGCCGTTCACGCCAAGCGACACTGATACGACATCTATTTTCTGTCTGGGCGCTTCGTTTAGTCTCATGAGCGTTTCACGCGTGGTAGATCCGGTTATCGCGTCAATTGACCACTTAACATGATGGGTTTGGGACAAGCGTTTCAACATTTGCCCCGCAAGTGCTTCGTCCTGATGCGAGGTCCCACACCCGCAGCGGAACTGTCCCCGACGATCAGATGCCGGATGGTCGGCCCCCGACCATGTGCCCCTTCGCGGGGGCCGGTCGCATCGGGCAAACGCAGGGCCGCCGCGCGAACGCGGTATGCCTGACAAAACAGCAGGGGCGACAATATGTACCGCGCGACGGTACCTATCATAAGTTGCCCTCACCACTTGTGCCAGTTTTGCATTTGCCCGAGACGGACTGGTTCTGCCGACCGGATTATGCTGCTGCGGAATTTACATGCCCTGTGGCAATGTCGGTCATGCGGCGGTCACCGTCGTAGGTGTTGTCCAGACAGATTTGCAGCACTGCGCCGTCGCCATCTTGTTCGAGGCGGTTCGCAAACGCCACGAGGCAGCCGTAGCCCGCCAACGCGTAGTGGACCATCCGCTGATATTGCGTGATGATCATGGCATCGCGTGCGTTATCGTCGGCAAAATCCTGATCCAGCACACGCGCGCGCGCTTCTTTCACAAGACCTTCCATGCCTTTGCAGTGCTCACCGTTCGGATCAATGTCATGCGCATTGCACAGTTCGGCAATCTTCTCGATGCCGTCACTTATCCCGTTCGAGCCGTCAATCAGGGCTTCGGACAATGCTTTGTCGGACGCGGCGCGCCCCAGTTCGTTTACGATCTCAAGGGATTGCGTATTCGCGCTCCAGAGGTCCTGAAGTTGGTCACGATATACATCTTTGAGGGTTGCCATAGCCATATTGCAGATCCTTTTGTTGCGTCTGCGTTGCTAAATTAAAAGTCACGTCGGGCCAAAGTTCCACCGTCACCTTAAATTTCCCTCGCTTATTTCGCCGCTTTTCGAATCGCCTCAACGGCCCGCAATGACAGCGCTGCAATGGTCAGTGTCGGGTTGGCGGTTGCCGACGTCGGGAACGTCCCCGACCCCAATAAGAATAGATTGCGGTGATCGAAACTGCGCATATCCCCATCGACCACGGCGGTGGCCGCATTGGACCCCATGCGCACGGTGCCGATGATATGGCCGGCGCCCTGTGCTTCGGTGACGTACTGGACGTTTGTGGCCCCGATTGCGGCGAAGATGTCGGTGTGAGCGTCCTGTGCGGCTTGCAAACCTGCGCGCGTCTAATCATCAAAATCATCTTGGATGCGGGGCAGGGGCATGCCGTTGGCATTCTTTCTGGTTGGATGCAGCGTTACGCGGTTTTCGGCGTCGGGGGATTGTTCCACAAGCGACGCGAGCCGGATTTGACGCGATGTGGCGTCTTTGATCGCGGCCTCGAGGTCATCACCGCGCAGGCCTTGGCGAGCGAATTTCTCTGCGGTGGTCACAGGCGCACCCGTGGGCCAGCTGTGTCCGTCATTGCCGATTTCGATGCGGAACGCACCGCGATCTGTTCGGAAATCCCCGTCGCGCAGGTTTTCAATGCCGGACGTCGACAGCGGGCCACGGTAGGGCAAATTGGTTCGGCAGCCTCCGCATAGCTAAGCTTGGTCGGGTGATCCATAAGGTTGCGCCCAACCTGATCTGAGCTGTTTGCGACGCCGTTTGGCGCGCCATCCCGGGCGGAATTCAGCAACAAACACGGTGTCTCGATCCCGTGGGCCGCAACAACAACCACCTTGCCGCTTGCCGTGCCCTCTGACCCGTCCGCACGGCGGAATGAGACAGATGAAATCTCTGCGTTATCGCCAAGGTTCAAGCGCGTCGCTGTCGTCTGATCGTACACCTTTGCACCTGCGGCTTGGGCCACATGCACCGTCGCATCATATTTCGCCTGGATCGGGCAGACGGGAATACACGACGCGTTGCCGCAACATTCGGGGCGGTCGGCGTGATACTCGGAGTTCCGGCCCTGCGGTGTCGCGCTCACGGTATATTCCGTACCCTCAAGGCCTGCCGCAAAGTGTTTGTCGAGGTTTGACATCGGGATTTCGCCCATCGGGAAATCACCCCGATCGTGGGGAGCCGAGATCATTGCCGGAATTGCCCGCCACGCCAATTTCGTGTTCGGCGGCGAGGTAGAACGGTTCAAGCGTGTCATAATCAATCGGCCAGTCCACACCGTGCCCGTATAATGTGTTCAGCTTGAAGTCAGAGGGGACATTGCGCAGCGTCGTGCCCAGCCAATGCCATGTGGTGCCACCGATCAGCTTGACATAGGTGGATTTGAAAAGTTCGGGGCCGTCTTGTTGGTAAAACTCCTCGATTTTGTGGGTTTGGGGGTGGGCGGCCGCCGGATCATTCGGGTAGGCGGATTCCGGGACTTTGATCTTGGCGTTTTAGAACCGTTCAACGGCGTCAAACCGATCAATGCGCTTGCCCGTTTCCAAAAACGCAACGCTGCGGCCTTGCCGGGCGAGTTTCGCGCCGACCAGCGCGCCCGCAACCCCTGTGCCAATGATAAGAATGTCTGCTGTGATGTCGTCGGCCATGATGCGGCTCCTCGTGGTTTTAAAATGTGATGTAGGTCAGGGGGGGCGCAGGATACGGGCGGTTCTGCCCGGTACCCCATCCCACCGCCGCAATACCCCATCGGTTTGGTATAGGTCATGGCGTCCCACATGCGCGCGTCGGTATAGGTCAGCACGTTCAGCGCATCCGGATCAGGTGATACCCCGCTGTACCACGCGGCCACGATATCATTTTCGAGCGCGGGGGTGTCTGTGCCATCCAGCAACGCTGTGACGTCATCCGTGCTGCCGCGCGCGTAGAAGGCTTGCAGCATCGCGGTCGCGATGTCTTCGTCAAGGTTGTCTGTGCCGGTCAGCGTTGGGGAAAGCGTCAGGAACTTTTCCAGCGCGATGTCTTGCGCGAACCCGCGTGCAGGCCAGCTGGTGGCCAAAATCGCGCCCCCTGCGGCCGATGTCATAAAAAACTGGCGGCGTGACAGGGTTCCGCCTTGGAAATTGGTTTTATAAGTCATGATATCTTTCCTTATTTTAATGGAAGGTGTGTGCGCTGCGCTTTGCGTCAGGTGTTTGCGGCTGTCGCTTGGGGGGCACTCGTGATCTCGTCAAGCTTGGACCGTTCTGATTTCAGCGCGAGGTAAAGACACCAGCACATCGTCAGTACGACCACGGTGAACGGAATGCCCATCGACACCGCAGCACCCTCAAGCGCGTTGAGCCCACCGCCCAGTAGCAATGCAATCGCGACAAGGCCTTCAAAGATACACCAAAACACCCGCTGCGCGACGGGAGCATCAATCTTTCCGCCAGCCGTGATCGTGTCGATCACCAATGAGCCAGAGTCCGATGAGGTCACAAAGAAGACCACAATCAGAACAAGGGAGAGGGGCGCGACGATGGAATACAGCGGCAATTGATCGATCATGCGAAAGAACGAAAGTTCCGGCTGGTAGGCCACGACGACTTCTTTGGCGCCCTCGTATCCGGCGGCCAGCTGTTCAAGCGCCATGCCGCCAAACACGCTCATCCACAAGGCACAGACCAGCGACGGGAAAATCAGAAAGCAGAATACAAATTCACGCACGGTACGGCCTTTGGAAATGCGTGCAATGAACATTCCGACGAAGGGCGACCATGCGACCCACCACGCCCAGTAAAACGTGGTCCACCCATGCAGATACCCCGTGTCTTCGCGGCCAAACGGGTTGGAAAGCGGTATGAAATTAGTGACATATTGCACCATCGTGTCGCCAAACCGCCCCAACAGCGCGAGGGTCGGGCCAACAGACAAAACAAAGATAAACAGCGCAAGCGCGAGCCACATGTTGATTTGAGACAACCGCTTTACGCCCGCGTCCATGCCCAGAAACACCAACACAAGGGCGATGGCCGTAATGACAAGTATGATCACGACCACCCCGTATGTGCCAAGCTGCAAGCCAAAAACATCCGTCAAACCAGCCGAGATTTGCTGTGCATCCAGACCCAAGGTTGTTGTCAAACCAAACAAGGTCGCGAACACGGCAAGGGTATCAATGATGTGACCGGGCCAACCCCAGACACGTTCACCAAATAGCGGATAGAACGCGGATCGAAGCGTCAGTGGCAAGCCGAGGTTGTAGCAAAAAATCGCGAGGCTTACCCGACGGCCACATGGACGGACCACGCGCTGAAGCCCCAGTGAAAGACGGTGCCCGCCAACCCGCTATTGCCAATCGTGCCATCGGCGTTGATCGGATTTACCCCCAGAGGCAACGCGTTCAGTTCGGGAAGGGAATAATACATCGGTTCGAGCACGGAAAAGAACAGCAGTCCGATGCCCATACCGGCGGAAAACAGCATCGCGATCCAGCCTGCATAGCTGTATTCCGGCAGCGCCCCTTCGCCCCCGGTTGTGACACGGCCAAATTTCGAAAACCCGACGAACAAACAGAATACAAAGATGACGTTTACCGCGAGCAACAAAAACCAGTCACAAGTGCTGGTGAGCTATGGGCGGATTCATGCAAAGAACGCCGCCGACGCTTCTTGATTGAACAAAGCCACGGCGACGAACGCCATCACGGATACTGCGGAAATAAGGAAAACAGGGTTATGAATATCAAGACCGAAGGGCGTGATATTGTCTTGACCAACTTCGTAGCCGGTCTCGCAATCTACATTGTCGATGTCGGGTGGATTTTCTTGATGCATGCCATCAAGTTGGTCTTTGGTGCCTGGCATTCAGTTGCTCCCGGTCGGTTTGGCGACACCTGCAACCAAGCCCAATGCAGGGCTGATGCTGTGGCAGGTGGCACCAGACCAACTTAGACAGATGGGATCCGTTGTGAGAACCAGTCGTGGTTTCGATTATGTCATGGCGGCAGCCTTCTGTGCGACATCGCGAATATCGCCGCGGTTCAGTCCGATATCGCAGAGGTCAATGTCTGACATGGCCGACAGCTCATTGACCGTTCGATTGTACTTGGTGCGGCGCGCACGGTGGTCGGCCTGCTCTGCCTTGTAGCGTGAAATTGTCGTCATCAGCCCGTCAAAAGGACGTGCGGGAAGTATGCTTTGAAACGTCATGTTTCTTGGCCTTTCATGGTTGGTGGAGGTGTTCGTTCCTCCCACCGTAAATTTTCGGACTTGCGGAGCAGACCGCCGTAAATTTGGACGCCTGCCTCGTAGCCACATTTGCTAGCTGTGGTCGGCGGTGCTGAAAAGCAAACCATAGGCGGTATGCGTCCCGCGCATGCCACCGACAACGGGTTACGGAAAATTGGCCTTAACGCGGTCAATCAGTCGTCGGCTGGCAACTGCGCCACTGAAACCACTGCCTTCATCGGAAAATGATCAGATCCTATGGCGTCCAATCTGCCAAACGATATCAAGTCCAACCCGTCTGTGAGGTAGAGCTGGTCAATCGGAAATCGCATCCACCACGAGTTTGCATCAAAGCTGGGTAACAAGCCTCTTCCGATACGCGGGTCGTTGAATTGCCCGTATTCTTTGAATTTCTCGGATGTTCTTGACCATGCTACATCATTAAAATCGCCCATGGCGACTACGGGGTGCGTTTCGCGATCCGCGAGCAGTGCTGCCCGTCTGATTTGTGCATCCCGATCTTCGGTATCCTGACCCGGAACAGGTGGCCGCGGATGCAGACCAACAAAGAAAAACTGCCCTGTTGGACCTTCAAGATCTGCAAGAATACTGGGCGTTTCGTCGTCTGTAAGAAATTTCACTTCCGCAGAATGCACATACAGGTTGGTCGCAAAAATAAGCCCGTAATGATTGTCGAGGGGATAGCTGATCACCGTTTCAAAGTCTGAAAGCTGCGCCGAGAGAGCGTCTTCCCAAACCTGATCCGTCTCCATCAGAAAAAGTAGGTCAGGCTGCTCGCGTTCGATCATTGCGGCGACGGCCGCGTGGTCTTGGTTGCCCATCAAAACATTCGACGAAATTATCGACACATGCTCGCGGGTTGGCACATCAGCCTTAACTGCAATCTCTGCCGTGGCCCATTGGGTGTAGGGAAAAATACGGTAGCTTTGATAGATGCAGCACGAGATGAGCAAGGCTGTTGCGAACGCGACGCTGGGCCGCATAACGAATATGCCCATAATTGCAGTTAAGCCTGCGCCAATCGCGATATGGAGCCTTGGAAAATCCCAGCCTCTGATCCACCATTCATGGCTTTCGGACAACGGCGCTAACGTTGTAAACGCAGCCAATGCGGTAAGGAGCCAGAACAGGATCAGTATTATTTGCTGCGTCATGTGTTGGTTCGCTTTCCGTAAATTGGTGATCTTAGCGCGGCGCCACCGCAGACCGGCACGCTGCTGCGGCAGTCCTGTAAATACTTTGATCGGGGGCGCGCCATAAGTCATGCGGCGATGGAACTCTAACCCCGTGGATCGGTTATGATTGTGTAACGACAATATACGAACGGCTGTTTCAGGCAAACGTTCCGCGTGAAATTCCGAAACACCGGCGATCCGATTAATAGAGGAGAACGAGATGAAAAGCGCAGCATTTGAGGACGTCGTCCTGACCCCCGAAAAGCACTATGAGGTACCGGCCGAGGTTTCGGCTGACCAACGATGGTCTTTGGCCCAGAAAGAAGAAATCCTGCGGGCGTGGAAATCAAACGAGGAGGCGTTATTACGCGCAGCAGACGAGGGCCTCGACGGAGGAGAGCGTCCGCACCTCGGCCTTGTCGCAAAGGAGCTGCGCAAAATCGAAGAGGCATGATCAGGGCGATGGATCAGATCGGTGTTTCTCGGTCTCGGATGCTAAAGACTGCGGGCCGCACAAGATATTTGCAGCCATCGCAGCACTTCAATGCAGGCCAAATGGTCGATGCTTGCTCAGTCGCTTGGATGTCTTAGGTCATCCGAAACACCAGCCACAGCAGTCCAAAATAAGGGATCAGACCGAGCACGATAAACAGTCCGTCTCGCGCTAGCATGCCGAGCGCGAGGAACGCGACCGCGACACCCGCCAATGCGGATGAAAACGGCACAATCTCGAGGAATGGCATCATAAGGCCCGTGACGACACACAGCAATTGAGGCAGCAAAATCATTGGCCGACGAACGAGTGGTTTCAGTCGTTCGTGCGTGTGTTTGTCCAACCATGACATGACGGGACGGATTTTTTCAAATGTCGCCCTAACGCGCCGACTGCTCGTCTCGCGCTTCAAAATCCATTTCGGGAACCATAGATGATCAAGGTGAAACAGCATTTGAATTGCGACAAGAAAGATCAAGACGCCCATCAATGCCGAAAACAACGGGATGCCACTTAAAGGTGTCGCAACCGCGATGGCGGGGACCAGCAACAGGGGGGTGAAACTGGCATGACCGACGGCTTCCACCAGATCCTTTAACGTAACCTTATCGTCGTCGGCCACGTCTATGATATCATCGACCAACTGGGTAAGGCTCCTTTTCCCTTCTGACATCTGTGTCCTCCAATTATATTTTCAAATTTAACCAAGCCGCATTCGTCGTATGCGTGGTCCGGAATGGTTTAAATGATTGTCGCTTACGGAAAAAACCATGGTGCTACCCTTAATTTATCGTCAATCACCGCTTCTGCGGTTTGGTCCGACCAGTAATCAACTTGGGCCAAAGGAGACCGGTCCGTTGCTTGTTCGCGGACCTACGCTGATGTCGATAAAATCGCGCTGATGAGGCTATGCGCAAAGAGGCCGCGCAACAAACATATGTCATCGACAAGCGAAGTACCGCAGTATTTTTGCGCCTTGGACGGGAACTATTCTTTGTTCGGGCCGTTGGATTCGCAACACATATGGAAACACCGAACAAGGAGTTCAGTCATGGAATATGGTATTTTCGGCCTATTGGTTCTGATCGCTGACGTCTACGCAATCATTAACATTTTTTCGAGCCGCGTTTCGGTCGGCGCAAAAGTCCTCTGGACACTTCTTGTCCTGATCCTGCCTGTTCTCGGGTTCATCATCTGGTTCTTTGCCGGTCCCCGCGGCAATGCCGCCAGCGCATAAAGCCGTTGTTCCAAAGTGTAGCGAGAGCTGGCCGATATCCCGTCGGCCAGCCCTCTTGCGGACGAATTGCCGGTGTACGACCACTTTAGTCAGACAAAGCCGGTCGAAAATCACGTTGTAGAACCGGTGATCGACAGCAGCTTTGCGATGCAACAATCGGCCAAGGCATTTAACGGCCTCAAGGACGGCCACGCAGTCGGCAGGATGATCGCGACCCGACGGTGGTTGTCGGAACTTGGTCCTTGTCCGCCGCTTCGGGTCGCATGCTGTTCTGGCTGTTGTTCAATGACATATAACCGAGCGAAGCGATCTTGATCGTGTTTAACGACGTGGGGCTAGTGCGAAAGCCATTGGATATCGGGGCGACATAGCCCACTTGAATTAACGGTTGCAATTTCTGTATTCTACACGAGTTAATTCCACCTCAAGGGCCGTGGCGATGCGTGAATTTAATGCTATCGACGATAGGGGCGGGCATCTCGATCTTTTACTTGCAACGTCCGAAATCGGCATTTGGGAGTTGGATGTCGCCACAGGAGACGCGCGACGAAATGCCCGCCACGACCAGATATTCGGGCACAATGAACTCCTCGACAGTTGGAGTGCCGATGTCTTTTTGACCTATGTCTTCGAGGAAGACCGCAAGCGCATCGGGGCTCTTCTTTCGACTTCTGTTACAGACAGCGAACCGTGGGCGTTTGAAACCAAGATCAAGCGCGCCGATGGTGCCGAACGCTGGATCAGTGCCAAGGGTGTGCCGAAATTTGCCGAAGATGGGACCATGCTGAAACTGATCGGGCACGTGATTGATATAACCGAAACGAAGCAGACCGAAGATCGTCTGAAGCTTTTGACGCAAGAGCTTAACCATCGCGTTTCAAATACATTCACGATTATGAATTCGATGATCCGGCATGCCGCCAAAAAAACCAATACGGTTGACGAATTCGCCGACACTTTGATGACCCGTCTTGCGGCGCTGTCGCGGTCCAACCGCGTTTTGACAGCGCAAGAAAGCGAACGATCCAGCCTCGATGAAATCCTTAAGATGGAATTTGAGGCCTTTGCCGGCTGGCGTCAGCGCATATATGTCGAGGGCAACACCCATTACTGGTTTTCCGGCGAGGCATCAGAGGCTTTATCTTTGATATTCCACGAACTTCTCACGAATGCTGTGAAGTACGGTGCCCTATCAGTGTCTAGCGGCAAGATAGTCCTGAGCATTCGAAGCGGAGCCGGAGCGCAGGTGCTGATTAATTGGCGCGAAAGCGACGGGCCGCTCGTGGCAAAAGACAGGCAGACAGGCATCGGCTCCTCCATTTTGCAAAATGCGATGCGGGAGGAAGGCACGGTCAAGCTGGACTTTGCGGCGCATGGACTGGTCTGCGACATCACCGTGCATGACAGTTTTCAAAGGGAAATGCCTAATGTGAACGACACGCAGCCCGCGGAACCAAGTGCCAACCAACACAGTTACAATCCAGATACAGCCCTGAATGGTCGGCGCATTCTTGTCGTAGAAGATGATCCCATTATCGGCCTTGATATTGCTGGCATTTTGGCCTCTCGCGGTGCGATTGTTATTGGACCACACACGACAAACGTTACGGCGTTAATGGCGCTAGGGGAGAACCCGGATGTGGCTCTGCTTGATGTAAATCTGGGGCGTGAGACGACAGACGAAGTCGCATTACAACTCAACGAGCTAAGTGTGCCTTTTATCGTTTTGAGCGGTCAAATAGACAGCAGCGACTTGGGGTCAGAATTCGCGAGCGGGACAGTTGTTCCCAAACCGTTCAGCGAAACACAACTGGTAAAAACGATTTCCGATATCCTCTCGCGTTGAGACTGAAAGGGTACAGGCGGGCTTTTATGCCAACCATGCAGTGGGGCATTTCACAAACGTCGCGACCAAGGTCATCCGCTTAATCTACTTGCGCAACACAAGCTGCCTGTCCTTGTTGAAACCAGCCAAGTAAACCACGTTTTTAGCGGTATGGAACGCCGACCGACATCAGCTCGTCATATCCACCATTTACCCTGCAACTTTTTCTATACGCAGTATAGGCAAGGCCGTGCCCGCTGGGGGACACAGGCGGTACATCCCAATGTGGTGGATGCGGGAAGTTGAACAAAAGACCGCTTTGATGGTCAAACCTACAATCGGGGCCATCGCGATACAGAGGGTCTTCGCTGAATAGGCCGCCCCCTTTCAGGGGCAGCCCACCACTGTTTAAGGTAGCCTAACCAAATACGGCGTTGTCATCACGTTTGATCGCGACAATCGTAGAGCGTGCAAGCACACCGTCGCCGTCGGGGAACGGGGCGCTGGGGTGCTGGATGCCCACAAACGCTGTGCGACGGTCTGACGACCATGTAATCCCCGTAACTTCAGAGCCCTTTGGACCTGTCATAAAGCGATGGATTTCGCCGCTCACCGGATCGCCGACCAGCATCTGGTTGTTGCCCATTCCGGCAAAGCCGTCTTCGTTGCTGTCGTCCCCATCCGTCTGGATCCACAACAAACCGGAGCTGTCAAACATCATCCCGTCCGGGCTGTTGAACATATTGCCGACGTTGATGTTGTCAGACCCTGCGTAGGCGTCGTCATGCACGGTCGGGTTGCCTGCCATAACATATAGGTCCCATGTGAAATCGACGGCAGCATGGTTATCGTCTTCGGGGTACCAACGCACGATCTGACCATAGTTGTTTTCGGCCCGTGGATTGGGACCGTTCACCGACGTATCATCCCCGCCCGCGTTGGGTTTGACCGCACGGTTACGGTTGTTGGTCAGCGCGCAATACCCTTCGACGCTGATGGGGTTTACCGCGACCCATTCAGGGCGATCCATGGTGGTGGCCCCGACGGCAGAGGCCGCGATGCGGGTGTGAATGGCGATTTCCGCAGCGTCCATGCCCGTTGCATCGGGCGTCAGCGCAACCCATTCGCCGCGACCATCGTCATTGAACTTGGCCGCGTAAAGTTGGCCCTCATCAAGCAACGCCGACGTGTCTGCACCCGGCTGATAGACGCCGTCCGAGACGTATTTATAAAGGAATTCACCGCGTTCATCATCGCCAAGATAGACGACCACACGGCCATCGGGGGCCACGACACAGGCAGCGTTTTCATGTTTGAACCGCCCCAGAGCAGTGCGTTTGACGGGTGTGGATGCCGGGTCCTCAGGGTCGATTTCAACGATATAGCCGAACCGGTTCGGCTCGTTCGGGGTCTGCGCCAGATCAAAGCGCGCATCGAACTTTTCGTAGGCATAGCGCCCCTGAAGGCCGATGCCATAGCGCGCGAAGGCATCCGAACGCTCGAACGTTTCGTCCGTGGACCCGAAGTAGCCGTTAAAGTTCTCTTCGCAGGTCAGATAGGTGCCCCACGGCGTCTTGCCTGCACCGCAGTTATTCAGCGTTCCCAGTACCTTGACGCCGTCAGGGTCAGCGTCGGTTTTCAGCAGGTCATGCCCCGCAGCAGGACCGGAAATTGCCATTTCGGTGGTATGTGTGATGCGACGGTTCAAATCGCTGTCCAGCACGATCTGCCACCCTGCATCGGTCTCGGTGACTTCAAACACCGCGATACCTTGGGCATTTTGCAACAGCGCCACATCCTCGACAGAGGTTACTTCGCCGTTCGTTTGCGGCAAGTTTATGCTGGTATTCGCATATTCGTGGTTCACCGCGATCACTTGGCGGCCGCCGACGTTAAACAACTCCATCCCGTCCGTATTTTCGCCAAAGGCGCGGGCCTGACCTGCTGGCGTAACGCCGGTCACCGGATCAAACGCAGGCGCGTCCGAGAATAGCGGATCGCCCCATTTGGCAACTGGTGCCCAAGAATAACCTTCGGGCACGTGAATGGTGAAATCTGTCGCGATCGGGATCGGCTGAAAAGCCATGCGCGCGCCGGTTTGTGCCTGTGCGGATGTGCCGTTCAACAGGCCCGTTCCCATCACGGCGGCACCGGACCCCATTGCCAGCACACGGCCTAAAAAGCCGCGCCGCGACATGGCGGAGGCGACAACAGCGTCAAATTCGCATTCTTCGGGGCGCGGATCGTGCAATTCGTCCCATTCGTCCCAGCTTAGATGTGGTTGTTCGATATCTTTCATGACAGCGTCCTTGATGGTGGCCACGGCAGTCGAAATGCTACCGCTGCGGACAAGCATTTACGATTCTGGTAAAGCTTCTGTGACGGTTTGATGTCAGTTCCGTAACTGCGGGCTGATAAGTCGGCTGATATAAGCAGACCAGCGCGCAGCCGCCGCAAAGGTCGGGAACCTCCGGCTTTGTTTATCGAACGCGCCAGTACTCCAGCTGCATTTCTAGGCAGTGTGACAGTGTGAAACCGATTTCGGCATTTACAACGGTTACCTATCCAGACCGCAAGGCAACCTAGCCGACGGCAGCGCCATTGTTGCTTTAATCCCTAAGGACAAAGTACAATGCATCCATCGGCAGTGTTCCGTAGCCGACGATAACCGGATCGAATTTTTATGTACGGTCAGGGCGCTGTAATCAGCGCCGATCGTCGCAATCAACTGATTGCCGTCGCGGGCCACATCAAGCAGGCGGCGGGGCACCGTGAACGTTGTGTCTTTGGCCTGAAGGCTGCGCATGTCGGGCACAAGGTTCACCGCTATGAATTCGGGGCAAAGGTGCGGTCTGGTGTCATCACCTCGACCTTGGCACCTGCGTCGGCGGCAATCCCGGCGGCTTGCAGGGCAGGGTGGTCGCCTGCCTTGGCGCGCTCTGCGTGATAGGCTGCGTAACGCTCTTTGGGCGTCCCGTCCTCGGGGTATGCAGGCTCATGAGCCGTCGTCATGATCCGGTTCTTGAGCGTCAGATGCTTTAGCTAAAAGGCTGCAAGAGCGGGCCATTGCGAGGTTGTGTCATCACGATACCCTTGTGGCTGGGTGCCGTGCGTAATCTGTTACGCAGAATACGGGGGCGGACAGGAAAATAATCGCGCGTCTGACGACTTTTGCGGTGTCGTTTTGCGTGATCTGCGCCATGATTGCGCAAACAGATAAAGGACCGATCATGACCATATTTGACGAAGACCTCTTTCTAAAAGGGCTTGCGCAGCGCAAATCCACGCTTGGCGCGGAATATGTCGAGGAAAACCTTGCAGCCTCCGACGATTTCACGCGCCCCTTTCAAGAGGCAATGACCGCGTGGTGCTGGGGGTTTGGGTGGGGCGATGATGTGATCGACGCCAAGACACGGTCGATGATGAACTTGTCGATGATCGGCGCGCTGGACAAAATGCACGAATGGGAGTTGCATTGCCGCGGCGCGGTCAACAACGGCGTGACCAAACAAGAAGTGCGCGCCATCATCCATGTGGTCGCAATCTATTGCGGTGTGCCGCAGGCGCTCGAATGTTTTCGGGCTGCGCGCAAAGTGTTCGAAGAGATTGAGGCCAAGTGATGAAGCGGGCCAACCTACTGGCATTATGCGGTATTATCGGGGCTATTGGCATCGCAATCGGGTGTACACCAACCGCGTTCAATAGCATCGCGCCGCCGCCTGAAAACGCCTTGCGCGTCGGGACCTATAACGTCCACTACATCATCTTGCGCAAACAGTCCGGCGCGTGGTCGGTGGGTGACTGGGATCGCCGCAAGGGACCGCTTGATCAGGCATTCAAAGCACTTGGCGCTGATTTGGTGGGCTTTCAGGAAATGGAAAGCTTTGGCGGGCGCAGTGGCACGGACACCAACCTGACGCTTGATTGGCTTTTGGCGCAAAACGCAGGTTATGCTGCTGCTGCGGTGGGTGATCCGGCGGTTTTTCCATCCACCCAACCTATTTTGTTCCGCACCGACAGGCTGGCGTTGCTCGACCAAGGCTGGTTCTTTTTCTCTGACACGCCGGATGTCATCTATTCGCGCACCTTCAACGGATCATACCCCGCGTTCGCCAGCACGGCGCAGTTTCGCGACCTCACGTCAGACAAGGTGTTTCGTGTCGTCAACGTGCATTTCGAATACAAAAGCATGAGCAATCGCTCAAAGTCCGCGAGCCTGGTGGCCGAGAGAATCCAACCGGTGGTGTCTGACGGCGAGCCGGTGATTCTGGTGGGCGACACAAACGCGTTCTCGTTTTTTCCTACAATGCGCACACTCAAGTCGATACCGCTGACGCTCGCAGCACCCGATGGCCCGACCTTTCATCTGAATCGCGGCATTGAGCTGCT
>ENA-ORXM01003448-ORXM01003448.1-marine-metagenome-genome-assembly--contig:-NODE-3448-length-15741-cov-3.474528_pt1 | contig 15741 bp, 11 predicted proteins | sample MGYA00237867_ERZ511480 | MGnify/ENA primary metagenome ERZ511480 (study PRJEB26309, sample SAMN06266103) | marine metagenome | isolation source: Algal blade | place: United Kingdom:Sidmouth, United...
AGGCCAGTCCGGGCGCGAGCCGTTTGGCCAATCCGTCGATCGGGGAATACACCGCATAGCCGATATAGGCGAAGCCCAGCCATACCACCAGCCGCAGGGACAGCGGATCATTAAAACTGCCGAACGGGCCAATCAGTGCCAACGCCACACCGATTACGGTCATGATCGCCAGATCAATCAGCGTTCGCCGAGCAAAAGCGGAGCGGCGGGAGGGAGGTGAAGCGTCCATTCACCTGCAAAACTAGCGCCCATTCGCGTTTCGTAAAGTGGCAACTAAGCGAAAACCGGGGTCTTTCGCGAAGGAACCTGCCCAAACCCGTAAGTTGCGTTGCCCGTGAAAGGGCATCGGTCAGAACTGTTCTCACGACTTCAACGGGAGACTATTTATGACCACCTCGATTGCCAATCCACTCGGCTTCTTCAATCGCTTGAACCTTACCGCAAAGCGCGGCCCGATGGATCTCAATCCGCTGACAAGGGGTTTGGTGATCTTTGCGGGCACGATGATGACAGCGCTCTGCGTCTTGGCAATCGCCCGCGCCGCGCTTGGCCTTTCAGGGGATCTGCCGCACCTGCGCCATCTTGTTCTGGTGTTTCACGTCACCACGGTAATCCCCTGCGTTCCGCTGGGCCTTTACCTTCTGATCGCGCCAAAAGGCACGCCGATGCACAAGCAGCTCGGCAAATTGTGGCTTGCCCTGATGGTTGTGACCGCACTCTCCACCATTTTCATCCGCCCCGGCATGGAACTGACCTGGATTCACATTTTCGTCCCGATGACGCTGCGCGCCGCCTATCTCATTGTCGCCAAAGCACGCCGCGGAGACATCGCAGGCCACCGCAAGGAAATCGTCAGCCTGTACCTTGGTGCGCTGATGCTGCCCGGCATCGCCGCCTTCGTGATCGACGGCCGCCTGATGAACACAATGCTGCTTGGCTAAGAACTAGCGGCGCCGCTTCAACACCAGATAGAGCGCACCCTCGCCCCCGTGGCGGCGGTGCGCCTTTCGTATGGCTGCGATGTCAGAGGCGTGCTGCCCTGCGGCAAGCCAGTCCAGTATCTTTGCCCGGATCGCCCCGCGCCGCTCTCCCCGGTCGCGCGCCGAGCGTCGGCTCGCCTAGCGCTGCCGGGCGACGGTGATCGCGCGCGGTGCCCGGAGATCGTATCCTCCCCTGCCAGGCCCGGCACCTCCGGGCGCGGGCGAGGGATGAAGCGATGGGCGAGACGACGAGCAAGGGAAAGGGCGAAGCCTCGCCGTCAGGGCAGCCTTCGGGAGCGGGCCGCGAGGCGGCGGACGATGCGGCCACCGAGGCCGGACACCGGGTCGCCTCCTCGGAGGGCGTCGCCCCGATCCAGCCGGACGTCTTCGCTCAGGCCGCGCTCGACTACCACCGCTGGCCCAAACCCGGAAAGCTCGAGATCTCGGCGACCAAGCGGATGGTCAACCAGCGCGATCTGGCGCTCGCCTATTCCCCGGGCGTGGCCGTCGCCTGCCTGGCGATCGAGAAGGAGCCGCTCGAGGCGGCGTCGCTGACGGCCCGGAGCAACCTCGTCGCGGTGATCAGCAACGGCACGGCCGTGCTCGGGCTCGGGGCGATCGGCGCGCTCGCCTCCAAGCCGGTCATGGAAGGCAAGGCGGTGCTGTTCAAGAAGTTCGCGAACGTCGACGTTTTCGATCTGGAGCTCGACACGACCGATGTCGATCGTTTCGTCGATGCCGTGGCCCTGCTCGAGCCGACCTTCGGCGGCATCAATCTCGAGGACATCAAGGCGCCCGAGTGCTTCGAGATCGAGAAGCGGCTGCGCGAGCGGATGAAGATCCCGGTCTTCCACGACGATCAGCACGGTACCGCCATCGTCGTCGCCGCGGCCATCAGAAACGGGCTGCGCGTGGCCGGAAAGTCGCTCGAGGAGGTGCGTCTGGTCTGCTCGGGCGCGGGCGCCGCGGCGCTCGCCTGCCTCAACCTCCTCGTCTTCATGGGTCTGAAGAAGGAACACGTGACGGTCTGCGACATCCACGGCGTGGTCCACAAGGGCCGTACCGAGCTGATGGACCCCTACAAAGCGGTCTATGCTCGCGAGACCGAGGCGCGCACGCTCGACGACGTGATCGACGGCGCCGACGTCTTCCTCGGTCTGTCCGCCCCGAACGTGATCTCGGGAGAGCAGGTCCGGCGCATGGCCGCGACGCCGTTCATCCTGGCGCTCGCCAACCCCGACCCCGAGATCACCCCCGAGGCGGTGCACGCCGCGCGCGACGACGCGATCGTCGCCACCGGGCGCTCCGACCACCCCAACCAGGTCAACAACGTCCTCTGCTTCCCGTTCCTCTTTCGCGGTGCGCTCGATGTCGGGGCGACCGAGATCAACGACGAGATGCAGGCCGCCGCCGTCGAGGCGATCGCCGACATCGCGACGAAGGAGGCCTCCGCCTCCGTTTCGGCCGCTTACGGGGGGAAACCCTTCCGCTTCGGGCGCGACTACCTGATCCCCAAGCCCTTCGACACGCGGTTGCTGACCCAGATCCCGCCGCGCGTCGCGCGGGCGGCGATGGACAGCGGCGTCGCGACGCGCCCGATCGAGGACTTCGAGGCCTACCGCCGGCGCCTGAGCTCCTTCATCTTCCGCTCGGGCCTGGTGATGAAGGCCGTCTTCGAGCGCGCTCAGGCGGACGTGCAGCGCGTCGTCCTCGCCGAGGGGGAGTCCCCCCGGGTGCTCGCCGCGACGCAGGTGCTCGTCGACGACGGTATCTGCCGCCCGCTGTTGATCGGACGCGAGAGCGTCATCGTCGAGCGCATCGAGGAGGCGGGGCTGCGGTTGGTGCCCGGGCAGGGTTTCGACGTGCTCGATGCGGGGGAGAACGCCGAGCACGAGCGCTACGCGGAGATCTACCACGGGCTGATGGGGCGTGCCGGCGTCTCCCCGGAGTACGCCGATCAGGTGGTGCGCCTGAGTCCCACGGCGCTCGGTGCCGTGCTGGTGCGCGAGGGCGTGGCCGACTCGCTCGTCTGCGGAACCCAGGGCGCCTATGCCCGGCACGTGCGCCACCTTCGCGAGATCATCGGTCTGCGCGAGGACGTGAGCGACATCTCGGCGCTGATCCTGATGATCCTCGACACCGGCACCGTGTTCCTGACCGACACCCACGTGACCGTCGATCCGAGCGCCGAGCAGATCGCCGAGACCGCCGAGATGGCCGCGACCGTCGTGCGCCGCTTCGGCATGGAGCCGAAGGTGGCGCTGCTCTCTCACTCGAACTTCGGCAGCCGCGACAATCTCCCCGCCAGGAAGATGCGCCGCGCTCGGGAGCTCCTCTCCGAGCGCTGTCCGGAGCTCGCGGTCGAAGGCGAAATGCACGCCGATGCCGCGCTCTCGCAGGAGACACGCGATCGGATCTTCCCGAACGCGGCCTTCGGCGGCAGCGCCAACCTGATGATGATGCCCAACCTCGACGCTGCCAACATCACCTACAACATGCTCAAGGTGCTCGGTAACGGGCTGCCCGTGGGGCCGATGCTGGTCGGGCTGGCACGCCCGGCGCACGTCGTCACCGAGTCGACGACGGTGCGCGGCATCGTCAACCTCGCCGCCATCGCCGCCGTCGACGCGATCGACTGGAAGCTCGAGCGCGGGCTCGATCCGCTGGCGCCCGTGCCGCCGGTGGAGGCGGGGACGGGCTAGCGCATCGCCGGAGCCCCGGACGATACCGGCCGCCGATGCCGAAACGGCATCGCGTGGCCGATTTTTTGTGCTATCGGGCACAGGCGCTTTTCCATAGGCTCTCCACACGCGGTCTTCCGCAAGGAGCACGAGCCCATGCGCTACCCGATCTTCTCCCGGCACGATCTGAACGGCTTCTGGGCGCTGTTCGCCGACACCCTGGCCAACCTGCTCATCATCTCGGGTGTCTGCCGATTCGTCTTCGGGATGTCGCCGGAGATCGTCTTCGGGCGGATACTGCCCGGCGCGGCCATCGCGATCATCATCGGTATCGGCGTCTACGTCTGGATGGCGCAGCGGCTCGCCCGGCGGGAGAACCGCAGCGACGTGACCGCGCTTCCCTACGGGATCAGCACCCCGGTCATGTTCGTCTACCTGTTCGGCGTGATCGGCCCGATCTACTGGAGCACGAACGATCCGCTGCTCGCCTGGCAGGTCGGTATCGCCGCGGGCGTTGCCGGAGGCCTGGTCGAGATCGTGGGGGCGGTGATCGGACCGTGGCTCAAGCGCGTGACCCCGCGGGCCGGCATGCTCGGCACGCTCTCGGGCATCGCGCTCGTGTTCATCGCCGCCGGCGCCATGACGCGCATCTACGAGAGCCCGCTGGTCGGCTTCACGGCGCTCGCCTTCGTGCTCTGGGGCATGGTCGGGCGGTTCAGGCTGCCGTTCGGACTGCCCTCGGGGCTCGCCGCGCTGATCGCCGCGACGGTCGTGGCGCTCGTCATCGGCGAGTCGACGTTCAGCTTCGAGGGGGTCGGACTGTATCTGCCGGTGCCGTGGTTCGGCGACCTGATGACGGGGTTCGGGTACCTGATCCAGAATCCCGAGCTGTTCGCGGTGCTGATCCCGGTACAGATCTACAACTTCATCGAGACGATGAACAACGTGGAGTCGGCCGAGGCGGCCGGTGACCGCTACCCCGTCGGCCCCTGCCAGGTGACCGACGGGGTCGGGACCATGATCGGCGGGCTGTTCGGCTCGCCGTTCCCGACCACGGTGTACATCGGTCATCCGGCCTACAAGCGCATGCACGCCCGCTCGGGCTACGCGCTCGGGGTCGGTATCGTGTTCCTCGTCGGTGCCCTGTTCGGTCTGGTGGCCTTCCTCGGAAACCTGATCCCGCCGGCCGCGGTCGCCCCGATCCTCGTCTTCGTCGGCATCTCGATCATCGCCGTCTCGTTCCGCTCCTGCGAGCCCAAGCACCACATCGCCATCGCCATCGCCTTCATCCCGCACGTCTCGGGCATCGTCGTGGTCAAGTGGGGGGCGGCGCTCAATGCCTTGCGGGACATGGGGCTCGAGAGCGTGCCGGGACTATTGGACGACGCCTTCGTCAATGCCATGTTGACGCAAGGGGCGAACGTGATCGGCGAATCGGCGCTGGCGAACGGGGCCATCGTCAGCGGCATGCTGTGGGGTTCGTTCACGGCGCTGCTGATCGACGGCAAGATCCGCCCGGCACAAGTCGTCGCCGTGGTCGCCGCGGTGCTGACCGCCTTCGGCGTGATCCACGACTCCTCCCTGCACTGGCCGAACCTGACCAATCCGCTGGTCTGGGGTTACCTGCTCCTCGCCGCGATCCTGTGGATCGCGTCGCGCCAGCCGTTGACGATCGAGGGCGAGGCGGAAGAGTGGGACGGGACCGGCGGGGCGCTCGGCTCGACCTCGTCGGGGTCCCCGACGCTTGCGTCATCGGCACCGGCCGCCCCCACACCCGGCGCGACGACGGCCGAGGTGTCCACGACGAGCGTGGGCCCGACGGACGCCGCCGCGGCCGACGCGCGTGCTCGCGAGGAGCGCGATCGGTAGCGTCTCGTCCCGGTGCACGTCGTGGGCCGCTGCCTCGTGTAGTGTTCTCGGACACGCTTCCCGGTCCGCTCGGTGGGCGCCTTCGAGCCGTGACCCTCGATCATGCCGATTCACGCGCCTTTTCTGAAGTACTTCCGCGAGGTGGTCAGCAGCGGCTCGGTGCGCATGGCGGCGAAACGGCTGCACATCTCCTCCTCGGCCGTCAATCGCCAGATACTCAAGATCGAGGGCGAGCTCGGCGTGGAGCTGTTCGAGCGAAGGCCCGGCGGGATGGAGCTGACCGCCGCCGGTCGTCTGCTCGCCGGCCATGTCGAGCGGACCCTGTCCGATGCCGAGCGCTGCCATGCCGAGATCCGTGCCCTCCACGGTGCATCGGACCGGCCGCTCACGATCGCCGGGCAGGAATCGGTCATCGCCGAGTTCCTGCCGCCGGTGCTGGTCGAGCTGCACGCCGATCTGCCCCGCATCGGTTCGGCCTTCGTCGCGGCCGGTGGGCACGAGCTGAACCGCCTGCTGCTCGAGGGGAGCGCGGACGTGGCCATCGCCTTCGATCGCCGGCCCGAGTCGGGCATCGTCGACACCCAGGTGCGGGAGCTGACGGTCGGCGCGATCGTCGCGCCGGGGCATCCGCTGGCGACCCGCCCGGAGGTCTCGGTGGCCGCCTGCGCGGCCTATCCGTTGATACTGCCCGATCGCTCCTGGCCGCTCCGCCGGCTGCTCGACGAGACGCTCGCCAGGCACGACATCGATTCGAGCGTCGTCACCACGTCCAACTCGGTCGAGTTCCTGCGCTCGATGATCAACCAGCGGCTCGGGGTCGGGTTCCAGACGGCGATGGGGCTCGAGCGGCGGCTCGCGCTGGGCGAACTGGTGCTGGTGCCGCTTCGCGAGAAGGAGGCGCTGCGGCAGCGCTTGAGCCTCTGTACCAGGGTCGGTACACGCTCTGAGGCGCTCGCGCATCTCCTGACCCTGCTCGAGAGACGCCTCGAGGCCTACGCCGAGCAGTGGGCCTGATGCCGATCGGGCAGCGGGCGAGCGTAAATTCATGCTATGCGAACGCCTCACCGACGGCATAGTCTGTCGGCGAGTGCCCCGTTCTCCCATTCTCCGCTCTCGGAGCCGCGCTGGAGCCGCCATGGAACCGACTGCCGAAACCGTCCGATTCCTGTTGAACGGCGTGCCGGTCGTGATCGAGAACCCCGCCCCGACGCGCACCGTGCTGAATCACCTGCGAGAGGAGCACCGTCGCACCGGTACCAAGGAGGGGTGCGCGGAAGGGGACTGCGGTGCCTGCACCGTGGTGCTCGGCGAGCTCGTCGACGATCGGCTGCGCACCCGCACGGTCAACGCCTGCATCCAGTTCCTGCCGATGCTCGACGGCAAGGCGCTGTTCACCGTCGAGTACCTGCGCGCGGGCGACGGTACGCTCCACCCCGCCCAGCAGGCGATGGTCGACTGCCACGGCTCGCAGTGCGGTTTCTGCACGCCGGGGTTCGTCATGTCGCTGTGGGACAAGTACCTCGAGTACGAGGGGCGCGACGAACGCCCGCGGCGTCAGGAGCTGGCCGATCACCTGTCGGGGAACCTCTGTCGCTGTACCGGCTACCGGACGATCCTCGACGCGGGCGAACGGATGTTCGAGCCGCCGCGCCGCCGTTTCGATCGCGAGGGCGTGGCCGAGGCGCTGCGCGGCATCGCGCGGCAGGAATCGTTGCACCTGAGGCACGCCGACGGCGACTTCCACGCGCCGCGCTCGCTCGCCGAGCTGGTGCGACTGCGTGCCGAGAATCCGGCGGCGACGCTACTCGCCGGTGGCACCGATGTCGGGCTCTGGGTCAACAAGGACTTCCGCCCGCTCGGCGACATCATCCACCTCGGCCACGTCGCCGAGCTCGGACGTATCGAGCGGCGCGCCGATCGGGTGCGGATCGGCGCCGGCGTCTCCCTCGGCGATGCCTACCAGACGATGGCCGAGCACTACCCGGAGCTTCGGGAGATGTGGGAGCGCTTCGCCTCGGTGCCGATCAGGAACGCCGGCACGCTCGGCGGCAACGTCGCCAACGGCTCGCCGATCGGGGACTCGATGCCGTGGCTCGTCGCGCTCGGCGCGGAGGTCGTCCTGCGCGGCCCCGAGGGCGCGCGCACGCTCCCGCTCGAGACGCTCTACGTCGGCTACATGCGAAAGTCGATGGCGGCCGAGGAGCTCGTCGAGGCGGTCGAGGTGCCGCTGCCGCGTCCAGGACTTCTCTTTCGCACCTACAAACTCTCCAAGCGCTACGACTCGGACATCTCCGCCGTCTGCGCCGCCTTCGCCCTCGAGCTCGAGGGCGCGCGCGTCACCTCGGCGCGCGTCGCCTACGGCGGCATGGCGGCGGTGCCGAGCCGAGCGCCGGCCTGCGAGGCCGCGCTCGTGGGGCAGACGTGGAACGAGGCGACGCTCGAGCGGGCGATGCGGGCGCTCGGCGAGGATTTCACGCCGTTGAGCGACATGCGTGCGAGCGCCGCCTACCGCACCCGTACGGCCGCCAATCTGCTCAGGCGGTGCTTTCTCGAGACCCGGCCGGACACGCCTCTGCCCCCGAGCCGGACTCGTGTCTTCGCCCGCGCCGGCGATGCGCAGGCCCCTGCCGAGGAGTCGATCGGATGAGTAGCTTGAACAGAGACGAGGCGTCGGGCGACACGCCACATGAATCGGCCCATCTGCACGTGGCGGGCGAGGCGACCTACATCGACGACATCCCCGAGTTGACCGGCACGCTGCACGCCGCGCTCGGTCTCTCGGAGAAGGCCCACGCGCGCATCGTCTCGATGGATCTGGACGCCGTGCGTGCCGCTCCGGGGGTCGTGGCCGTGCTCACCGCCGCCGACATCCCCGGCGTCAACGACTGCGGTCCGATCGTCGACGACGATCCGGTGCTCGCCGATGGGCTCGTCCAGTACGTCGGGCAGCCGCTGTTCGCGGTGCTCGCCGAGTCCTACCAGCAGGCACGCCGGGCCGCCCGCGAGGGCGTGATCGTCTACGAGGAGCTGCCGGCGGTGCTGACACCGCGGGAGGCGCGAGAGCGGGAATCCTACGTGCTGCCCCCGATGCGACTGACGCGCGGGGATGCCGAGGCGGCGTTGGCGAGCGCCCCGCACAGGCTTCGGGGCGAGCTCCGGGTCGGCGGTCAGGAGCAGTTCTATCTCGAGGGGCAGATCTCCTACGTCGCGCCGAAGGAGGACGGTCAACTCCACGTCTGGTGCTCGACCCAGCACCCGAGCGAGATGCAGAAGCTCGTCTGCTCGCTGCTCGAGTTGCGCGCGCACCAGGTGGTCGTCGAGATGCGGCGCATGGGCGGAGGCTTCGGCGGCAAGGAGTCGCAGTCGGCGCTGTTCTGCTGCGTCGCCGCGCTCGGCGCCCATCTGACCGCCCGTCCGGTCAAGCTCAGGCTCGATCGGGACGACGACATGACGATCACCGGCAAGCGGCACTGCTTCGACTACGCCTTCGAGGCCGGCTTCGAGCCGAACGGGCGGATCGTCGCCGCGCGTGTCGAGATGATCACCCGCGCGGGGTTCTCGGCCGATCTCTCGGCGCCGGTGGCCACGCGCGCGGTCTGCCACTTCGACAACGCCTACTACCTCTCCGATGTCGACATCCGCGCCTGCTGCGCCAAGACCAACACGCAGTCGAACACCGCCTTTCGCGGCTTCGGTGGCCCCCAGGGGGCGCTCGCGATCGAGTACATCATCGACGACATCGCGCGCGAGCTCGATCTCGATCCGCTCGCGGTGCGCAAGGTCAACTTCTACGGTGTGGGCGAGCGCGACACGACGCCCTACGGGCAGAAGGTCGAGGACAACGTCATCCACGAGCTGGTCGCCGAGCTCGAGACGAGCAGCGACTACGCCGAACGCCGAGCGGCGTGCCGCGCCTTCAACGCCGATAGCCCCGTGCTGCGGCGCGGCATCGCGCTGACGCCGGTCAAGTTCGGCATCTCGTTCAACGTCGTGCACTACAACCAGGCCGGTGCCCTGGTGCACATCTACACCGACGGCTCCGTGCTGGTCAATCACGGCGGGACCGAGATGGGGCAGGGACTCAACACCAAGGTGGCCCAGGTCGTCGCCGGCGAGCTCGGTATCGATATCGCCCGGGTGCGCGCGACGGCGGCGGACACCAGCAAGGTGGCCAACACCTCGGCCACTGCCGCCTCGACCGGCGCCGATCTGAACGGCAAGGCCGCCGAGGACGCCGCGCGCCAGATCAAGGCGCGCCTGGCGGCCTTCGCCGCCGAGCGCTATGGCACGGTCGTGGGCGACACCCCGGGCACTCGGCCAGGGGCCGCTCCCACCGATGTCCCGGGCGGCTCGGGCAATCCGGGAGGGTCGGGCCTATCGGATCTCCCCGGCGAGACGGGAAACCGAGGGGTCTCGGACGCGTCGGCAGGCGGCGGGAGCGGCGGCGCGGCGACCGTCGGGGTCGACGAGGTCGTCTTCGCCGACGACAAGGTCCGCGTGGGCGATGTCGAGATCGGCTTCGCGCAGCTGATCGGCGAGGCCTACCAGGGCCGCGTGCAGCTGTGGTCCGACGGCTTCTACGCGACACCGGGCTTGCATTGGGATCGGGTCAGCATGACGGGCCGGCCGTTCTACTACTTCGCCTACGGAGCGGCGGTGTCGGAGGTGCTCCTCGACACGCTGACCGGCGAGTGGAAGCTCCTGCGCGCCGATCTCCTGCACGACGCGGGCAACCCGATCAACGCGGCGATCGACATCGGTCAGGTGGAAGGCGCCTTCATCCAGGGCATGGGCTGGCTGACGATGGAGGAGCTGTGCTGGAACGAGGAGGGGCGGCTGACCACTCACGCGCCCTCGACATACAAGATCCCCGCGACCAACGACTGCCCGGCGGAGCTCCGCACGCGGTTGTTCGAGAACGTCAACCGAGAGGAGACGGTGTTGCGCTCCAAGGCGGTCGGCGAGCCACCGTTGCTCCTGCCGTTCTCGGTACTGTTCGCGATCCGCGACGCCGTCGCGAGCGTGGCCGACTACCGCGTGAACCCGCCGCTCAACGCACCGGCGACGCCCGAGGAGATCCTCGGCGCCGTCGAGGCGATCCGGCCGCGGGCCGCGCCCCCGGCCCCCGCCCGGCCGCGGGCCGTCACGGCGTGAGCCGGAAGGACTTTCGATGAGCGATTGGCCGGCCTTCCTCGCCGAGGCGGCGCGTCGCGAGGAAGCGGGGGTGCTGGTCACGATCGCGGCGACGCGCGGCTCGGTGCCTCGGGAGGCCGGCACGCGGATGGTGGTGTTCCCGGGCGATGCGCTCGGCACGGTCGGTGGCGGTCATCTCGAGTTCCGGGCGCTCGAGATCGCCCGGGAGCTGCTGCGCGAGCCCGACCGCGATGGCTGCCGGCTCGAACGTTTCCCGCTCGGACCTGCTCTCGGGCAGTGTTGCGGGGGGACGGTGCAGCTGTTGTTCGAGCGAATGGAGCGCCTCTCCTGCGACTGGGTGCGTGCGCTCGAGAGCTCGCTCGAGGCGGGCGAGTCGGTGGTCAGGGTGACCGAGCTGGTGCCGGTGCCCGGCGGTGCGGGCCATCGCGCGAACACGCTGCTGGTGAGCGAGCGAGAATGCCGCGGCGAGCTCTCGAAGGCCCCCGTTCGCGAGGAGGCCCTCGCGCTCGCGCACGGGTTGCTGGCCGCGGGGGAGCACGCACCGGTGCGTCTCGAGCCTCCTCTGCTGCTCGAGCCGATTCGTCCCGAAGGGCTGCACATCGCGCTGTTCGGCGCCGGACACGTCGGGCGCGCCGTGGCCGCCCTGCTCGGAGCGCTGCCGTGCCGTGTCACGTGGATCGATCAGCGTGCCGACGAGTTCCCGCTCGAGGTGCCGCCGAACGTGCGTGTGGAGATCGGCGAGCAGCCCGAGTTCGAGGTCGATGCCTTGCCCGCCGATACCTACGTGCTGGTCATGACCCACAACCACGCGCTCGATCAGGCGATCTGCGAGCGGGTTCTGCGTCGCGAGGATCTCCCCTGGTGCGGCCTGATCGGCTCGCTCGGCAAGCGTCGGCGTTTCGAGCGGCGGTTGCGGGCGCGGGGTCTGCCCGCCGAGGCACTCGCCGGGCTGATCTGCCCGATCGGTATCGACGGCATCTCGGGCAAGCGCCCGGGCGAGATCGCCCTGGCGGTCTGCGCACAGATCTTTCGCGCCCGGGAGCGGGGCGCGCGGCTCGCGACGACACCGTCACTCGAGACGACGCCGTCGAAGGGGAGCGGGCGGGCGGGCGATGCCGGCGTGCGGGGTGAAGGGCGGGCGGGCGGGTCCGACACGGACGGGGCCGGCCGCACCGAACCCTCTGCAGTCGTGATGACCGCGAACTGACGACAGCGACCGAGGAGCTCGACATGGCGACGGCCGGGAAGACTGCGGTTCCGATGGGTGGGAGCGGCGGCGAACGCGTCGCCTTCCGCGGCGCGATAGCGCACTGCCTGAGCGACCCGGGCGAAGGCGGCGAAGGGTTCGAGTACCTCGAGGACGGCGTGCTGATCGTCGCCGATGGCCGGATCGAGCGCCTCGGCGAGGCCACGGCACTGCTGCCCGCGCTCGGCGACGTGGCGGTGCACGACCGTCGCGGCACCCTCATCGTGCCCGGCTTCGTCGACGTGCACCTTCACTACCCGCAGACCGACATGATCGCCTCCCATGGCGCTCAGCTGCTCGAATGGCTCGAGTCCTACGTCTTCCCGGTGGAGTGCCGTTTCAGCGATACGGCCTACGCCACCGACACCGCCGAGTTCTTCCTCGCCGAGCTCCTGCGCAACGGCACCACCAGCGCGCTGGTGCTCGGCACCGTGCACGCACGCTCCGTCGACGTGCTGTTCGAGGCCGCCGCGCGGCGCGGCCTGCGGCTGATCGCCGGCAAGGTGCTGATGGACCGCAACTGCCCCGAGGCGTTGCGCGATACGCCCGAATCGGCCTATCGCGAGAGCAAGGCGTTGATCGAGCGCTGGCACGGGCAGGATCGGCTGCGCTACGCGATCACGCCACGCTTCGCCCCGACCTCGAGCGAGGCGCAGCTCGAACGCGCCGGACGGCTCGCCGCCGAGCACCCGGACGTGTACGTTCACACGCACCTGGCCGAGAACGCGAACGAGGTCGGCTGGGTCGCCGAGCTGTTCCCCGACAGCCGCAGCTACGTCGACGTCTACGAGCGTTTCGGTCTGCTGCGCGAGCGCTCGGTCTTCGCCCACTGCATTCATCTCGACGACACCGATCGGCGGCGCATGGGGGCGAGCGGCGCGACGATGGCGTTCTGCCCCTCGGCGAACCTCTTTCTCGGCAGCGGCCTGTTCGATCTGGCCGCCGCCGAGATGCACGGCGCCCGCGTCGGTCTCGGTACCGATGTCGGAGCGGGCACGACGTTCAGCCTGTTGCGGCTGCTCGGCGAAGCCTACAAGGTCGTGCAGATGACCGGGCAGTCGCTCTCCCCGGAGCGGGCGCTCTACCTCGCCACGCTCGGCGGCGCACGGGCGTTGCACATCGACGACGCGGTCGGCAGCTTCGCCCCCGGCAAGGAGGCCGACTTCGTCGTGCTCGACCCCGAAGCGACGCCGTTGCTCGCCCGACGCTGCCGTGCCGCCACGACCCCGTCGGAGCGGCTGTTCGCGCTGATGACGCTCGGCGACGACCGCGCCGTCGCGGAGACGTTCGTGCAAGGCGTCAGCGCGCACCGGCGGGAGGCGTCGCCGTAGCCCGGGCGCGTTCGATCAGACTTTCGGGGTCGACGACCGAGAGCGGCGGATCGAGGATGTGCTCCTCGAGGTTCACCCCTTCGCCGATCCGGTCCACGACCGCGAACAGCGCCGACCGTGCGAGCGGCGTGAGCACGCCGTGCCAGGTGCCACGGTGGTAGTTCACGCCTTGCGCCCCGTCGGTCACGAACGCCCGCGGACGCGTCGGTACGCCCGCTTCGTCCTCGGCCACGATGACGAGAAAGGGCTCGCTCGAGAGCGGCAGGAAGGCCTGGCTGCCGAGTGGGTGCCGCTCGAGCAGGTCGAGCCGATGGGGCATCGCGTAAGGCGTGCCGTCGAACACACTGATGCCGGCCACCCCGCCCTCGGCGAAGTCCAGCGCGGCGAGATCGTGGTGACGCCCGCAGCGCCCGCGATTGATCCACGCGCTCGGCTCGCCGCGCGCCTCGAGCACGTCCCCGAAGGGCGAGAAGGCGGCGGCATCGAGGCGCTCGACGTGAATCTCCGGTGCCCGCTCGCTCATTCGGCGACCGCCACGGGGCCGGCGCGGAACCAGCGATCGAGCAGCTCGCGCTCCTCGTCGGTCATGCCGGTGAGATTGCCGAGCGGCATCGCCTTGGTCACCACCGTCTGTTGGTGAATGGCGGCGGCATGAGTGAGGGTCTGCTCTGGGGTGTCGAGCGCGATGCCCTTGGGCGCCGCGGCGAAACCCGCGTGGGTCGGCTCAGCGGCGTGACAGCTCGTGCAGCGAGCCTCGACGACGGCATGGGCCTCGGCCAGCGTGACGGCGGCCGAGCCGGCCGCTCCGTCACCGCTCGCGAGCGCCGGATCGGGGGCGGCCGACGGCCTCGGCACCAACGCCGTGATCACGCCGGCGAGGAGCAGGACGGCGATCCCGGCCGGCACCGGGGAGGGCTTGCCGAAGTGCGCCTGCACGAAGTGCACGCGAATCAGGGCGCCGGCGAGCGAGAGCGCGATCAGGATCAGCCAGTTGTACTCGTGGCTCCAGGTCATCGCGTAGTGGTTGCTGATCATGACGAACAGCACCGGCAGCGTGAAGTAGGTGTTGTGCACCGAGCGCTGCTTGGCACGGGCGCCGTGCGCGGGGTCGGGCTGCTCGCCTTCGGTGGTGGCCGCGACCATCGCCCGCTGGCCCGGCATGATGACGAAGAAGACGTTGGCGACCATGATCGTGCCGAGCATCGCCCCGAAGTGCATGTAGGCGCCGCGACCGCTGAACACCTCGCAGAGCGCCCAGGCGATGACCGTCAGCGCGACGAGGAGAATCCCCGCCATCAGGCTCTCACGCTCCCCGAGCCTCGATCGGCACAGCGCGTCGTAGCCGAGCCAGCCGCCGACGAGGGTGAGGATGCCGAGCGCGATCGCGATCGGCTTGGAGAGCGCCATGACGTTCGGGTCGATCAGGTAGATCTCGGCCTGATACCAGTAGATGAGCGCCAGCAGAAACGCGCCGGTGATCAGCGTGGTGTAGGCCTCCCACTTGAACCAGTGAAGGTTCTTCGGCATAGCCGGAAGGCCGTTGGTGTACTTCTGGGCGTTGTAGTACCCACCGCCGTGAACGGCCCAGACCTCGCCGCCGACGCCGCGCTCGCGCGCGGCGGCGTCGGCCGGGGGCTCGAGGTGGTTGTCGAGCCAGACGAAGTAGAACGAGGCACCGATCCAGGCGATGCCGGTGATCAGGTGCACCCAGCGGCCGAGCAGGCTCAGCCATTCGATCACGTAGCCTTCCATGCTCTTCAGCTCCCGCGGTAGGTGGAGTAGGCGAACGGGGAGATCAACAGCGGCACGTGGTAGTGCTCCTCGGGGCTGGCGACGTTGAAGCGCACCGTGGCGCGCTCGAGAAAGCGCGGCGCGTTCGCGTCGACGACCGAGGCGGAGGAGCCGACCGGATCGTCCGGGCCGGCCGGAGCGGCGAAGTAGTCGCCCACGTCGAACACGATCTCGTACTCCCCTCCATGGAAGGCATCGCCCTCGAGCAACGGCTCGTCGCAGCGGCCATCCGTGTTCGTGAGCGCCTCGGCCACCATCCGGCGGGTGTCCTGCTCGAGCGCGAATACCCGCAGCGCGATACCGGCTCCCGGCCGGCCGCGTGCGGTGTCGAGCACGTGTGTGGTCAGTCGTCCCATCGTCCTTCCTTCCCCTCGTCGATACACCTTCGAAACCAGCGTGCGCGCCGAGCGGGCGCTCCTCGCCCGAGCACGGGGCGGAGCACGAGCGCGAGACGAGCACGGTCGTTCACCTTGTTATCCGCAGTCGTATTGCCGACAATCACGTTTGTCGACAATCATGGTTGCACGTTGTAGACAATCATGCAATGCTCTTCTCATGACGGAACGGACTCGAGAGGGGCGACGGGAACCGGGGGCCGACTCGGAGCGGTCGGGGGACGGCGCCGCCGAGGCCGCTGGCCGTGCGGTGGCGGGCGCCGCCGCGCCGGGGGCGGAAGCCCGGCCGCGTTC
>ENA-ORXM01003449-ORXM01003449.1-marine-metagenome-genome-assembly--contig:-NODE-3449-length-15725-cov-4.388420_pt1 | contig 15725 bp, 15 predicted proteins | sample MGYA00237867_ERZ511480 | MGnify/ENA primary metagenome ERZ511480 (study PRJEB26309, sample SAMN06266103) | marine metagenome | isolation source: Algal blade | place: United Kingdom:Sidmouth, United...
AGCAGCGCGTAATAGCGCGGTAAAAGTTCGGGCTCGGGGGCGGGTGCACCCTCTAATTCAAAAGCCCGTTCAGCGAGTTTGGTTGCGTCGCTAAAGCGGCCTTGCGAGGCGTAGGTCTCTGCTAAGTTGAGCATAGCGTCCTGGGCTCGAGCGGCCAAACTCTCGCGCTGCTCGTAAACCCATTCTTCCAGCTCGACGCCCCAGTCGTTCAGATAGGCACCCTGCAAAAAAGGCCCAGTGTACAGCTCGGTGGCCTCAGCGTAGTTTTGGGTCTCGAGGGCCTCCAAAAAAAGCGTAACGTCGCTTTCGACATCACTCCAGACGCGCCCGTCATCTGCGCCGATGGCTTCAGGTGCACCTTTGCGCAGTTGCGACAGGGCGCGTGAGAGGCTATTTAAACTGTCGGACGCAGTGGGCCAAAAAAACTCGGCAATATAGCGACGGTCCTTACCACCCTCGAGTACAAGGTAGCTAAGTAGTAACAAGGGTTTGACCCTCGTAAAAGACGAGCCCTCTAAAACGACACTCCCCAATGTCTTTAAACGCATAGGCTATTCTAAACCGAAGGGGTGACCGAAGGCTGACCGATAGAGAATCATGGCATACTAGGCTGCAAAAATATATTTGAGGTGGAGAGCGGTTTAAAGAGATCTTTCAGGTCGGGATTAGCCGAGCATTAACGAAAATTTCACATTCAAGTCGTAAGTTACCCAAATACCTACCACGGGGTGACCCGGTTCGCTAGACTTTGCTTTGCGTTGGGCGAGGGCTTCAGCGCGTAAAGCGTTTGTTGCTTAGGGTGTGTCACGATTCTGCACATCCTTCAAACCCAGAACAAGGCCGAATTTGCATTTAAAAGTTTAAGGAGACACTATGAAAACTAAAGGTAACCGCGGAAACACAATCAGTTGGCTGGCACTCGCTGTCGCTGTCGTCGCTCTTATTTTAGGTATCGTTGCATTTAACCGCTCAGGGGTCGATATCGATACGATTGTTTCAAATCAAATTCAAGAGTCGACAAATGAGCTTAGGGCGAATTTGGACGAGGTGCAAGCAGACCTGTCGGCCCAACTCGAGACTGCGCGCGAAACGGCAGCTCGAGCCGCTGAGCAAGCCCAGAATACGGTCAACAACGCCACTGAAAACATCCAACAGGAGGCAGATGAAGCGGGTGACGAAGCTGCCGCCGCCGTCGAAAATGCCCAGGAAGCTGTGGGCAACGCAGCCCAAGATGCAGGTGAACAACTTGACGCTGCGGGGGACCGCGCCGAACTCGCGGTAGCTAGGGCCACTGCCGCAACACGCCTGGCGGCTATCGAAGTGCAGCAAGACGCCGAGGAAAGTGTCGAAGCTGCCGAAGCCGAAATTGCTGAAACGCAAGCTGAATTAGCCGCTGCTTATGACGAGTTAGGTGACGAAGCTCAAGAAGAGTGGGGCGAGCTTGAAGCGGCTTTTGGAGACGTTGAAGAAGAACTGCGCGACAACAGCGCCGACAGCCTGCAAGCGCTGCAAAATCTGATTGAGCGCTTGCAGCAAGATATACGCACCGACGACTAAAGCAAGAATTCAACCCGCAAAAACGAACCCGCGCAGTCACAAGGCGCGGGTTTAAGTTTGGATTTACACGTTTAGGTTGACAAAGGAAAAGGCCTCACCTTGCCACAAGGAATGCTGTCTAAGCTTCAGCAAATGCGCTGTTGTGGCAGTCACAACGGACGCGGCAGGGTAAAGCCTTTCCGTCGGTAGAACAAGGGGATACCGAACGCCGAAGGCGTGTCTTTCATTTTTGGGAGATTATTTACGCCCCTCAGCGCTCGCTGGTCCTACCTGACAGAGAAACACTATCAGATAAAGCTGAGTTTGTCTGCTAAATTTCCTACAATCAAAAACGCTGATTGAAACGTTTTCTAGAACGTATGCTCGAGAACCTTCACGCTAAGAAGCTCCCCTTAGCTCTCTCGATCTTAGATTTTTGATTTCTACATAGTTCGAGTTTTCTTTACAGTCCGCGCCCGAGCCCCTACACTACTATCTGAGGCTAGCCGAACCGTGACTAGAAAAAAACGTTACCGTATCCCCTCGAGTCAACAACTCGAGCTGCTCCAAAACTTGTTAGATGGGGGCGTCAGTAGCTACGGCTATACGCTGATGAAAGTAACGGGTTTGCGCCAAGCCACCCTGTACGGTTTGCTCAAGCGTCTTTATGAAAATGGGTATTTGCTTAAAGAAAGTGTTGTGGTTGCGGGGCGTTGCCGCATTCACTATGGCCTGACAAATTCAGGTCGCCACTACGCCGAGCGCGCCCTGTTAGAAGCTGAATACGAGCAAGCCGTTAGCGGCCCCAACCTGGAGACACCGTGAAGAGTCTAGACAATTCTGCTTCTATCAGCCCCGCGATTGCAAACTTAGCGTTCAAGTTAGCCCTCCGGGTTGCGCCGCAAGCTAGCCGCGATTGGCTTGAGGATATGCGGCTTGAGGCGCCTTTTATAGAAACCGATGCCGAGCGAATTCGCTGGGCCGTGGGTGCGCTTATAACGGCAATACGATTCAGGTTAGCTTCACTATCCCTGAGTAGACCCCAAACCTTTACCCTCGCCTCTGCACTTATGATGACGGTGTTTGCTGTTTTTGTGCTTGTGCCGCAAAGTGGGTTGAACGTGTCGCCTGTACCAGGGCAAGAAGAGGTTGCTGATTTTACTGATAATCAACTCGAGCCGTCAGCCCCCGTTCAACAACCAGCCGAAACTGAGGTAGCTGCCCCGCCTCAACTTAGTTTGGCTCGAGAGCGTTCTCAAGCTAGTGAAGCAGCGGCTGATGCTGAGGCTCGAGCCGTGCTCCCATCCACAGATTTACTTGAGTCAGAGGCTACGCCTGAAACGGATGAAGCAGCTTTTTCAGCTAACCAAAGGAAAGAAGCCCTGAACGTACCCTCATCTGCGCCGGACGCCGAAGCGGACGCGCTTGGACTTGCTGACGCCAGTGTTCATTTGGAAGTTCTCGAGCCCTTAACGTTAAGCCCTGTTCCCGCCGCTGTTACCGAAGTGCAAGCAGGACCTGCAACCCTAAAGGTTAGGTCAACGGTTTGGCTCGAGCTGGTCGAGGGTTCGCCTGGTAACCGCCGCCCTCTGTTAAAAGGGCAAGTGCAAGCAGGTGAAAGCTTTGAACTGAAGCTGCCTTTCTACATTCAAACAGACAATGCAGCTGCCATTATGCTGAGCGTGGAAGGACAAAGGCCAGAACCTTTAGGCCCCGAAGGTGTAGCGCTGGGGCGACTGTTTAGACTCTCTCGCTAAGTTCTGTCCCGTTAAGTTACGCCTCGCTAAGCCCCGCCTTTCGCTCGGCGGCTTCTACGGTGTTGCGCAGGAGCATGGCAACTGTTGTTGGTCCAACACCGCCCAGACGCGGGGTAATCCAGCCTGCGACCTCGCCGACGCTTTCGTCTACATCGGGGACTAAGCGCTTACCTTCCCAAGTAATGCCACCACTTACGACAATCGCTCCCGGTTTGACCATATCGGGCGTGACCATACTCGGCCTGCCTACGGCGGCTACGACAATATCAGCACGTTGCGTGTACTCGGCCAAATTGGCGACGCCCGAATGAACCACCGTGACAGCGGCATTGGCCCCCTCCGCTTTCAAACTAAGTAATAAGGCTAAGGGCCGACCCAGCGTTGGACCGCGCCCAATAATGACGACCTCACGGCCTTTGATAGGTAAGTCGTAGTGAATAAACATTTCACGGATGCCCGCAGGTGTACAGGGAATCGGGCCTGGCTCTTGCAAGACGAGCCTGCCCAAATTCACCGGGTGGAGACCGTCGGCATCTTTGGCGGGGTCCATTTGCGTTAGCGCCTCGTTAAAGTCAAATTGCTCAGGCACGGGGTGTTGAATGAGGTAACCGTGCACCCTGTCATCGGCATTAAATTCGCGAACGGCTTTAAGCAGATCATCTTGCGTCGCGTCCTCTGGAATTTCTTTGTTGAACGAGGCAATCCCAACCTCATGCGAGGTTTCGTGCTTGCGGCGCACGTAACCTGCGCTGGCAGGGTCGCTACCGACCAGAATCGTACCTAAACCAGGTGTTACACCTTTTTCTTTGAGCCTTTCAATACGACCTTTCAAATCATCTAACACCGCCTGAGCGACGACCTTACCTTCTAAAAGTTGAGCAGACACACTTGTCACATCCTTCCAAGACACCTCTGATACTTTATTTATAAAGTTTAACCTGCTCGCTTTACAACTTGTCGTACGGGGCGCGGTGCTTTAGACTCAGGCGAGTTCAAGTGGCCCGGGTGGGCACATGGAGGCCCACAATGGCGACGACCCTGCGTGACGTTGTCGAGACAGCAGCGCAAACCTTCCGCGATCATTTTTTAGAAAAGCAGCTCGAGCAAACGTCTGCTACCGCGTTTGAAAACCTTACCCTGACCGAATCGCTAGCGGCTTACTTGATTAAGGAATTCACCGAACTCCATGATGCCGAGTCGTCGGACACGGCTAACTTAGAAAGAATTGCTTGAAAAAGTGATGGCGAGTTTAGAGCGCTCGGTTCACCTGCTCGAGAGGGTCACGCAACAGCTCAAAGCGCTTGAGACTAGCGAATCATAAAACTGGGTCCCTACGGGGTAGATGGTTCGCTTTCTTGCTTACGCATAGTCACGTTGCCCGCAAAGTCGATAGCCACAGCGGCGCCTCTTTCAGACCCCTCATAGCTGCCGCTCAAGCCATTTTCCGTACCCACCAGGCTCAATGAAAAGTTCTCTATGACATCTGCTTCAGCATCTGGCTCTATGCAGTCAATTGTTTTATCGGCACTCTTGACAGAACATTTAAGCGTCAGGGGAGAGGGTTGCTTGTTGATGTATAACAGAGCCCTAAGACCCGGAGGCTCATCGTAATAGGGACTCTCCCAGTAGAAGTCCATGCGGGCGGGGCGGCTGGTGGGTTCGGGAACCGTTTGCTCGAGTGTGCCCTCATACGCACCCAACAGCGAGAAACCAAAATCTTTACATACAGACGAGGGCGCTTTTAAAATAGCCGCGCTGTCGAGTTCGGTTTGTCCGCTCAGCAGCGTAATAACAGCTGCGCTTTTGGCCTCGAGGTTGATGTTGCCGTTTGCTTCGACTTCTTGACCGTTCAGCAAAGGGTCTATACTTTCAGCTGGTTCGCTTCTCAGGCGTAGGTTGCGGGCGCTGTTTGAACTCCAGCTAAGCTCAACGCGGCTAGGTGGGCAAACGTAAGCTTCCCTATAGGGATAGGTAGTGCTCGTGTTTAGTTCTAGTGAACCGTAAGGTTCTTCTACAGGAAAGAAAGGGCAAGCTGTCAAAAGAACGGAGCTAGCAAGTCCTGTAAGTCCCCAAGTCAGCGGACGCTTAAAAGCTGGGCGTCCTCTTGCATTACCTTTTGCATTACCTGATGTGTAAAAAAGCACGAGGTAAGCCAGGACCGCGCCTAAGGAACAAGCGGCTATATCACGAGGGTCGAAGGTGCCGCGCTCAAAATAGCCGCCTAGTCCCAAAGGTAGCGCGTGTAAGCTTGAGAAGCGCTCGTGCTGACCTAACTCGAACAAACTACCTATAACGAGCCACGAAAAGCAACTTAGCTGGACCCTGTTCCGGGTGAGTCCCAAGACCGCCGCACTCAGCAATGAAAAAGCAAAGACGTGAAAAAAAGAAGGAAGATTGTCGAATACTGGCAAAGTGGTCAACAAAGGAACGTTCAGGCCAGAGCCGCTTAAATGTATGAGGCTCGAACCCGCAGGTCTTATAAAATAAACAAGGCTGCCAAATGCCAGGCTTATCAACGCTAAACAACTAATGTAAAGCGTGCGGCGCATTAGGGTGTCTCCGGCGTTGGGGATTCTGGTGGGTCGCTTTGTTTTTGCATGTTAAAGCTACCTCTATACTCGAGGCCGAGCGCCGTTTGACCCGTATAAGTTCCTACGACACCATCTTCATTGACGCCGAACTCAAGCTCGAGCGTCTCTGCGGGATTGACGTCGACATCGGTAGTTGCTTGTGTTTTACAGCTAAAGCCGGATGTGACGCTTTCGTAATTGCAAATAAGGTCTGATGTTTCGCTGTAGTTGGGCGTAAGTAAATTAGTTGTCAGTTGAGCGCCCAGGAATCCCGTTTTTCCGTCGCTTCGCCAAACAAGGCTGAGGTGACGCTCGAGGGTCGCCTGCGTTGGGCTGGTCTGTTGAACTAGCCCTTTGTACCAACCTACAACGGGAAAACTGTGTCCGGTGCAAAGCTCATCAGGAATAAGCCCGACGTTCAAGTAGCCGTCATTGTTACCAGCATCGAGCGTAATCTCAGCGTCACCGAGAATAGTTACGGCGAGTTCACCCTCGCGTTCAACGCGTTTATTTTGCAGTTGGGGTGTAATATTCTCAGCAGGTTTGGCACTTAAACGGATGTTGTCCTCTTCATAGGTGCTCCACTTGAGCGTTGCCTTTTCATCCCGACAGGCGAAGCCGTCAAAATATCTATAGCCGTATCTGTACCTATCCGTTTCAAAGTTGTTTTCTGATATCAGATAGAGAGTGGCGGGCGGCGGCGGGGAGGTGGCGACGATACTTGCGAGACCGGCTAAGCCAACTACCGTGAGATAAAAAAGACGAGCAGTTTTTTCAAGCATCCAACCTCACCTACTCTCGAGAATTAATCAATGCCTGAGTTTACAAGATGCGATGTCTAATGTTTAAGGTGTCTTAATATACCTTTTGTGTTGATCGTCGAGCCGACAGGGCTAAGATGCGTCACGGTGTCGCTTGCGGTGAAATATCCTTCTGCATGGCAATGTCGCCCCCAAAGTCAAGGCCAGAGGGGGTTGTGCCCGTGTAGCTACCTTTTAAACCATCTTGACCGACATTAAGCTCGAGTCTGAGCGTTTTGCCTTCCTCAGTATCTTCGCATAGCAAGTTGGGCGCTGTGAGGCTGTAGTTGCACTGGAGCGTATCTTCAAAACTGGGGGAGTTTAAGCTGTCTGTGACGGTGGCGCGTAGTAGTAGCGTTTCATCCTCACGGGTCCAGAGAAGGCGTAGTTGCCGCTCGAGTGTGCTGGGGTTTGGGGTGGTTTGCTCGAATTGCCCCTCATATTTGCCGACTAAAGGAAAGCTGAAACCTGCGCATAGTTCTTCAGGAATGATGCCTATGTCGAGAACTGCGTCGTCTTCACCGCCGAAGTCTAAGGAAAGCTTGGCCTCTCCAAGAACCTTGATGTTCAAAGTACCCTCACGCATGAGGGTTTTATTTCCTAAGTTAGGTGAAATGTTTTCCTGGGGCTCGGCGCTCAGGCGAGTATTGCTGCTTTCAAAGTTGGTCCATTTGAGAACGGCTTCCTCGTTTTTACACGCAAAAGCTTGATTGGCAAAACGGTAAAGGTCGTCCTCGTAGTTGTTTTGAGTAATGGCGTAGAAGTAAAGCGGGCCGGGTTCAAGGGGCCGCGACGTTGCAAGCAGGCTGGCAAGACCCACGCAAAAGGTAGCGATGAGTAGTAAGGGTCGAACGGCGTTTTTCACTTTTTACCTCTATAAAGTTCAAGTACTGTTACGAGTTTAGGGAAAGTTTAAGGGTATTTTGATAAAAACTCTAACAACGACGTGCCTCGAGCCATCCCACTGCCCAATCAAGTAAAGGTTTAAGCTCGAGTAACCTCACCTCAGCAAGCCCGAGTTTGCAAGGGGTGTAGCCGTGCTCTTTTTCGTACGCTGCGCCCAAAGCCTCGAAATCCTCTGAATCGACGTCAAGCTCGCTGTAATTCACCCAGCGCCGTTCGCCGTCCACCAAAATGGCTGAGCCTGTTTGCAGGTAGGTTTTAGGAATATCTGCCCGCGTTTCTGCTAAGTGAAGCGACGTGTTATTCGAGTGATTGACGCCCAACAAAAGAACCGAGGCGTTCAGGTCATATAGCTTAGCCAGGGGTGAGCGTTCCCCGTGAGACTGGTCCAGGTCGTGCTCATCTGTAATGAACTGCGCGTTGGGTCCGAGCGCCGCGAACGACGTTGTCGGGTGGTAGCTGCGCAGCGCCCCAGGCCAGGTGCGGAACAGTTCAGAGATGCGCCCCATTCCCCGTGTCGGCGTAGTGGCGGGGTCAAAAGCTGGCATGGTTGCACGTATAGTGGCCTGCCAGTCTTTGGGCACGGGCGGGGCCTCCCAGTGGGCAGGGTCGGTGTTTTCGCCGCTGTGTGCGGGCATAACCAGGGTTCCTTTAGGTCCCAGCACGTCTAAGAGCGCCTCAATCACTGTGACAGGACCGCCGCAGACCCAGCCGAGTTTACTAAGGGCGCTGTGTACGATAACGGTTTGCCCCTCAGCCAGACCGCAGGCTTTTAAGCCTCGCGCCAGGGTGTCTCTGGTTAGGGGCTCGGGTGTTTTTTGAATAAGCTCGAGTTCACGTGACATGTTGCAATCTCCTAAAGTCTCCCTCAGTTTAAAAGGTAACCTTTGGTAGATAGCTATTCTTGGTTTTCATCTTGATTCTCAAAGACTTGGTCTCCCCCTGTCTTTCAGAGAGCTTGGCGTCGCTCACTAGACCACTTAACTGGACTCCGCTTAATCAGACTCCACTTAATCAGACTCTACCTAACACAAAGGTTCAACGGCAATGTGTATAAAACCACCTTGAACTTAGCGCGCCTGACGGCTAACCTAGCTCTAATTTGCCAGCCTCCGATTTGCCAGCCTCTGAGTCAACCGTGCATTTTATCGCCGTGTGGTTATCGCGCGTGTTTCATCCGATTTTTGTAGCGCCCCTGTCACTTTTCGCCGTGCAGCGTTTGTCGGGCTATACCTCTGCTGAGGCGACACGCTGGACCTTACTAGCTTGTGTCATGACGCTTTTACCCTTTTTCGCATTTGTTTTCCGCCGCGTACAAAGTGGGCGCTATGAAGACATGGACGTTTCCAAGCGCGAAGACCGCCACGTTTTGTATGCGCTGGCGGCGGTGTCTTTAGCAGCGCTACTCGCTGCGCTAATTGTGCTACCTGCGCCACCGATTGTCTGGTGGTCCATGATTACAGCGCTGGCGGCCCTGATTATCGGGGCGTTCATCAACTACCTCGTACACAAAGTCAGTTTGCACGTTTTGGCCGATACCGCTTGCGCGACCTTTTTGCTTTTTTTGTGGCCGCCCATTGGCGTGCTTATGCTTCTGGTAAGCCTCGGGGTAGCCTGGTCCAGGGTTTACTTAGCGCGCCACAGCGTTCCTGATGTTATTTGGGGATTTACAGTTGGCTTAGTATGCTCAGCAATTATTTTTTGGCTGCCGCTAGGCCTGTAAGACTGGGTTTATAAGAAGCTTGCGACCTTCACAAATTTCACATTTGGCGTTTGCCCTCACAAACCTTAACACCTATGCTGTATCCTCTGTTTGAAAAATCAGTTTGTCAAGTGCAGCGTAGTCACAGCCCTATGGCCTTGACAATAAGGATACGTCTCGAGAAAAAGAGGTTTGCTGATGCTGAAAAGACAAGCAAGTTACGCCCTTCCCCTGCTCTTTGTTGTACTGACTTTGGTGGCTTGTGGTGGCGGAAGCTCCGCCCCGAAGCTCGAGCCACCTAGCAACCTCCGGGCTGTTCCCGACGCGGGCTTCATAAAACTGAGCTGGCGGGATAACAGCGACAACGAGACGGCCTTTTTTATCTACCGCGAGGTAGTGGGCGGCGAGGCGACGCCGCAAGCGCTCGCCAAAATCGGTGAGGTCGGCCCTGACGTCGAGTCTTTCCAAGACGACGAGGTAGAAGAGGATAAGCGCTACCGCTACGCCGTCGCCGCGGTCAACGCCACGGGACCCACGACACCTGTGCCGCAATCGGGCGACGCCGTAAGTCCCGACCCACCCATTACCAACAATCCACCCTTTATTGGTCTTTTCGAAGCCAGACCTGCCGAAGGTAGTGCGCCTCTGGAGGTCACCCTATCGTGGACCATTAGCGATTCGGACGCTGACGTACTGACCTGCACAATAGATACGGGCGACGGCAGCGAGGACATTCAGATTGACGACTGTATCTCAGACTTGCGAGAGCATACCTTTGAATCAGCTGGTACCTATACCGTTAGCTTGAGCGTAAGTGACGGTAAAGATACGGTAGAGGAAACTGCCGAGGTAACGGTGACTAACTAAACGCACTCTTTAAAGAGTGCTAAAGTTAGGCTATGTCTTTACTCAACAAACCCCCCGCCGTGCTGGCCCTTGAGGACGGCACGGTTTACTACGGCTACGCCTTTGGTTACAGCGGTAAAACGGTTGGCGAGGTCGTTTTTAACACCGCCATGACGGGTTATCAAGAAATTTTGACCGACCCTAGCTACAACGGACAAATTGTCACCATGACCTATCCGCATATTGGTAACTACGGTGTCTCGGTCTATGACATGGAATCGAATAAGCCTTTTGCCAAAGGCTTTATCGTGCGTGAGTTTTCGCGTGTGGCGAGTAATCACCGCTCGAACCAGGACTTGCAAAGTTTTATGGAGCAGCACAATATTGTGGGGATTGAGGGTATTGATACTCGAGCCCTCACACGTAGGCTCAGAAGTGGCGGCGTCGTTAAAGGTGTCATTTACCACGGTAAACCTGATGCTGAACTCGAAGCGCAACTTGTGCAAGAGGCTAAAAGTCACGCCGACATCGACGGGCGCGACATGACGCCTGAGGTCACAACAGAGTTACCTTACGCCCGCCCGACATTCCAAACAAGTCCTAGAGTTGCCGTTATCGACTTTGGTATCAAACATTCGATTGTGTATAAGCTCGAGCAGGCGGGCGCGGAAGTCATCGTCGTGCCCGCCCAAACCACGCCTGCACAGATTATGGCGCTCAACCCTTATGGTCTTGTTATTTCCAACGGTCCTGGCGACCCTGATGGTCCAAAATATGCACACGATACGGTCTGGCAGCTTTTAGGACTCTTACCAACCTATGGTATTTGCTTGGGCCATCAACTTTTGGGTTTAGCAGTAGGCGGTAAAACTTTTAAGCTCGCCCACGGACACCACGGTGCCAATACACCTGTTAAAAACCTGGTCACAGGTGAGGTCGAAATTACCAGTCAAAACCACAACTACTGTGTCGATGTTGAGTCGATTCCAGGGGGACAGTTTCGGGCAACACATATGAATCTAAATGACGGCACGCTCGAGGGCATGGCCCACACGCGCTATCCGGTCTTTAGCGTGCAATATCACCCTGAGGCAAGCCCTGGCCCCCACGACGCAAGCTATCTATTTAGGCGCTTTATAGAAGAGGTCAACGCGTTCGAGGGGGCGTCGGCGCTGCCTGCGGCGAAAGCGGAGACAGTCGCGCTTTAATCTAAAATCCAAGGTCGAAGAAATCTCCAATTTTTATCTCAGATTTGTAGGAGCAGCTCTAAAGTCTGTAAGAGATAGAGAAACGTTCAATCCTGCGTTTATCACACCTTTGGCGGATGCTATTGCTTAAACTGAGCACTATACTTCCGTTGACCGATGGAAACCGCTTTGTGAAAGGAAACCAAAATGATTAACAGTCCAAGTTTGGCGCGCTCAGGCGAACGCGCTACTTTTTTAACCCGCACCTATTTGCACCTGTTTGGTGCGATGATTATGTTCACCCTTATCGAAGTCTTGATGTTCCGTTCAGGATTAGCAGAAACCTTTGCCAGAGCTATGCTCGGTTTTAACTGGTTGCTCGTCTTGGGAGCCTTTATGGTGGTGGGTTGGTTTGCCACCCGGGCGGCTCACAGCGCCCAAAGCTACACCACGCAATACCTCGCGCTAAGTGCCTTTGTCGTTGCCGAAGCCATTATTTTTATTCCGCTGCTTTACGTAGCGCAGGCTTACGCGCCGGGCGCTATCCAAAGCGCGGCCTTTGTAACCCTGATTGGCTTTACAGGTTTAACCGCAGTTGCTTGGACCGAACGGCGCGACTTTAGCTTTTTGGGTGGCCTGCTCAAGTGGGGCGGCATAGTTGCGCTGGTGCTTATTGTGGCGTCGCTGCTGTTCGGCTTTCACTTGGGCACCTGGTTTTCGGTTGGCATGGTGGCGTTTGCAGGCGCGTCGGTACTTTATGACACCTCGAGAATCCTGCACCACTACCCCAACGACCGTTACGTCGGTGCAGCTTTAGAATTATTCGGCTCGGTTGCGCTGATGTTCTGGTACGTGCTGCGGCTGATGATGGCGTTTGGACGTGATTGAAAAGACCCTTTCAGATTGACTGCTTCCTCAGGCGACTTATAGGTGTAAGTCGTCTATAATCGTCTGATGAAATATTCGGTTGCTGAACTGAAAGCGCATTTGACCAAAGCCCTCCGCGCCGCTGAACAAGGGGAGGTGGTAGAAACCACGCTGGACTAGGGCGACTAGAAAGGTGCTAAAAAATTTATTCCGAATAGAAATGTGGGCGTAATGTTTGCTCTGGTATATAGAGGAGCGCCTTTTTGTAAATACTTTGGAGGGTTCCTTTGCTGATACTTTTGTGATTTGGAATCACCAGGATTTGTGAACTGCCCTCAAATGAACGTTTGAGTTTTATGTGACTGCCCCTTTGCGAACGGATTTCGAAGCCAAGGGATAAAAAGAGAGTGACAAGGTCTTTACCAGAAACCGTTCTCAGTTTAGGCGGCATGCGAGATAGGAAGCTCGAGTGTAACAATCAGAGGGGGCGTTTCAGACCTAAACCCGAGCGTTGTAAAGTCACCATCTGACAGTGCGAGTGCAACTGCTTCTTGTAAATTACGGGCTGCTTCGTCAAGACTGCTACCTTGAGTAACGACGGGTAGGTTGTAACATTCAGCTACATACGAATTATTTTCATCAACTCGTATGAACGCTTTAACGACAGTTTCCATTATACTGACTATAGCAGAATGCTGAGCGCAGTCATTTGTTCGTGCGGCGTATCTGCGAAAGACCGAGAAACGACAGCTCGAGCTTACAAAATATAAGCACTCAGCACCTTATAAATACCGTCCAGGTCAGCGCCTTTTCTAAACTGAAACTCGAGCGGCGCACCTTCTCCGCGCACCCAGACTTTTATTTCTGCGTCCCGGTCCAGGCGTCCGGCGTTCTCTTTTGAGAATTTAGTAATACTGCCGTAGGGAATCGTAAGAATCTCTTGCTTTTTACCCGTTACGCCTTGTTTGTCCACAAGGATAAGCCGCTTGTTGGTAAAGACAATCAGGTCACGTATAAGTTTATAAGCATGCTCAACCCGCTCGCCATCGATAAGCAGCGGGGTAATGGTCGACTCGAGTTGCTCAGTATCTACTTCGGAAGCGTTGCCTAAAAGTGCATCGAAAAGTCCCATAGATTCAATCCTAACTTAGCTCAGTGATAGGCAGATATTGATAAAACCGCAGGTTATCAATCGAAAATCATAAAATCGAAAATCGAAAACCTAAGCAAATTCGTCGCTCTTATTTTCGATTTTCGATCTTGGATTTTTGATTGGCCTCTACGCTGCTACGCGCCCGTGACAGTGCTTATACTTTTTCCCGCTACCACACGGGCAAGGGTCGTTGCGGCCTACTTTGTCCTCAGCTTGAATCGGCGCTGTCGGACCTGCGCCTGCGCTGCCTGACTGGGGTTGGTCTGTCGTCAGATTCAAGGTCTGCGGGCGTTGCGGACGGCGCTCGAGAGGCTGTTCGGTTTGCACTTGTACTCTGAACAGTAATTTGGCAACGTTCAGCTTGATGTTCTGCGTCATTTCTTCAAACAGGTTGAAGGCTTCAAAGGCGTATTCTTGCAGCGGGTTGCGCTGACCGTAGCCGCGCAGGCCGATGCCCTGACGCATCACGTCCATGTTGTGAAGTTGCTCTTTCCAGTGCTGGTCGACGACTTGCAGGGTAATAAAACGCTCTAACTCGCGCATCATGTCGGTGCCGAGTTCTTCCTCGCGCACCTTGTAGGCTTTTTCCATTTCGGGGATGATTTTGTCGGTTGATTCTTCGGGGTCTTGTCCGCGTAGATCTTCAAAGTCAAAATCTTCCAAAAGCGGTACAGCGTCCAGCACAGCGGTACGTAGTCCGGCGATGTCCTGTTCTTCAGGCTCGAGTTCGGGGTTCAGTGCACTTTCTACCTGCGCGTCTATGTAGTCTGCAATCATGTCTTGTACATCGTCAGAAATATCGGTGCCGAGCAGAATATCGCGGCGCTGTTTGTAAATAACCTCGCGCTGCTTGCTCATAACGTTGTCAAACTCTAAAAGCTGTTTACGGATGCCGAAGTTACGGTCCTCGACGCGTTTCTGAGCGCGTTCAATGGCCCCTGTGACCATGCCCGCTTCAATCGGTTCGTGGTCCATGCCGAGGCGGTCCATCATGCCTAAGACGCGGTCACTGGCGAAGAGACGCATCAGGTCGTCTTCGAACGAGACAAAAAAGCGGCTGCTGCCGGGGTCACCTTGACGACCTGAACGCCCGCGTAACTGGTTGTCGATGCGGCGCGACTCGTGACGCTCGGTGCCGATAATGTGCAGACCGCCAAGCTCTTTTACCTTTGCCTGGTCAGCCTCAGCCTCGTCGCGGATTTTCTCGAGTTTCGGTAAGATGTTCTCTGGTACCTCTTCTAAGCGCCGAGTAATGTCTTTTGCCTCGTCCATTTTATCCATCATCACAGCTTTGATAAAGAGTTCGGTCTCGGAGTCGTATTTGTCTAAGCCCTCGCGCTCTAAAAGTTGCCGCGCTAAGGCTTCAGGGTTACCGCCTAAAACAATATCGGTACCGCGACCCGCCATGTTCGTACTGATGGTCACGGCGCTGCTACGCCCTGCCTGGGCGACGATATCAGCCTCTTTCAAGTGATACTTAGCGTTCAAAACCTCATGCTTGACACCCTTTTTCTTGAGCATTGAAGAGAGCTTTTCCGACGCTTCAATCGTCACTGTACCCACCAGCACCGGACGACCCGTTTGATGCACTTCGATAATGTCTTCAATAACTGCTTTGTATTTATCGTCTAAAAAACGGTAAACGATGTCGTTGTGGTCATCGCGGATGACGGGCTTGTTCGTGGGAATCACGAGTACGTCCGAGTTGTAAATTTCTTGAAATTCTTTTTCCTCGGTTTTCGCTGTACCGGTCATCCCGGCAATTTTGTCGTAGAGCTTGAAGAAGTTCTGATAGGTTACCGTCGCGAGTGTTTGGTTTTCGCGCTCGATTTTGACGCCCTCTTTCGCTTCGATGGCCTGGTGCAAACCCTCACCAAAACGGCGACCGGGCATCAGGCGGCCTGTGAACTCGTCGACAATGACAACTTGGCCCGCGTCGTTTTTTACGTACTGCTTGTCCATATGGTAGTGCTCTCGAGCCCGCAAGGCCTGGCGCAGCATGTGACCCATTTCCATATTCTTAGCGCTGAAAATATCCTCAATACCGAGGATTTCCTCAGCTTTTTCAATACCCTGTTCGGTCAGGTGAATGTCTTTGGTTTTGCCGTCAGCGGTGTAGTCGCCTGTAGGCGGCTGGTCCTCGCCCTCGCCAGGTTCGCCGCGCTCGAGTTTCTGCGCGAGTTTTGCCATCGTGTAATACGTATCCGTAGCGGCCTCAGCAGGTCCCGAGATGATAAGCGGCGTACGCGCCTCGTCAATCAGAATCGAGTCTACCTCGTCAATAATCGCGTAGTGCAGCGGGGTTTCTTTGCGCAGCACGAGTTGTTCGGGGCGAAAAGCCATGTTGTCGCGCAGGTAGTCAAAACCAAGTTCCGAGTTGGTGATATAGGTGATGTCGCACCCG
>ENA-ORXM01003450-ORXM01003450.1-marine-metagenome-genome-assembly--contig:-NODE-3450-length-15723-cov-3.206826_pt1 | contig 15723 bp, 13 predicted proteins | sample MGYA00237867_ERZ511480 | MGnify/ENA primary metagenome ERZ511480 (study PRJEB26309, sample SAMN06266103) | marine metagenome | isolation source: Algal blade | place: United Kingdom:Sidmouth, United...
CAGAGACCATTACATTCGCATTTCCGTCTTCTCCATCTTCTCCAGCTGCACCGTCTGTGCCATTTTCACCAGTTGCGCCTGTAGTACCAGGCTCACCTTGTGGGCCAGGTACGCCTAGAGCTTCACCATCTTCACCAGCAGGGCCTTGGGGTCCAGCGATGCCTTGTTCACCCTGCAGGCCTTGTGGTCCTATAGGGCCCTCTGTTCCCTTTTTTTCACAAGAGATTACTGAAATTGATAGCGTCAATAAGCCCATAATTAAAAATTTAAATTTTGTTTTCATAATTGTAGTTTTTTAAAATTTATTATTGTTTTTCATTTAATGTTTCGAGAAGTTGATAGGTTAACATTAGACCCAAAAAAAACCGAGATTTAAGCCTCGGTTTTTAACCATATCACCTCATATTAGTTAATACTCCAAATATTTTCTGTGATAATATCGGCCATAGAGGAGTCAGGGTTATATCCCCCAAAAACCCAAAGTTTGTTTTCGTAAGGTAAGATTACATGGCTATGAAGTCCTTCTTGAAAAGGGTGTCTGTTCTCATATCGAGTCCAGTATTTCATATTGTCAGAATACCAGATGTCACCATGAAAAATTCGATTGCCTGAGGTATTAGATGTTTGGCCACCTATAACCCAAACCTTTCCCTTGTAAACAGTTACACTATGGTCAATGCGGGGAGCGAAAATATCAGAAGCTGGTGATTTTTTATACCAATTGCGACCATTTCGGCTAGCCCAAATCTCATTGGTATGTAAACCACCTCGAAGCCATCCTCCGATTACGTAAATGGACCCATTAAATAATAACGTTTTATAGTGACTTCGCACCGGAAAAGCATTATCAGTTTCTAGCCGCCAATTGCTTCCGTTTGAAGATGACCAAACTTCTTGATTTTCGGTGCCATTACCTCGAAATACAAAAAGACGTTCATTAAAAACCACAGAAGAGTTTTGACCAATATCTTGAAGTGGATTTAGCGAGTTAACCTGATTCCAGTTTATTCCGTCGGATGAATTCCAAATATCACTTAAAATTTCACCATTGTTTTTTATACCGCCGATCAACCATAATTTATTTTTGTAAACTATTAGTGAATGATTGCGTCGTTCGGCAAAAGGACTTTTCGTGATCAGTTTCCAGTCGGTTCCGTTGCGACTTGCCCAAACTTGCGAGCTAGAAGACCAAGGAGCAGTATGATTGTTATCGCCACCAACCAACCATAGGTTTCCTTTGAACTGCGTCATAGACTGCCCCGCAAATCCGCCCATATTATTTGAGCTACTTTGTAAAGTGAAATTTAAGTTGTCATTCGAAGAGATAAAACTGTTTGCTTTAATTTTTTTGGGTGAATTGACACTTTCATTTTCATTTTGGATGGATGGTAGTTCTTCTTTTTCGCAAGAACCCAGCAAGCCAAGAACAAGAAAAATGGATACTAATTTAATTGCTTTCATCTTAATTTATGTTTTAAAGTTCAATACTTAATGTATTGCATGAGATGAGGTTAACATTGAAGCAAAAAAACCGAGGTTTTGACCTCGGTTTTATACTTTTCTTTTACTCGATTGTCGAGATTTAAATGCTCCGATACCTGCGTCGAAATCATAAAAAATGCGCTATTGATGTCTCGTGGGCTTGCCCCGAGGTAGTTTGCTAAAGGGCTTTAAGTTCTGTATCATGATTTCCTATATAAACATTCAGTTCTTTTGAGAGCTCGTTTGAAGTTCTGTTGGCGCCCCCAAAATCACGAATAAAAAACCGAAAGGGAGTCCCAATATTGTTCCCTCTAACCGTGAAATGATCTGACTGAGCTTGACCAGTTAGTGGGTTGCTACGATCACCTACCCATTCTATAACTGATTGTAAACTGCCGCTATTACTAAAAGTCCATGGAGCGGGAATTGGATTTTCGAATGTCAAGGCATAGCTGCCTGGTACAAACCATTGAATAAGATCAACACCACCCTGATCAGATCCAGAAAAAACATAGTTATATCTTGTGTCATTCTTGAGGTTGAGTTGAAAATTATCAAAATCACTATCTTGATTAAATTCATGAAAGAAGCCATCGCCGGTAATTTGAAAAATAAACTCCGGTGGTGTTAGGTCTTCAGGCGGAATTTCTGTTTCACAACTTTGCATACCCGATACCAATAAAACTAGTATAGTTAATTGAACCATTTTTCTAAATACATTTCTTATTGTTTTCATAATTGTAAATTTATTTTTGTTTTCTACTCTATGGATTGGGAAAATGATAGGTTAACATCAAGACAGAAAAACCGAGGTTTTATACCTCGGTTTTAAATTTTATTGGTCAAGTCCAAAATGATTCATTACTTCTTCATAACTCATCTTTTTAAAATTAATGCTCTTGTTTTTTCCACTTTCTCCGTTAGGAATGATTACATATCTAAATCTCACACCTCTTGAATATGCAGGACCGCTGGCATTCCAAAGGTATTCGCGTGGAGTTAAATCAGAATTAAATTTTCTGATAGAAACAGATAGTGATCCGCTCGCGTGATTAACTTGTGCATCTATGCTTTTAGAGATGTCGCCAGTCGTAGAAACGAATATCTGTCTGGGTAGCAGACTAACTTGTATGTCATTATCATAGTATACAAGAATGACATCTTTATTTGTATTAGCGGAGCGAAAGTACGTTTCAAACTGTAGTGCCTTATATCTTGGATTGTTTACACTAAAGGAACTTTCTTTAGGCTCCAACCAATCAGATGCAATAATATTGGCATTACCATCTTCACCATTAATACCATCAACTCCGTCAGCGCCTGCCGGCCCTGTTGCTCCGGTCTCTCCTTGTGGCCCCTGTTCTCCTTGTGCGCCCTGTTCTCCTTGTGGTCCCTGCTCACCCTGTTCCCCTTGTTCTCCATCAGCACCGTCGGTACCATCTGTACCATCAGATCCATTTTCTCCGTTGGTTCCATTAACGGGCTCCGATTCTGCTACGGTTGGTGAAAGAGTGACATCGTCTAAATTTTCTTTATCACAAGAAATGATTAAGGTTGTTATGATTAAAAAGAGGGTAAAAAATTTAAATTTTGTTTTCATGATAATAGTTTTTTAAAATTTCTCATTGTTTTACATTTTATGATTATTGTTGCAAAAGGTTAACATAAGAGCAAAAAAAACCGAGGTTTTGACCTCGGTAATGAACTTCGATTTTGTCTAATAGTGAAATTTATTGTTCAATATCACTCTGAGTTCTATCGATAGCCTTTTGCACCATTTTATTTACTTTCACTTTCAGTTCTTCTTTTTTCTTAGGATCTAAACTGGTGTCATAGAGATCATATATTTCACGTATTTGTTGTTTTTGTTCTTGGGGAACCTCCATTTTTTCAATGAGTTCTATGTAATTGGTCGAGCCCCCTAAGGGATTATCTTCATCGGCTCCAGCTAGGGTAAATACTTGATTGAACATCTTTGTTTGCGCATCAAGCAAATTCATCTGTTTTGTAGTATCGGCTAAGACTGGTTCTTTTTCTTTTGTGATTTTAAAAGAATCATTTTTGCCTTGGCTTTGGCACGCTGTAAATGTTCCCAGTAGACAAATGATTACCATTGTTATTGTTGATTTCATGATCTTGTTTTATTAAAAAGGTTGATAAATTACTTTGCATTAAAATGGGCACTTACCCTTGTAGTAGAGCAAATAATATCCATACGGTAATGATAAAAGCTGATATTAATAGCTGCTTTAGTACCTCTAGTTTTTTATAAGAATTCATATTTTCTTTTTTTGGTTCCTTATTTTGATGTAATGGCAGATAAAAGGTTAACATGATGAGAAGTTTTCTTTAAAAAAAGATTGTAGTGTTATTACTACAAACCCTTGTTTTTCAAGCTATTTCAGAAATATCCAACGATTCCTTTTTAAAAAATGTTAAATTAGCTAGAGAAGGTGTTAACCTTTTTTAATCTTGACTATTAAAGTGAAAGAAAAACAATTACATATTACACTTGAAGACCTACGGGGAGGTTCCGATAGGATTTTAAAACAGGTTTACGAAGAGAATCGTGGCAAGTTTCTAAATTTTGCGCGTAGGTACTCTTTATCAGAAGAAGAAAATATAGATGTCTATCAAGATGCTTATATCATTTTTTACGATAATATAATGAGCGGAAAGGTTGAAAAATTTACGAGTAGTATTTCGACATATCTGTTCGGAATTGGTAAATATTTGATTTTTGACAAGATGAAAAAAAATAAAAGGCAAATTAATTCTGAATTTGATCTCTCCTTAGTTGGCAAGGAAGATGAACTTGTGAGTACAATCGAATTGAAAGAACCAGAACTAACGACAGAACAGACCTTGCTAAAAAGGCATTTTGGTACGCTAGGTAAACAATGTCAAGAATTACTAACACTTTTTTATTATCGCGGTTATACGATACAAGAGATTATGCAGGCCGAAAATTATAATAGTGAAAATGTTGTGAAATCTGCAAAGTCAAGATGTATGAAAACGTTGAGAGAAAGAATCCAAGCAAATACCTACTAAAATGGACAAAGAACTTTTATTATATAACTACTTTTCGAATCATCTTACTGAAGATGAGGAGAAACTGTTCAATGAATTTTTAGACTCCGATCCAGAATTTAGGACAAAATTTGAGTTTGAGAACGATTTAAAACGCGTAATCAAAGACGATCAAAATCAAGTGCTTAAAGCAAAATTAATCGGTTTTGAAAAAGAGATTGCAACAGAAGCACCTGTAGCCAAGCCTCAAAGTAGTACGATTCGCAAATGGTCTATTGCGGCTTCTGTAGCTTTATTAATGGGTTTAGGTTGGATAGGATATAATTCTTTGCTCAAAACTGACTATGAAAATCTATATGCAGCAAACTTTCAAGAATATCCGAATACGGTTTATACCATTACTAGGGGCGATAACAATGCATCTGTTGAACGGGAAGCTTTTGTGGCCTACGAATCTGGAAATTACAGGGAGGCAATCTTAAATTTTGAAAAAGTTCAACAAGAAGAATCAAAAGGATATCTTGATTTCTACAAGGCTCAAGCCTATTTAAATTTAGGAGATAATACTGCAGCTATACCTCTTTTTAAAGGAATTCAATCTGGCGAATCAGATTTTAATGAAGAAGCTAATTGGTATCTGGCATTAGCTTATTTGAAGCAAAAAGATAAAGAAAAAGCCATTAGTGTTCTTCGTCACCATATTGAAAAATATAACTATAATAAAGAAAAGGCAGTTACATTGCTAGATCAACTGAACTAGCTATTTTTCGTATTTCTGAAAACAAGAAACCCTGCTAATGCAACAAGTACTATTGCTGTACTAATCCATAACCAGTTGATAGGAGTAACTAGTGACGAAGCATTACCAGAGACTACGAAGCCCGACCAATAATAAGGATGTGAAAGCCCGTTTTGACGATTCGTTTCTAAAAAATATTTTTTTGCGTTTTGGAGTGCTACACCTTTGGCGTCTCCATCAGATAGGTTGTTGTAGAATGAATCCATCAAATTAGTTGAAGATGCATCGTTAACTTTCCAAAGGGTGCTGGTGATGCTCGAAGCTCCGCTATAAAAGAAGCCTCTAGCTAGGCTCAAAAACCCCTCTCCACGTTTTAAATCACCGATGCCACTTTCGCAGGCGCTTAGGGTCACAAGATCTGCATCAATCTTCAAATTATACAAATCGCTTACATATAGTAAATCTTCTTTGGCAGGTGTTTTAGAAAATGCTAAGTACGAATATTCGGGTGAAGCGTCATCGAAAATTGCATGAGTTGCTAGATGTAATATACTGTATTTAGAAAGTTCTCTAGTGAAATTTTTGAGCGTTGCATTTTGATCAGCGTAAAATTTTCCATCGAATGACGATAGTATTTGCTCGACCTCCCTCTTGTTATGAGGCAAGGGTAACAAGTTATCGCGGTTAGGGTCAAGATTTACCTGCTCTCCTTCAAAACTAGGAGCGAATGCAAGTAAGTCACCATTCTTTTTGCTGCGTGCTATTAGTTGATCAAATAAAGTCATAGAGTTTGCATAACTCGTCGAATGTTTTTCCACGAGATATGAAAGTCCATTTTCTTTAGTATTTAGTGCCCCAAAAGGAATATAATTAAGAAGTCCATCAGTAATAATAATCAGCTTCTTTTTTTCTGATGGATCAATAAATGGGGCCACTAAACTACTATAAAGCTTAAAAGAAATTTTAGCCAAATCACGCACCTCTGATTTAGAATCACTTAGCATTTGATGTACTTGTTTTATATTTTCTTCAAGATTTATGTCTATCTCAATTCGTTCAATTTGTTTGGTATTCTCTGCTATTCCTAGAGCATAAATTGCATCGTTGCCGTAGAAATAGGAAATCAACTTTTCGTCCTCCTTTAGAAGATTTTGAGCCTCTTTTAATGCTAATGTTTGAGTATTGTACTTTAAATCATAATACGATGGGTACTTTGTCTCTATAGTATTGATGATTTGTCGATGTTCTTTTTTTAGTTCAAAGAGCTGATCTTCTTTTTCGTTATTTCCCTTAGAAGATCGGTTGAGTTGTTTTTCTATGTAAATTATTTCAGATTTTAGTTGGCGTTCTCTTTCAAGCAGCGTACTTGGTATGTTTGCAAATTGTGTTGCTTTGGTACTTAAAATAGCTTCTAAGAGTAGCACGGATTTACTTTTTTCAGCGTAGTCGAAAGCCAAATTAATGTATACTTCATCTTTTGTAGATTGGTAAAGTTGATAGGAGGCTTCTAAACCAGCTTCAAATAAAGGAAAGGCGTCTTCAATCAACACAATTTTATCTGCTACACTTTTAAAGGATGGCTTAAGAGAGTCGAGTATTTCGGTGCCTAAATTGACCGTTTTAATACAAGCTTCAAATGAATCATTTGTATGTATACTTTTGAGAGCATATGCCTTGTTTTTAATAAGCTTCAATAAGGTGGATTTATTTCCTTTACTGTTATCGAATTTCTTAATGCCAGCATTTAAGCTTACTAAGGCTTTTTTAGGATTTTTAAAATATAAATGAATATCCGCTACTTGATTATAAGCTTTAATCAATTGCTCATGAGATCTATCTCCCCATTTATTTTCTAATAACCTCAAACCCTCCTGTGCATTCTCTATAGAAATGGTATAGTTATTTTTTGCCTTTTCAATCTCTGCTTTAAGCCCATAATATCTGTAAAGGGTAGGATGCTCTTCAGGCAATGAGATTTTAATTAAATTCGAATAGTATTCAGCACTATCTACTTGCATTAAATCAAGATGATTATAGGCAATGACTTGGGCCCCCGAGACAATACGATTTAAATTTTTAGAATTTTTCAAATTATACTTAAGTGAGGTTATCAAAAAAGTATTTGATTCAAGATGTTTTTTTTGTCTTCTTAAAACTTGTGCTAAAAGACTATAGTTGCCATAAAGAAGTGGGTTGTCAACTGGTTTTTTAGAATTTATCTGGCTAATATTATTGCGATAATGCTGCTCAGCTATATCATATTTTCCTTCAGTCATATACATTTTGGAAATGTAGCTATTCGAAGAAGATACCAGATCTATCAGATCATTTGAAAGTAAAGAATCGGGTTGTGCTACGATATTATTTACCAAAACATTGAAAAATTCTCTTGATTTTTTGAAGTCATCAATAAGATAATTGTACATGCCTCTTCCGAAATGGGAAGAATTGATAACATAATTTTTTTCAGAATTACTTAAAGCTAATTTCTCATTTTTATTAAGTAGTTCGTCTAGCTTATCTAAGCTACTCTTCACTTTTTTAAGATCACTATGATATCCGGCTATGTCACTAATGGTAATTAGTGACTGGGCTGCATTAAAGAGATCATCATTAGAGGCTGACAGCGCAAACGCTTTTTCAAAATAATGATAAGCCGAATCTTTTTTTTTGAAATAAAATTGATTTCCTTTTTCGTTAAGGTTTTCGATTTGTTCTTTATAAGAACTGCTATCTTGAGCGTAAAGAAAACTTGATACGCAAAAAAATAATATTTGAGTTAAGTATTTCATGAAATTGGGCTCCCAATTTTGGGAGCCCTTTTTAATTTATTTGAGAAATATTACCTGTTAGCTGAAGCGGGGTATGTTATTTCTTCACCTGAAAGATCTTTTCTAGTAATAACAAAATTTAGTCTTCCTTCATATCCTTCTAAATCTATACTTTGATAGGTTGCAAAATTTTCTAATCCAGGAATATTTAGTGATTCACCATCTTCAAAATTGTAAACTTCTTCTTGATTATCATCTAAAATTAGATAGCCTAGAACCTCTACATTTAGGGAAAAACCCAATTTATCTAATTCAGGGTAGCATAGGTCAAAAGCTACGGTTTCGTCTGGACATGGAATTGGTTTTGCAAAGACCAATTCTTCTATGCTTGTCATTGCACCAATACGTTCTGAATTTAGGTACTCTATTTTATTACCTAATTCATTTAATTCCTCAAGGTCTGATTCCATTTGAGCATCAGTATCTAATCGATCTAAAAGAATATCTCTTCTTTCAGTTGAAATCACTAATTCTCTATTAAGGTATTGCTCATAGAGTTGTGGTTCGTAAGCAAAGTTTGTTTCTGTAAATTCAACATCATCTTCATTATTATGGTGATTATTTATGTAATCTTTGATACATGAAGTTAAAAGCAAGCACGTAAAAGCTAAAAGGGTAATTTTTGTTTTCATTTTTAAGGTTTTTTAGTTGAATAATTATTTTTCTTTTTAATGATTAAGCAGTCATGAAGGTTAACTACTATTATTGGAACAAATCTAAAACCTATGGGTTATGATGTATGCCTCACATGTAACAAAATGTATAACATATGTAACACAGAACAAAAATAAGTGGAGTTACCTGTTAAGCAGGCTATTTTGTATAGTTGAACTGTTTTCTTTTGTAAATGGTTTAAAATACTGTAATGATGGGTATTTCAAGTTTAAAGTGAATTAAAAAACCGCAGTAATTACTGCGGTTTTTGAACAATAAAGTATAGTTCAGATATTATTTGGAAAACTTACTAAGTTCAGTTTTACTCATTAAATCACCATTCTTTTTATAAGTTTCTTGTTTTATCATGCCAACACCTTCAGCCAACCAAATTTTAGAAAGCAGTTCAATAGTTGCCCCCATCGTTTTTGATCTCGTATCTTCATTTAATACATAGCATTCGAAGGTACCAGCTGTTGTAGTGACACTTTCCGTTTTTTCAACTTCTCTATTGGTTTGATCAACGCTGATATTCATGTTGATACCGCTCATGCTCATTTTGATGGTGATGTTTGCATCTGCTAGCTTTTGACCAACTTCAAGGTTATTCGGAATTTCTATGTCTGTTCCGGTAATGTCCATGTCTACTCCCATATCATCATACTGCCCCATCATTTGCGCAGGAAATAGCGATTGATAATCAATTTTAACCACGTCATCTTCACATGTAAAACTATAATTTGATTTATATAATTCTTTTCCTTTTTTATCGACCAGTTTGATGGCAAGATTAGCCTTTGTAGCTGAACCTTGTGGAATTACTGATGTAACAGAATAATTGGTTATGCCTTCAATTTTTCCTTTTTTATTATAGTTGGTATACTCAAAAGAAGAACCCTCAATCATGGGATAGTATTTACTACAGCCATCTTGAGCATTAATACTCAAAGAAGCCATTAAGACCATAATAACGCTTATTAATATGTTTTTCATCTTTTACTGGTTTTAATAATTTTCTTTCGATTTCAATTTTACATGAGTGATATCGAATTTTTCTTTTAATGATCTCAATTTACTAAGGTTAACCTTAATTCAAAATTAAATGCTACAACCGGCATCTATTAGTGTATAATTGAACTGAAATTTTATAAGAATGGTAAAAGAAAGCTTAATTCAATTTGTAGGTAATAATTGAATTTTCACCCCCTTTAACTACCATTTCTAGTATTTTATCCTTATTCGTAGCCGTCAAATCAATAATAGAACTTCCATAAACTGGAAAATTAGGTATGGTTTTAGCTTGGCTATCAAAGAGGTATATTTTTTCATTTTGAAGATCTGCTACACTAACGTATATTTTGTCGTTGATATAGAAAATTTTAGGTTGTGTATATACACCCATTTCTAACGCTACCTGTTTTCCTTTTATACTTAGTATGTTGTCATTCATAGTGGCTAGTGTTCTTTCAGTTGTATAAATACCATGGTCACTTGAAAATTTTAAAGCAGTTTTTTTAATGTTTCCTTTTACATCTACCTCAAAGAGAACCCCTTTTTTATCAGTTAAGGTAAATCGATTCTTATATACAAACACTTCGTTTTCTGAAAAGTCTATTTTTTCATTCACTTTAGTTCTAACATCTCCTACGCGGTTGAGTAATTTTAAAGACCCATCTTTCAATTTAAAAACCAAATAATCTTTGTTGCCAATGACCAAGTGTTTCGGACTAGCTATAATAGGTTGTTCTGCTTTAGTGTACTTAAACCCCCTAACGATTTTTGCTTTGCTATCATACATGTAGGTGCTGTTATTTTGTGTTACCACAAAACGATAGTTTTTTTTCTTTTCATAATCAAAAACTGCTAAAGGATTTAGGTTACCACCTTCGAATTTTTTGGTGAATTGTTTTACTTCTTTTCCATTTCGATCTAATACCATCAACTGATTATTCGTTGTGAACGCTAACTGCAATCGACCGTTTTTAAAAATATCAACCTGATGAATTTTACCTTGAACCATGCTTTCTAATTGCTTTTTCCAAAGAATTTTACCCGAACTAGAAATGAGATATAAAACGTTCTTTTGATCTTGAACAACAATCTCCTTTTTTTTGTTTAAATGATTAGTTACGAATTGTGGGTTGTTAGCAATTTCGGTTGGCAAGTTGATTGAAAAAAGAGTGGAAGCCCCTGCTTTATCATTTACATTTTCAATTTTTTGAACTACAACATTGGTGTGATAGAAATTTTTGTCAGTTATGGTTTGGGCCGCGTAGGCATAATCCTCTAACTCTCCTTTTTTAATATCGCGAGCGAAGTCTGCAGAAAAATTAGTATTTAGTGTTTGCCTTATATTTTTAGAGGTTGCAATAAAAAGTATACTTGATTCTTTAGCGATCTGATTTTCTAGCGTTTTATATACCGCGGTTTGATTGAAAGTCGCCCCATTTTTTTGGCTCTTGATAATAGTTTTTAAAGCTGTCTGATTTTCAGAAAAAACAAATGCATTTTTGAGAATAGCGCAAAAACGAGCTTTAAAATTCTTCACTAAAGGAGTAAATCTAGCATTTAAGAAATCGGCCTGTCTCAACTCCAATATTTCGTTGCCCTGAAATTCAATACTGCCTTTTTTTTCATCCCTTAAATAGTCGGCAATGACCTCTGCTCCGAAAGTATTGAGAATAATATTTTTTTGACCATTTAAGTAAATAATTCCTATTTCTTCTATTGACTCAAGTGATGGCGTTGTTGTAGTTGTTAGTCCTGTTGAAAGTTCTTTATTTTTTGAAAATGCCTTAAAGTCATCGTAAGTATACGATAATATAGCATCGGCAGCTGCAGGAGCAAAAAAAGGTGTGTTGTTTGTCGTTGGTTTGGTGTTGGCCAGTAAGTCAATATAATTCCAGGTAGAGTCATTGGCAATACTAATGCCATTTAAATGAAGATGGTTATAGTCTAAATCTAGATCTAACGAAACCCAATCTGAAAAACCAGATACATCAACTTCTGATTTAGCGCTTAAATTGGTCTTCAATAAAGAATTAATTTCATTTAAATTTATCAATAAGGATGCTGGTTTAGTATCATTGCTTGCACTATATAATTTTTGCAATATTTCAGATTGAATGGGGTTGATTGGTCCGTCTAATTGTTCAAGCAATAACTTTGAAGAACTTAAGATAATCTTATCACCAGATTCGAAACAGTAAAAAATTGCGTTGTCAATGGTGTATTTCTCAAAAGAAGAATTTGCAAATTCTACAGTTTCTATAGTTTTATGCTGTAGACTATCTAAAAGAAATAGATTCTTATTTTTTTTAGTTATGTATGTAAATTCAAAATTATCAGAGCCTACTTCTGTAAAGGCCAAAAGACCTTCTGATTCAGGATTTAGATATTCTAGGTAGTTTAATTTTTTAAGAATTTTTCGATATGATTTTGCAGAACTAAATTCAGATAAAAAGTCGTTGTTTTTTATGGTGCTCTTAAAGCCTTCATGGTTTGTGATCTTAATTATTACCGCGGTTTTTTCAGGAACATATGCAAGTAATGGCTTTATTTCGTTGTTATTTTTTGAGCAGTTTACCAGTAAAATAACGACTAGAGGGACTAGAATTCCGTATTTCATCAATGAGCACTTTTACCCAAAGTTATAATTTTTTAAAATGTTAAACTTAATTGCTCAGGTAATTGTTTGAAAGTTTTCCTATGATATTTTGTAATACCGAACTTTCTTATGGCCGCCCTATGTTCTTTAGTAGGGTACCCTTTATTTTGTTTCCAATTATACATAGGGTATTCATTATGCAACTCTTGCATATACATATCACGGTATGTTTTAGCGAGGACAGAAGCGGCTGCTATGCTCATGTATTTTCCGTCTCCTTTGATAATACATTCAAATGAAATTTCATTATATGGTTTAAATCTATTACCATCTACAATGATAAATTCTGGTGGATTTTCTAGCTGCTCAATGGCATTATGCATTGCTAAAATAGACGCATTAAGAATATTGATCTCATCAATTTTTTCGGGTTGAATATGAGCTACAGCGTAACTAATGGCAGATGATTCTAAAAGTGGTTTTAGTAAAATTCGCTTCTTTTCGGTCAATAATTTTGAATCGTTCAGTATCTCGTTCGAGAAATCAGCAGGTAAAATAACAGCCGCAGCAGTTACTGGTCCTGCCAAACAACCCCTTCCTGCTTCATCTGTACCAGCTTCGTTCAAACAGTAAAATTGATTTTTTAACATTTTAATAACGTCAAAATTAGTAAGACACCTATTCTTGCTAAGTGCTTAATTCTTGTTAAAAGCCACTAGATCAATATTAAGTTTTTATTCCAAAACTTTCACATTTAATTACGAACAAAAAAATTAACTTTGTCTTGTAATTGTTTGCAATGAAATACGTTCTTATGTTTTTTTTGGTAGTGACGGGCAATTTTTTGTTTGCTCAAGATAAACCAACACCACCAAAAAAGAAGGATTCGCTAACGCTTTCCAAAGTTAGGACTCCGAGGGAAAAGCCTTTGGAGCCTGATCCGATAACAATAAAGGACTATAAAATAATTTCTTTTAAAAGAGACACTACTTTTTTAGATACTACCTTAACAATGCAAAAGGAGTATAGGTACAATTATCTTAGAAAAGACGATTTTGAGTTAATGCCGTTTGCGAACATAGGGCAGCCTTACAATAGGTTAGGCGTATCTTTTGAACGTAAAAATCTCTATCCAAAAATTGGTGCAAAAGCAAGGCATTTCAATTATGCAGAAATGGAGGATGTAGATTATTATAATGTAGCCACTCCCATGACTGACGTACTTTTTAAAACAACATTCGAACAAGGTCAGTTGCTAGATGCCCTTTTGACTTTTAACACATCAAAAAGGTTGAATTTTTCAATAGGATATGAAGGGCTTCGATCTTTAGGCAAATACTTATTCAATCAAGGCGAATCGGGCAATTTTAAGGTTACATCTAACTACGTAACTAAAAACGGAAGGTATAGTATTAGGGGGCATATTGCCGCTCAAGACATGACAAATGAAGAAAATGGAGGCTTGTTAAACCCAGAAAGTGAATTTGAGGAAAAAGACGACAATTTTGACGAACCCAGCAAGATTAATATAAGATTCAACGATGCCAGCACCAAAATTTTAGGGAAGCGATATTTTCTTGACCATAAGTATAAGTTTATAAAGAAACAAAAAGATTCAAGTCGTGTTGAAAAAACGTCTTTAGCATTTGGTCACCAAATGAACTATGAGACTAAGTTTTATCAATTTCGGCAGTCAGTTCAAAATGATTATTTCGGAGAAGGTCTGTTATCTAGTATAGATGATAAGGCCAATCTAAAATCAATGTATAATCAAGTAAGTCTTGATTTTTATAATGCGACATTGGGTAGTCTTCAAGCTAATTTGAGCTTATATAATTATAATTATTTTTTTAATAGCATACTTATTACTGAAGACGAGCGTATCGAAAATCAATTGAAAGGAGAAGAAATTGCACTTGGTGCAAATTACGAAAAGCAAATAGGAGGTTTCTTAGTTAATGGTTCGTTTAAGTACAATCTTATTGGCGATTTGACGGGCACTATAATTGATGCATCAGCGAGCTACCGAATCAATAAGAATAATAAGCTTAAGGCTAGTTTTCATTCATCGGCAAGAATGCCAGACTTTAATTTTTTGCTGTATCAAAGCGATTATGAAAATTACAATTGGCAGAATACCTCAAATTTTGAAAAGGAAAGGGTGAATAGTCTTGCATTTGATTTTGAATCAAACACATGGGGTAGTCTCAGCGCAAATATTAGTACAATTGATAATTACGCTTTTTTTGCTTTTGACCCTAGTGAAACTCTCGTAGAAGGGTCTGAAAATGCATTTATACGACCTTTTCAAGAAACAAATAGTATAGAATATTTAAAGGTGAAATATAACAAAGAAGTTAGGTTAGGAAAGTTCGCATTGAATAATACGGTAATGTATCAAAGTGTGAACCAATCTAATGATGTGCTTAATGTGCCACAACTTGTGACCAGAAATACATTTTATTTTTCATCCAATATATTTAAAAAAGCCATGTTTATTCAGACTGGCTTTCACTTTAAATATTTTACTTCATACACTATGAATGCGTACAATCCAGTTTTGGGAGAATTCTATGTTCAGAATGAAGAGAAGCTTGGTGGTTTTCCTATGCTAGACTTTTTCATTAATGCAAAAGTACAGCAGACAAGAATATTTCTAAAGGCAGAACATTTTAACTCTAGCTTTGGCGCAAAAAGAAACTATTATGCTGCACCAAACTATCCATATCGAAATTTTGTAATTCGTTTTGGTTTAGTTTGGAATTTCTTCTCCTAAGGGGTATAGCCAATTTGTAATATAATAATGAGTTTAGATGTGAACAATTTAAAGTCTTTACTTATTAAATCAGATTACAAAATTAACGCTATGTATTCTTCATTCGCTTTTTGCAATAGGATAAATAAAATAGAAGTTTTAAAAAATAGCCTAAAGCAAGGCTTTATTTTTCTTTAATTAAAAATGTTTTTATTTTTTTAGTATTGATAATCAATTGTTTATGTAATTTTTTAAGAAGCGCATTAAAAATTTTGATTTAGGTATTGTGTAAGCAAGAAAAGCATCTTATATTTGCACCCGCTTAGGCCGTGAGGCGTAAGTGAAAAAGACAAAATCAAAGTTTAGATTTTGTTTTTCTTTCTCAAAAAGTTCATTGACAAATTGTAGAGACAGCGCAAATAGCCGAGAGGTTATTTTGTTAAATATTAAAGAATCATATATGTATGACTAAGAAATTGGTTGTATGTAAGAATTAGATCGAGATTACGGAGCTGGGAAGATTTTTGGTTGTTAGTTTAAATATTATTTAAAGATTAACGATGAAGAGTTTGATCCTGGCTCAGGATGAACGCTAGCGGCAGGCCTAACACATGCAAGTCGA
>ENA-ORXM01003451-ORXM01003451.1-marine-metagenome-genome-assembly--contig:-NODE-3451-length-15716-cov-4.897756_pt1 | contig 15716 bp, 17 predicted proteins | sample MGYA00237867_ERZ511480 | MGnify/ENA primary metagenome ERZ511480 (study PRJEB26309, sample SAMN06266103) | marine metagenome | isolation source: Algal blade | place: United Kingdom:Sidmouth, United...
GTTAGTAGTGATGAAACAATTGGTATATCACCAAATCCTGTTCGTCATACTTTATTTATTGAAGGGGCAGATAACCACCCATATCAATATAAGATTTTTGATGTAAATGGTAGTCTTGTTTTAAAAGGGATGACGGACAAAAGTATTAATATCAGTAGCATGGTGCCTTCAATTTATTTCATTCAGATCAGTCAAAATAAAAAGACAACCATCAAGAAATTTATTAAGATATAATCATAAGCATTTTGCGATGCTCTGCCTTGAAGTCAATTAACATTTTCATTTGCGCGCATGCAGGGATCAAAATATACAATTTTGGTTTTTGATCTTCAGTTAAAAATGAAACCAGCGGATACCCCCGATTGATATGGATCTAGATAGGTTATTTGGTTTGCAGTAACTTTCTATTCTAGCTAAAAAGTAAGCTGCCAATGCGAACCATAGTAGTGCCGCATTGAACAGCAATTTTATAATCTCCAGACATGCCCATAGAGATTTCTGTGAAATTTTCTGAGTTTGAAAAAGTCGATTCTTTCAAATCCCTGAATTTCTTTGTAAGAAATTTAAATTCGGCGGTTGTCAGATTTGTATCCTTAGTAAATGTACCCATGCCCATTAAGCCAAGGATATTTATATTTTTAAATTCCAGAATGTCTGGAAGCTCGGTCATGAGCTGATCAATGTCATAACCGGCTTTGCTATCTTCTTTTGCGATTTTGACTTGGAGTAAGATGTTGATCTTTCTGTTGTTTTTAATAGCTTCCTTTTCAATAGTCTGAGCTAATCCTAGAGAATCAACCGAGTGTATCAATGAAATAAAAGGTGCTATATATTTTACTTTATTTTTCTGTAAAGATCCAATCATATGCCATGCAATATCTTTGGGCAATTCTGAATGTTTGTCCACTAATTCTTGTACACGGTTTTCACCGAAAAGGCGTTGACCTTGATCGTATAATTCTAGAATGCTTTTTTGAGGCCGCGTTTTAGAAACCGCTACTAATTTTACCTTATTTTCGTCTAGATAACTTTTTAATTCTTTAAACATATGCATGGACTCTGAACACAAATATATACATGGATACAACAGCAAAGAGCAGGAAAGGTTGATTTATCAAAATTCTTTTCTATCGCAATTCATATACAAGCGTATTGACTTAAGTGGGATCAATGCCTTGCTTGAGGTGGGTTGTGGAGTTGGCGCACAAATGCAATATGTTTTTAATCAATATAGCGAGATCAACATAACTGGTGTTGATATTTCAAAAGCACAAATTGAGCAAGCCAGGATAAATTTAGCAAGCCATGGGATCGCTGCGGATAAATATGAGCTGATTGTTGCTGATGTGATGGATGGATTGGTTTTGGACAATCCTTGTGATGGCTTAATGCTCGTATGGGTTTTAGAGCATGTTGCAGACCCATTAAGTTTGTTGAGAAATGCCACTAAAAACTTAAAGCCTCATTCTAATGTATTTATTACAGAGGTGTTTGACAGTTCATTTTATATCTATCCTCCTTGTCCTAAAATGCAAGAATTTTGGGAAAACTCTAAATTGTTGAAAACGCGGATCAGTGGTGATGCAGATGTTGGTGTAAGATTATTTGATGTGTTAGATAATGCGGGATTAAAAAATATAAAAGTAGAGCCATTTATTGTGCACTTGGATAGGAGTGACTTGGCCTTAAAAAATCAAATGTTTGACTATTGGGAAAGCTTGCTTGAAAGTGGTTTGACAGAATTAATTGAAAATAATTTAAGTTCGCCATCTAATTGGAAGGAGATACAATCGGAAATCGCATACCTTAAATCCAGATCCGATAGTGTTTTTTATTATAGTTTCGTGCAAGCTTTTGCACATACTTAGGCACGTCTCCTAGAAAAGACCAAACAGTTTGCTATTGATTTGTTGGACAATGTTGCCAAAGTCTTCTGGGTTTGCTTTAAAGTCTGTATTGTCAGCATCTACGATAAGAAGATTGCCTTCTTTATAAGTTGAGATCCATTTTTCATACTTTTCATTCAGTCTTTTTAGATAATCTAGACTGATACTTCCTTCGTAATCTCTACCTCTTTTCTGTATATGTTGTACGAGTTTTGGAATACTTGCTTTAAGATAAATGAGAATATCTGGTGCTTGCACCTGACTTGTCATTAGATTAAATAACGATTCGTAATTGTCAAAATCCCTTTTGGACATGAGTCCCATTTCATGCAAATTGGGCGCAAAAATATTGGCGTCTTCATAGATAGTTCTATCTTGAATTATTGTTTTATCGCCTTTTCTAATATCTACTATTTGTTGATACCTAGAGTTTAAGAAATATATCTGAAGATTGAATGACCATCGCTGCATATCATTGTAAAAATCACTCAAGTAAGGATTGGTATTGGTATCTTCGTAATGAACCTCCCAGTCAAAATGTTTCCCTAACATTTCCGACAAGGTTGTTTTACCTGCCCCGATATTACCTGAAACAGCTATATGTCTTATCTTAGTTGTTGATTGAGTTGGTTCTGACATTTAAATTGTCTGCGTTCTAATTTCAGTGGTCCAAATTAGTCATTTAGACGGATATAGAAGCTTGAACATCTAAATTATATGAATGAAAGTTGATAAAAAATTAATTTCACGATTAGAGAATCTATCATTATTGTCTTTTACAGAAGAGGAAAGGACAAGATTGATTCCCGAATTTGAAAAACTAATAGGCATGCTCCATAAACTTGAATCTGTTGATACACAAGCTTTTGAACCTTTATTAAATGTTAATAATCATGTACAAAGACTAAGAGACGATATTGTAGATGATGAGCTGGAAACGAAGGTGGCTCTCAAAAATGCGCAGCATGCAACGAATGAATTTTTTACTGTTCCTAAGGTCATTAAGCAGAAATAAAACATCTTTACAAAACAAACGTTTTTATTAAAAGTCTAAATATGAGTAATTCAATTATTTCCATTGAAGATTTAAAGAAAATTTACGTCATGGGTATGGAAAAAGTACACGCGCTTGATGGCGTTTCCATAGATATAAATGCCAATGAATATGTAGCTTTAATGGGACCCTCTGGATCTGGTAAATCCACCTTAATGAATTTGCTCGGTTTATTAGACACACCGACTGAAGGTAACTATGTTCTTAATAAACAGATCGTTAGCACTATGACAGATTCTGAATTAGCGAAGACGAGAAACAAAGAAATTGGGTTTGTATTTCAAACATTTAATCTTTTGCCCCGATTATCTGCTTTAGAAAATGTGGCTTTACCTTTGGTTTATTCTGGATTGTCTAAGAGTAAAAGGTTGGCAAAAGCGGACGAGGTTTTAACGAGTGTGGGTTTGGGGGATAGGGTAGATCACAAACCCAATGAATTATCAGGGGGTCAAAGACAAAGAGTAGCTATTGCCCGCGCTTTGGTCAATGATCCTAGTATCATATTAGCGGATGAGCCTACAGGTAATCTAGATACTAAAACATCTATTGAAATTATGGCCATTTTTGAAGAGATTCATAAAAAAGGCAATACAATAATTCTTGTAACACATGAGCCTGAAATTGCGGAACATGCACACAGGATCATCAGATTAAGAGATGGGCTCTTAGAATCAGATCTTAAAAATGAAAACATCATATCTGCCCATGATCCTGAGCATTTTTATAATCAAAATTAGGCAGTAACTTTGCCTGCATGAAAATCTATACTAAAACGGGTGATAAAGGGACTACAGCGCTTTTTGGGGGCGCAAGAGTTAATAAAGATGATATACAAATCGAAGCCTACGGGACGGTAGATGAACTCAATTCATTTTTAGGACAACTTATTAGTCTGACAGAAGAATTGGAACAAAATCAGCATTTAAAATCCTTACAATCTTTACTTTTTGATATCGGAAGTCATTTGGCATCCGACGGGACTGCTGATAAGTACCTGCCTGAATTAAAATCTGATGAAATTGCCAAGTTAGAGCAATCTATGGATGCTATGACAGCAGAATTGCCCGCATTGAAGGCTTTTGTGATGCCTGGTGGTAATCAAAGGATTTCAGTGGGACATATCTGCAGAACCATATGTCGTAGAGCAGAAAGAAGGGTTGTTTCTCTTCAATCTATCAATGAAGTCAATCCGTTTATTTCTGTGTTTCTCAATAGGTTATCTGATTACTTTTTTGTGCTTTCTCGGTATCTAGCGTTCAAAGATGGTATAGATGAAGTCAAGTGGAATCCGAAATAAGTTTAATTTTGCAGCGATACCACGAAAGACATGAGTACGATAAGAGATAATTTGAATTTTACTTTTAGAGATATCCCAAAGCTTTTGGCGATACTCTTAGGCATTTTCATAATAGGCTTATTTTTTCCATCTCATGGCGAATCCAATAAAATCTATCAACAAGGTGGTTTATGGAATTATGAAGATCTGTTTGTTAAGCAAGACTTTGTGGCAACAGTCTCGCGACCTGCACCAGATGGATCAAACAATAGTGTAGAATCACTTGTTAGTTACGGTGCGGGGACACCTATTGTCACTAAAAACCAAGTCATTGATAATGCGAGCTACCAGGCTATAAAGCAATATTATTCTGAAATTAAAACCGGTAATTCTATTTTTTCATCTAAAGGCATCATCTATTTCTTAGGGTACTTGTTATTAACGGCCCTTATCATAGGTGCCTTAATCCTCTATGCCATTAAGTACTTTCCAGAAATTTGCAAAACATTTCGTGGGGTACTGTTTATATTATTCTGGCCTGTGTTTTTTAGTGCATTGATATATCTGGTTACACATAAGTCGGGGATCAGTCCTTATATGATTCCATTTTGTATAGTCCCTATAATAGTGTTTAACTTTTTTGGTGGACGCTTAGCATTATTGATACATATTGTGGTGATTTTAATTTGTAGCTTTCTGAGTGAGTTGGGATATGAATTTACTTTTCTTCAAATATTAGCAGGTATTATTACTGTATTGATAGTATCAGAAACACGTTATTGGAATAGATTTTTCCAATCTATATTGGTTATAATGTTGACTTATTTATTAGGATTTTTAGGATTAGCATTAATAAATTCTGGGTCACTGGTATCAAATGAATATCCTATTTTTGGTTGGTTAGTTATTAATGCCTTGCTATTGCTTTTGGCTTATCCACTCATACCGTTAGTAGAAAGGATGTTTGGTTTTACCTCGAGTATAACGCTTGCAGAGCTAGCAGATATGAACAATAAATTGTTGCGTGAGATGTCTATAAAAGCGCCAGGTACTTTACAGCATTCTTTGCAAGTTTCAAATTTAGCGGAAGCAGCCACTGACAGAATTGGGGCTAACAGCTTGTTGGTTAAAACGGCTGCTTTATATCATGATATTGGAAAAATGGTTCAGCCAGAACTTTTTATAGAAAATAGCAAAGGAGTCAATCATCATGAAAAGCTTAATAATTTTGAGAGTGCCAAAGTCATCATCGACCATGTTAATCAAGGAGAGATTATGGCTAAAAAAGCAGGATTGCCAAAATTGATTATTGACTTTATAACATCACATCATGGAACTACTCGAGTGGAATATTTTTACCGCAATCAGAAATCAGCAGAACCAGATAAAGAGTTCGACGAGTCATTATTTAGATATCCTGGACCGAAACCCGTAACAAAGGAACAAACCATATTGATGATTGCTGATTCTTTAGAAGCGGCGTCTAAAAGTCTAAAGAGTCCGACAGGTCAAGACATTGATAAACTTGTAGACAAGATAGTAGCTTATAAAATTGATCAAGAACAATTGTCAGATTCGCAGTTGAGTTTTAATGAACTGGAGCAATGTACAACGGTTTTTAAACAGCTGTTGCGAAATATTAATCATGTTAGAGTAGAGTATCCTGATGAAAATCCAGAATCTTAAGTCGTAATTAATGCTGGATACATTACTTCAGTTCGATAGTTCCGCTTACCAATGGATTAATTCTGGCTTATCCAATCCTATTTTAGATTATTTCTTAATTCCAATGCGGCACAAGTTGTTTTGGATTCCAGTTTATCTATTTATCGTCAGCTTTATTATTTATAATTTTCCCTTAAAAAAACATTATATATTTTTATTCATCGGAGCTACCATTTTTCTATCTGACACCATCAGTAGTAAGGTTATAAAGAAAACAGTGCAAAGAGAAAGACCTTGTCATCTGCAAACACTTACGCCAGTTTCACGTATTCATTGTAGCCATGGCTACAGTTTTACCTCTTCTCATGCGACCAACCATTTTGCAATTGCCACATTTTTGTTTGGTTTATTTTCATTTTTTAAATTTAGAATAATATTTTTTTTATGGGCGAGTGTTATCTCATTTGCTCAAGTGTATGTGGGCGTACATTATCCCTTAGATGTAATTGTGGGCGCAATTATTGGATTTCTAATAGGTCTTATTACCTTCGTAACTTTCAATTATTTAGTTAAAATCCCCAAAGCCATAGATATTTAAAAGTATGACTCAGTTATTGGATGGAAAACACCTTTCGGAGGTGCTTAAAGATGAAATTAAAATCGATGTTGATGACATTATAAAGAGTGGCAAAAGACCACCACATTTATCTGCTATTTTAGTTGGTAACAATCCTGCCAGTGAGGTTTACATGAGAAATAAAGTCAACTCTTGCATGAAAGTTGGATTTACATCTGACTTAATTAGTAGAGAAACTGATGTTACGCAGGATGAAATTATATCCTTGGTTAATGGCTTGAATAATAATGCTGATGTCGATGGCTTTATCGTGCAATTACCTTTGCCTGATCACATTGACGATGAGGCTATTTTATTGGCAATTGACCCTTCCAAAGATGTAGATGGATTTCATCCCTATAATTTTGGATGTATGGCGCAAGGCCTAGACTGCTTTCTTCCTGCGACACCATATGGCATTTTAATAATGCTTGAGCGCTATAAAATTGAAACCTCAGGTAAAAATGTTGTTGTTATTGGTCGCAGTAATATCGTTGGAACTCCTTTGTCGATACTTTTAAGTAGAAAAGGTGCGAATGGTAATGCTACCGTGACGCTTGCACATTCAAGAACAAAAAACTTAAAAGGTTTGACACAAAATGCTGATATAATAATATCTGCTTTAGGCAAACCTTTTTTCGTAACAGCGGATATGGTTAAAGAAGGGGTTGTTGTTATCGATGTTGGCATAAATCGTATTGATGATTTGAGTCGTAAGAGAGGGTATAGACTTGTAGGCGATGTTGATTTTGAGAAGGTGGCACCAAAGGCATCTTATATAACGCCAGTGCCAGGTGGTGTAGGCCCTATGACAGTGGCCTCCTTGATGCTCAATACGCTAAAAGCTTATAGAAAGAAGAATATATAATCCTTTACCATATTCTATAACACTGTAATTACCAATGACAGATTCTTGGAGTAAATTAAAAATCGTCTTAGAAGACAATGCGCAAGCCGAGGTATTAATGGCTTGGCTCAATATTTTGGATGCGGATTCTGTTATTGAAAATGAAGCAGATTTTGAAGTATATATCGACACTTCGAAAGCGCAAGCATTTAAAGAAGACTTAAAAGCAATTGAAATTTTAAAACTGAAGACGCTTAGTCTGGAAGTGGTAGAGAATCAAAATTGGAATGCCTTATGGGAATCTCAATTTGAACCTTTATTGATTGAGGATATTTATGTTAGAGCTCAGTTTCATGATCCGGCTAAAGAAGGACAACGGGAGTTATTGATTCAACCTAAAATGGCATTTGGAACGGGACATCATGAAACAACTTTTATGATGCTCGAGAAAATGAATCATCTTAACTTTGCAGATAAACGTGTTTTAGACTATGGATGTGGTACAGGTATTTTATCTGTATTTGCAGCCATGCAAAATGCCCAACATGTTGTGGGTATAGATATTCAACCTGAAGCTATTGAGAACACAATTGAACACTTTGATATTAATGGGTTATCAAACTATAGTTATGAGGTAGCAAAGGGTGATTTAGAGCTGGTTCAATCAGAAACTTTTGACGTCATATTAGCCAATATTAATCGACATGTTTTGCTGCAGAGAAATCATGATATTTATAATCTGCTTAGCGCGAATGGGGAATTGTTTTTATCTGGTATTTTAAAAACAGATGAACAAATGATTGTTGATGCCTACAAATCTTCTGGTTTTAAACTTTTATCGAGACAATCAAAAGGCGAATGGTGTCTGTTTTATTTCAAGAAAGCGGCCAATTAACAGCGCAAGGTTGAGTTGTCATACCTCTCTATTAATTTTTTAACTTTCTTTAAGTGCTGCTACAAAAAGCTTTAAGTTTTTGCAAACTTGTACAAGTGGCAAGCCTACGATATTAGTATAGGATCCTTCGATCCATTCTACTTTGACTTGACCAATCCAGTCTTGTATACCATACGCGCCAGCTTTATCCATGGCATTGAAATTGTCAACATAATACGCCGCTTCATCAGAATTAATGCTATCAAATTTTACATTTGAAGTTGTGGTGAATGACTTTCTGTTTTGCACATTTAAGAATGTAACACCAGTATAAACTTGATGCACTTGTGCAGAAAATGTCAGGATAAATTCAATCGCTTCATCTCGTGTACGTGGCTTGCCATATATTATTCCGTCATAAGCGACAACCGTGTCCGCAGTTAAAATGACTTCGTGCTTGGAAATTTTATCGCGATGTGCATCTGCTTTTAGGTTTGAAATATACTCAGCAACTTTTTCGCATTCTAGGTCATCTGGAAATGTTTCGTCGATTTCAATGGTACGAATCGTAAAATCCAAACCTGCCTTTTTAAGGAGTTCTGATCGCCTTGGTGAATTGGAAGAGAGTACTAGATTATATGGTTTCATAAATAGGTTTGTAGTATTAAGTATAATAATCCATTTAGCATATGGATTTTGCACCACTGACTCAATTGGTGGTACTGTGCTTTATATTTGGCGCGCTGCAGTTTAAATGAAATAATGAACAGTGGAAGAATGAGTGCTAAACCAATAAAATAATAATGGAGAACATTTGTTTGGGACTCTAATGTAAATATCCAATAGAGAAGAATTAAAATTAAAACAATAATGTAAAGCATAGCAATTGCTTTGCTGAACTTAATCCCAAACGCTATCGGCATTGTATTGTAATTCGCCATTCTATCTCCATCATAGTCTTCAATATCTTTTATGATTTCTCGAATCATGCTGATTGCAAAGGCAAAAACAGCGTAGAAAATGATCAATTTAAATGTAGTTGTATAAGTTTGATAATTAGTCATCTTCAGAGTGAGAAAAGCATCTTTTTCCGCATACAAAATGATGAGTAAAACAAATGAGGTAAATAATGAAACAATGACATTGCCAATTAATATTTGTTTCTTAAAATGTGAGGAATAAAGAAAGAGTAAGCTGCTGGCTACAAGATAAATGAGTGAGAGATGTATTTTTTCAATTTCAAAAGCAATGTAGAAAGCTAGGCCAAATCCAAAAGTAAAGAGCACACTGTAAGCTATTAGATAAGCGTTAGGATTTTGCAGTTTGTTTTTTTTCTTATTGGCAATGTCTGATTGATGATCAAAATAGTCATTGATAAGATAACCGCATAAGGTGATAATAATTGTAACGCAAATAAAAGGGAAAAGCAGTGATGGGTACAATTGTAAATTGATGCCACTTTCGCCGAAAGGCATAAAGAAAATATAATAGAAAAGATACTGCGTCAGCGCGACTAAAAATAAATTAAGAGGGCGGGCAATTTTTAGAAGATCAAAAATGGCTTTTTATTTTTGGTTTTCACGCCATTCATAAACCCATTTGGCTTGAATCATTTCTAAGTGCCCTTCACTACAGTCTTCCCTTTTTCCAACAAAACTTGGGATTTCCAAGATCCATTCTAAAAGATCTGTAAAACGGATTCTATAGATTTTACTTTCTCCGAATTCGTCGCCAAATTTTTCGTAAAGACCCATAGCGATATCTTCATGTTCAGACCATTCTATAGGGTGATTGTTGAAATCTTCAAAACTCATCTATTATAAATTAATGTTCGTGTCCAATTATTGATTTCTGATCAGGTATAATAACTACGATTTCTGCGTCGGCGTCTTCAATAATACACTGACAGCCCAATCTTGATTCGACTCTAGGGTCTATAGCTCTATCGATAAAATCTTCTTCTCGATCTGAAATCTCAGGTAAAAAATCTTCTCCTTGTTCAATATATACGTGACATGTTGAACATGCGCACACGCAACCACAATTGTGATTGAGGTGGATGTCATTGTCTTCAGTGACTTCTTGAATAGTAAATCCAGCTTCAACGTTTTCGACAATTTTTGTCGCAATATCCTTATCCTCGAATTTAAATGTAATTCTAGCCATTTGGCTTTCTAGTTTTGCAAAGTTCTGATTAAATTAATCTAACACCAATAAGTACCATTTTAGTTCAAATTTGTTCAAATTCAGTGAAAGCTGATTTTTATTGATTAATATAATATCTTGTCCCAAGATACTATGTCAAAAGATGGCCGAAGATAAGATATTAAAGGAAAATAAGCACTATAAGTTCAAGGAGATGCATGTATATGCTTCTACAGAGTGGTTGGCCGACAACAAAAAGAAGTACCGCCAAGTCTTTAATTCTCGGGTGACTACGTATATCTATGCCGAATTAGCTTTTTTTAATAAATTGTTTGATGAGGAGGATTGGAACGTTAATATCCAGCTAGATTGTTATGAGGCAGGTAAAAAGAAGAAGGTTTGTGGCTTACAATTCAATAAAAAAGTCAGTAAGCACGATAGTATTGTATATATCAGAGAAGGTTGGGGTAATAAGAAGGAAGGGTCATTCTGGAAAAAAGGCACTTATTACTGGGAAGTGTTTATCGAAGGTCAAAAAGTGGTTACCAAGTACTTTTACGTTGAAGATTATGGAACAAGCTGGGAAAATCTTGACAACAATAAGATTGAGCTTTTATCCATGAAAATGTATGAAGGCTCTTTTGATGATGTTGTAGAAGAAGAAAGAAAGTATTTAAAGTCATTTTCGAATGAATCTACGCGATATATATACTCGGAATTGCAATTTCAGAACAAAGAAAAATTGCAAAATTGGAATTTGGAGTTATTTATCAAATTCTATAATCAAGCTCGAGAACTCAAAGGGCAAGTTGCAAAACTGGTCAAGATAAAATCCACTGACGACTTACTGAAAGTAACGGCAGGCTGGGGGAGTAACATAAAGGGCTCCTGGCGTATTGGTAGCTATACGATGGAATTGGTGATGTTAGATCGATTGATCGCAGTTGTGCCTTTTGACATAGATTTTGATGAAGAAGAGGGCATTTTACCGATGCATGTCTTTAAGGACAATAAAACGATGATTTTTGAGCCGGACCAAGAGGTTCAACAAAGCTATGACGAGGTTGTTGGAAAATTTAAAGGACTCATCGGTTTGGAATCGATTAAAAAACAAATAGCAGATCATTCTAGTTATATAAAATATTTGCAATTAAGAAAAGACCGAGGTCTGAAAGAAGAGGATGACATTAATATACATTCTGTTTTTACAGGTAACCCCGGTACCGGAAAAACAACTGTAGCTAAAATGATGGGCGCCATTTACAAAAAAATGGGTCTGTTAAGCAAGGGGCATGTTCATGAAGTAGATAGAAGTGATATCGTGGGTGAATATATAGGACAAACAGCTCCTAAAGTGAAAAAAGCGATCGCTAAAGCAAGAGGTGGAGTTTTGTTTATTGATGAGGCCTATGCATTAGCTCGATCAAATGATGACAGTAAAGATTTTGGCCGTGAGGCAATAGAAATTTTGGTAAAAGAGATGTCGACCAACTCTGGAGATATGGCGATTATAGTCGCGGGTTATCCTAAAGAGATGGATCATTTTATTAACTCTAATCCAGGATTAAAATCTAGATTTAAGCACCATTTTGTTTTTCCAGATTATATGCCCCAAGAACTGATAGAAATTGCAGATCATGCTGCGACTCAGTATGGGATTATGTTTTCTAAAGCGGGTAAGGAACGGATGGGTGATATAATAGTTGACGCATTTAGGAATCGTGATGTAAACTTTGGTAATGCGCGCTTTGTTTTTGATCTGGTAGAAAGAGCTAAAGTGAATTTGGGATTGCGTGTTATGCAAACTGAAAACCCGCATGATCTTGCGGATAAAGCATTAAACCTTGTCAAATTAGAAGATGTTAATTTGATCAGTTTGAATAAGACCACAATTAAACCGACTATTCCTGTTGACAAGGAGTTATTGGAAATGTCTCTCAAAGAGTTGGATGCTCTGATCGGAATGGAGAATATTAAAAAAGAAATCCATGAGCTTGTAGATATAGTCCATTTTCACAAAAAGTCAAATAAAGACGTGCTTAATAAGTTCTATTTGCACACCGTTTTTATAGGCAACCCAGGGACAGGTAAGACAACTGTTGCTAGAATCCTCACTAAGATTTATAAGGCTTTAGGTTTGCTTGAAAGAGGGCATATCATTGAGACAGATAGACAAGGCTTAGTGGCTGGCTATATTGGGCAAACAGCCATTAAGACGAATGAAAGAATAAACGAAGCTTTCGGAGGTGTTTTGTTTATAGATGAGGCTTATGCATTAAGCAACTTCAACGGGCTCCAAGGTGATTATGGTAATGAAGCCATCCAAACCATCTTAAAAAGAATGGAAGATAATCGCGGTGAGTTTTTTGTTTTTGTAGCCGGTTATCCTGATAATATGGAGATATTCTTGAAGGCTAATCCAGGATTAAGATCTCGATTTGATAAAGTTTTAAAATTTGAAGATTACAGTGCGGAAGAACTTCTAGCCATCGCAATATCTATGATTTCTGAAAATGGATATAAGATAAAATCATCAGCAAAAGAAGTGCTGTTTGAACAATTAATCGAGATGCATGAAGGCAGAAGCAAGTACTTTGGTAATGCAAGAGAGGTGAGAAAATTGATTCATGATGTTCTAAAGAATCAAAACTTAAGACTGGCACACAGTAATATTACTGGAAGTAAAAAGAATGAGATCTTAGTGGATGATCTCAAAGATATTTCTGCACATAGAGACAGCGATTTGTTTACACGTGAGAGTATTGGCTTCAAAAAATAATCTATATTATCAGTTTAAGGCAATTTTAATTCCCACACCATTCTCTCCAGAGTGAAAGCCAATTTTCGAATTTTCTTTTTTGATTTTGGAATTAATGCTTAGCGCAAATAATGTATCGAACACGCACAAAAGTGCGCCATTATAAATAATCGCTTTTCCTTGTTGTTCATTTTTACTTTTGCGCCAAAATCCTAAGCCAATATATCCTAAATCAACACCCGCATTGATAAGCACAAAGTTTCTTTGCTTACGCAAATGATCATTTAATTCTTCTTGAGTTTTAATTTCCTTAGAATCTTTTTTTGCAGATAACAGTCCCCAAATACCTATGCCCAAATTTATGCCATTCCAAGCCAAATTTGTCACGTGAAAATCTTTATTGTTTTGGCTATCATCAATCAAACTGTATGTCGATAAGCCAATATTTGCTGAAGACATACTGGTTAAAACGATCATACCATTTTGCAACACATCTGTTTCCTGTTGATAGTTTTGCGCGCTAATAAGCTGACTAGATATGATTATTAGTAGAAATGAATTTAACAATATTTTCATGCTTTTAATTTTTAATGTGCTTGTAAACGTTAATGGGTATTTGAGTGCAGATATTTGTTTCCAGTTTTAAACTCCAAATTAGCAATAAAAAGAACAATAATAATTTCAATGACAATATAAATCCAACCGTAAACAGTTATTAACTCAATATGATAGAAGGCAAGAGATAATGATAAAAGACAATACGAAAGATTAATAATCGCTATTCTTCTAAGATTAATACCTAGCTGTTAAATGGCGGCAAGCTGACCCCCTAAATGGCGCTCATGCTGACCCCCCTAATGGCGCTCATGTTGACCCCCTAATTGGCGCACGTGTTGACCCCCCTAGAATAAGCTCTAGGAATCCAATAGATTAGAAGTGGTATTCATTATTGTTATGGTTAAATAAAAACATCAATCATGGCATTTAAACCACTAAGAATGGACAAACGAGAGTTAATAATTAAATACAGTAAAGAACAATATTCAAAAAAGAAGATTTCGCGCCTATTAGGTATTTCCAAGAATACTGTAAAGAAATATTTACGTCAGAATAAAGAGCAGTCAGACAAAGAGAAAGAAGCTGATTTTTCTACTGGAATTGGTAAGTCAAAAGATGCTACACTTGACTCAAACTTAGCGAGAGACAAACAACTTCAAATATTGATTCCGACATATTTGGAAGAGCTTAAAAAAGTTGGTGTTACCCGATATTTGCTTTGGCAGGAGTATCAAGATAGAAATCCAAATGGATTGAGCTACAGTAGGTTTTGTAGAAAGATGAAAGCTTATAAAAAGCAATTAGATGTTACAATAAAACTTAATCATAAAGCAGCATATCGATTGAGTGTAGATTATAGTGGCAAAAAAATGCACTGGGTAGATGCCACAACAGGTGAAGTCAAAAAGGCAGAAGTACTCGTATGTACGATGCCATATTCGGGATATACTTTTGCTTGTGCAGTACCCTCACAAAAGCAAGAAGATTTTATTGAAGCCATCAATAAAGCTTTGGTTTATATTGGTGGATTACCAGGAGTGATACAAAGTGATAACTTAAAAAGTTTTGTGATAAAATCAGATCGTTATGAACCAACCTTTAATGATTTATGCATACAGATGGCCTGTTACTATGGTGTAGAAATTGAGGCGACAAGGGCAGGAAAACCAAAAGATAAAGCCAGTGTAGAAAGACATGTCAGTATTGTTTATAATAAGATATATGGCCCATTGAGGAATGAGGTATTTACAAGTATTGCTCAAATTAATGAAGCCTTTAAACCACTACTCAAAAAACTGAATCAAGATAACTTGCAAGGAAAATCCTATAGTAGAGAGGATCTGTTTTTAAGAGATGAAAAACCACATTTAAAGCAATTGCCAAGCTCATCGTTTACCATTCAAAAATCAACCAAGGCTAAAGTGCAAATGAATTATCACGTGATTTTAGGAGAGGACAAACGCCAATATAGTGTCCCATATCAATATGTTGGTAAGTTTACCCAAATCGTTTATACAGGCTCTTATGTCCATGTATACATTGATTCCGAGCGGATTGCAGTTCATCAAAGGGATAGAAGAAAATATGCTTATTCAAGTTTACCAACCCATATGCCAGAAAAGCATCTGAGATATTTAGAGCAATCAGGATGGGATGCTCATTACTTCAGAAGGCAAGCTAAAGTCGTTGGACAAAATACCTTATGGGCAGTAAACGAAATCCTAAAAAGCAAATCACTGATAGAACAAACTTACAATAGCTGTCTAGGTATATTGTCTCTGTCAAAAAAGTACAGTCCAAAAAGATTAGAAACAGCATGTATGAAAATAAGAACAACCCAGAGAGTTAGTTACGGTATTATTAAAAATATACTCAAGAATCAAATGGACAAAGTAGAACCAAAAATTAAACAGCTTAAAATTCCTGAACATGAAAACATAAGGGGTGCTGGACAATACAATTAATTTAAATAACTAAAACAATAAAAAAATGAACACAACAACGACAGTGGATCAAATGAACAAAATGAAACTGCAA
>ENA-ORXM01003452-ORXM01003452.1-marine-metagenome-genome-assembly--contig:-NODE-3452-length-15714-cov-3.241415_pt1 | contig 15714 bp, 10 predicted proteins | sample MGYA00237867_ERZ511480 | MGnify/ENA primary metagenome ERZ511480 (study PRJEB26309, sample SAMN06266103) | marine metagenome | isolation source: Algal blade | place: United Kingdom:Sidmouth, United...
GTGAAAAGTTAAATTCCGAATACGACCAGCATAATTAAAAAGTAATTCTATTGAAATTCGAAGCTGCTTGTTTTTCTTTAATAATTGCGTCCAATACTGTTTGTTATTTGCCCTCTGATTGAACAAGACAAGAAGCATCTTTCGAAGTTGATCTTCATTGCAAGGAATCCAAGCTTTAGAGATATAACTTTTGGATTCCTTGTACTTAGCTCCATTTAATCTTAAAACCGTCAAAGCAAGGTATTTTAGGTAAGTTTCAAAGAACTTGTGCATTTGATCGATTTCTCGAGCAGTCTTTGGCATTCCTATTTGATCGGCGATGTAGCGATTGATGTGTACTTTTGTATGCATCCCATAAAATTTTGGTTGGACAAGAAATCTTTGCAGAGATAAAGTTAATTATTATCCTTCGTTTTTTGAGAACAATTGCTAAGTTTGTAAACAGGCTCTAAATTAATCACTAAAACAAAATTAGATTGGATACTAATTTACAACAGCAAATTACTCTGTTATTCGAAAACTGGGCGAACGAATCTGTTCAAAGTATTCTGATGCTTCCTCAATCAGGATCAGATCGACAGTATTTTCGAGTAAAAGGAATACAAAAAACAGCTTTAGCAGCTTTTAATACTGCTGAACAAGAGAATAGAATATTTGTAGATTATACAGAACATTTTCTCCAAAAAGGTATTAAGGTGCCAACATTATATGCTCAAGATTTAACACAACATATTTATTTATTAGAAGATTTGGGCGACCTTACTTTATTGCAATATTTAGAATCAGAGTGTAAAGATGGTGTTCCCTCTGAGTCTGCGGTAGCTTATTATAAAAAAGCGCTCGCTGCTCTAGCTTTGATGCAAATTAAAGGCATTCAAGATCTAAATGTAGAAGAATATCATACGCCTGTTTCTTTTAATGAACAAGCAATGTTATGGGATTTAAATTATTTTAAGTATTGCTTTTTAAAAACGACTAAAGTAGAGTTTGACGAAAATGCCTTGGAGAAAGATTTTCATTCTTTGACTAGTTACTTAGCGCAAGACCCTCAATCTTTTTTTATGTTTAGAGATTTCCAAGCAAGGAATATTATGATACATAAAGAAGCGGTTTATTTTATAGATTATCAAGGTGGCAAAAAAGGTCCTTTGCAGTATGATGTTGTTTCTTTATTGTTTCAAGCAAAAGCTAATTTGCCCAATGAATTACGTCAAGAACTACTAGAATATTACATTCAAGAAGCGGCTGCTTTAACACCAATTAATCAAGAAAAATTTAAAGACAATTTTTATCTCTTTGTATTACTTAGAACCTTGCAAGTGTTGGGAGCTTATGGCTTCAAAGGTTTGTATGAACAAAAAGAACATTTTATTGCCAGCATACCTTTTGCTTTAAAAAACCTAGCTTGGCTTTTAGATCAAGTTGCCTTTCCAATTGATTTGTCTTATCTTAAACAAGTATTAACAACAGTAATAGAAAAAGCATCCAAAAAACCTGTTGCTCCAATACAAAAGGCAAAACAACTAACAGTTCAAATAAAGAGCTTCTCTTACAAACGAGGAATCCCTAAAGACGATTCAGGAAATGGAGGAGGATTTGTATTTGACTGCCGTTTTATTCATAATCCTGGACGTTATCAACCCTATAAAAAACTAACTGGAAGAGATCAAGCGGTTATTGATTTTTTTGAAACCAAAAGTACGATACATCACTTTGTAGAACAAGTAAAAGTAATTGTTGAAGAGGCAGTCGAGAATTATATAGAGCGTGGTTTTGCAAATCTTTGTATTAATTTTGGTTGCACAGGTGGACAGCATCGCTCTGTTTTTTCAGCAGACAGTATTGCCAAGCATTTAGAAGCCAAATACTCCATAAAGGTAATCCTGCATCATAGGGAGCAAGAGCGTAAAAATTGGATCAATTAAGAAACGTGTAAAAGCCACCTGTTATGACAGAGGAAGAACGTAAGTTGATTAAAGAAATGATTGCCAAAAGAATCGTCAAGGTAGAAAAAAAGTCGCTAACTACGAAGAAATGACGCAGCCTATAAAACCTGAGAATTCTATTGGGCGACTTTCTAGGTTGGATGCTATTAATAATAAGAGTGTGGTAGAAGCAGCTCTTCGGCGAGCAAAAGAAAACTTGAGTGCCCTAAAAGCTGCGGTGGAAAATATTGAAGAGGAAAAATTTGGTTTGTGCAAAGGTTGTGGAAATGCTATTCCTATGGGGCGAATTGTACTTAAACCTGAAAACCCATATTGTGTTTCCTGCGCTATTTGATGGAGTCTAAAAATAAGAAGTTGAAAACAGATTGAATGAACAACTGTTTTCAACTTCTCAAAAAAATGCTTCTAAAATTACTTTTTAATAATTCGTAAACTTTGCATCCCTTTTTCTGAAATTACATTGGCAATGTAAATACCACTTGGAAGTGTTTTTAAATCAAGTGTCGTATTTAACTCTTGAATGTTTTCTTTTTGAAGTAAAAGCGTTCCTGTCAAATTGTATATAGAAATCGTTTCTATTTCTTCTACTAAGCTTTGTATCTGAACTTGACCATTCGTTGGATTTGGAAAGACAGTTAGTTTGTTTTTTTGCTCAGAGAATACCGCTTCTGTTGAAGTTAAGCCATCCGTGACTAAAATTTGTGTAGGAACTCCTGTTACAGGGATGATAGTCCCCGAAGGATCGATCAATTTAATATTACTAATGTCAAAATCCAATCTTAGAAAAGCAGATTTTGGAAGCACATCATCTTTTATTGTAAAGTTGATATGTGCAATTGCGCCACTTCCCGTTACAGCTGTTTGGTTAATTCTAGTTAAAGCTACTTCTGTTTGACCTTGGTAATAGAAATCTTTGTGAATACCAATCATGTCACTGTTGATGGTTCCCAACCAACTATTATCAAAATCTATAGATACAGTATTCGTATCAATTCCAGCAGGATCATAATTTACAGTAAAAGCAATTCCATAACCATTCGGCACCGCTGTGTTTCCTAAGATAATTGGCACGCGAAGTGTATCTCCAGGAGTTGTCGTTATTGTATCCACATAGAGATCAATTCCTGTTAAAAGAGCGTTATTGTTTTTTAGATGTGTTTGTGTCCAATTCAAGGTGATTGCAGTGGTATCATCGCTATTTATACTAGCATTCCCATCTGTATCTACGTGTTTTAAATCTACTGTTGGCATTCCTAATATAGTCGTTCCCCAATTTAGAGCTGGTTGGCAAGTATAGTTGGTACTAGCATTCGTTCTAGTCAATCCAGTTGTTCCATGATGCTGCCCTATTGGCAATAAGTCAAAATTATTTGTTACACCATCATTATCTGTATCACCAGGCCAGACACAAGAGGCTGTCGTCAAATAAATAACAGTTGTATCACAAACATTAACAGGCAAAACACCAATATTCACCGTAGCGCAATTAATCCAAATCAAGGTGTCAACACCTTCTAGCACACTTCCATTACTAATATAATCAAAACAACCTGACGTGCCATAAGTGATCGAGCCGTAAGACAAAGGTCCTATTCCTGTAGAAGTAGCTCCACTAATAAAAGGCGGATAATTGGAACAGTAATTAATCGTTGAATCGGGTGCTACTTCTAAAGTAATGGTATCAGTAGAGTAAGGATAAATTATGATTGTATCCGAACTTGTACAACCTAAACTATTGTGATTTGCATTGAGAATATATTGAGTAGGTGTAGTCACAGATACAGTAGGGTTTGGACAAGTTGTACAAGACAAACCAGTTGTTGGTGACCAGTTGTAAATTGTCTCACTTGGATAGGAGCTTGCTGTCTGTATAATCTGTGGGTTATTAGGATATGTAATACCATATTTTTGATTTCCAGATATAATTCCATTCGTTATATGCACCTCAAAGTTAAGGGTATCTACATTAGTGCAGGTTGTAGCAGTACAACCATTTACATCGGTAACCGTTAGACAATAATTACCAGCTGTATTATAAGTCGTTGGATTGCCTGTAGTCCCGTGCCCCCAAACATAGTTATATACAGGAGTTCCTCCTGTTACAACACCTAGTAGATTGCCTGTTGAGCCTTGACAGGTGGTATCTTGGGTAACAATTTGAACGCCAATTACATTAGGAGCACTTATTGTAATCATACTGGTTGCTGTGCAATTATCAGCATTTTGAGCTAGGATAGTATACTGCCCAGCACATAAATTAGAATAAGTACCAGTGTTGGTAAACGTAATACCACCATCAATTGAATAGAGAAAAGGTCCCGCTCCTCCACTGGCAGCTACAGTAAAACCACCATCGCAAACTCCATTGCAACTTGCGTTGTTTGTATTGACTACAGAGAGTGTTAGGCTAGAGTCATATACACTTGCGCAGTCTGTCCAAATACAACCTAGTGAATCTGTTACCGTAACACAATAATTTCCTGTTGGAAGATTAGAAATGGTTGATGTAGTTACTCCTCCTGCAGACCAATTATAAGTATATCCTCCTATAATAGAAGGCGTTCCTCCTGCAATATTGACGCTTAACTCTCCTGTTGGTGCTCCGCTACAACCAATTGCTAAATTAAGATTTATACTTCCTGCAATTGCGGTAGGCTCTCCAATGGTTACGCAGACTACAGCTTCACACCCATTTGCATCTGTTACTGTTGGACAATATATACCTGCACACAAATTACTCGCAGTAGCTGTCGTTTGATTACCAGCACTGGCTGGCCATAGATAAGTATAAGAAAGACTTACCCCTCCACTACCTGCTACAGTAGCTGTACCTGTACAATCGCCATTACAGCTTACATCAACAGTATTTACTATAGTACCAATAAGAGAGCTTGGGGGAGTTATCTCTACTGAATCTGCTACAAAGCAATTGTTTGCATCATATACCGTCACATAATACATCCCTGCACAAAGTCCAGTAATCGATGGAGTTGTTCCTCCTTGAGACCAAAGGTAGGTATAGCCTGTTGTTCCTCCTGATGCAGTAACAAGGGCTTCCCCGTCGCAATTTAAACTACAAGATATATCCGCACCGTTATAGTTAGAGCTTACGCTTGTGCTAATCTGTAAACTGCTAGGGGGCTGATTAATGACAATCATTGTATTCATGTCGCAACCTAAATTATCTTCTACCGTGATGCTATAAGCACCCGCTGGTAAATTAGTAATCGTGTAAGCCCCACTGACTGTCGTCGTTCCTGTACTCCAGGTGTAGGTATAAGGAGCTTGTCCATTAGTAGGTGTCAATGTTGCCGTCCCATCTGAGCCACCAAAGCAATTAACATCTGTGGTATTAGTGACATTTACCGTAAGGCACTGTGCAACCGAAGTTGTGCAAAAGGTAGTTGTGAAGAAAATTAAAATTAAAAGTGTTTTCATTGATTTTTTAGTATTTGTATGTTACAATCTTAAGAAGGATAATTGTCTTATTTTTAATTTCTGTATGGTAACTTATCCGATAATGTAACCTTAATTTGAATAAGGAGATTTACTATACTACAAATATAGGTGATGCTTAATGTTCATAAAATAAAAAAAGAAACCTATTCTAAGATAAAAACTATAGACAAAAACCCATAAAACACTATTTATCAAACATTTAAATTATTAAAAACTAAGTTATTTTAAATAAAAAGCCTTGATAATTCAATTATCAAGGCTAGGAAATAGGAGTGATTTTTAGTTTGTAGGATATTATTCTTTTACAAGGCGAAGGATTTCACTGGAATTATCTGAGATGATTTATTAAACGAATATTGTCAATATTATAGTACAAATATATTCTGCAATACTTAATAAAAAAACACGACTTTTAAAAATCTAAGTTTTTTTTGACGTTATTTAATCATCAACAAGCTTATTAAAAGCATTTTGAATTACTCAATCTAAGTTATTTTTTTATGCAAAATTCTAAATTAATTGAAATATTAAGCACTTTAGAAACAAAAGAACTAACAAGGTTCAAAGAATACGTACACTCTCCATTTTTCAACAAACACAAGGTAGTTTCTAAACTATGCAATTACATTTTGAGTTTTGCCCCTAAATTTGACCATTATAAACTATCTAAAAAGGCTATTTTTAAGCATTTGTTTCCAAAAGAAACCTATAACAACACCACTGTTTATACCTATACTTCTAATCTTTTGTTGCTTTTGACAGATTATTTGGCAACCCTTCGATTCGAGGAAAATCAACTTCAAGTTAAGTTATATGCTTTGCAAGCTTTGCGAAGCAGGGGACTCGCAAAACAATTTAATGCTACCGCAAAACAGTATAGTAGTTTACTAGAAAAAACCATTAAAGATAGAGATTATCATTATTATCAAGCGGAATTATACAATGAATATGATCGAATAAATCCTGTTCGAAATCAAGATCAAAACATCCAATTAAAAGATACAGAATTGGAAATTGTATTTTTGATTGATAAAATGCAGATTGCTTGTGATATGATTAACAGAAATAGTATCATTGGCTCAAATTACAAAACAAGCGGAATTGATTTAGTTTTGGAGTGGCTAGAATCAGACAAAGGTTATTACCTAGAGTTTCCTGAAGTAAGAATTAACTATACGATTTATAAGTTAATAAAAACAGACAAAAAAGAGTATTATGATGACTTGCGTGTGTTTCTAGCAGACAAAACACATCTTTATCCTAAATCAAAAATAAAACTGATTTATGATTATTTAATCAATCACTGTATCAAGAAAATGAATACGGGAGATTTAGATTATTTTAGAGAGTTTTTTGAGTTGCATCGATTCTTATTAGAAGAAGAGGTTTTGTTGCTTGAGGATGGAACATTAGATGAGTGGGATTATAAAAACATCGTAACTGCTGGTGCTAGGCTCAAAGAATTTGATTGGGTTGAAAAATTCATTTATAACTACAAGGATTTTGTAAAATTAAGCGCTAGAGAAAATGTATTTAACTACAATTTAGCTTATTATTATTTTAGTAATAACAACTATACAAAAACGCTGCAGTTATTGCATCAAGTGGAGTTTACAGATCCATCTTATTATATAGGAGCTAAAATTATTCAGTTAAAATGCTATTACGTCTTGGGAGAATTAGAAGCCTCTTTGTCTTTAATTGCTACCTTCAAAAATTACGTTCAGCGCAGCAAAGTTTTATCCGATTACAAAAAAGAGATGAATCAAAATATGCTCAAAATGGCAAAAAAAATCATCCATTTAGAATCGAAAAAAATAAGCTTATCAAAAAAAAAGATAAGCCTACAAAAAGAATTATTACAAGTGCAAATTGAGCAATTTTCTCCGATTGCAAATGCAGATTGGTTGATTGAAATACTCTCTAGTATTTAGAGATAAGTTTTAGTTATCCAAAGGACAAATTCTTCAAAGCCAAGTACCTCTTTTTGAGCTTTAGGAAGACACTCTAAGTCTGCCTTAAAGGCTTTAAATACTTTCCTTTCTTCTTTGCCTGGTATGGTCTCAAAGAGAATTTTAAAATACTTTAGAACCATTTTTTCAAAAGTATGGAGAGGACCGATATAACTATTTCCTCTTTTGATACTTCTCAACATGTTTTCTAAGTCTACTTCTTTTAACTTAGTTGCCGTGCTACTAATTTTTTGCTCTTCCTCCATGTACATATTCATGAGCGAAATTAAGCCCCTATCGGTCTGAATTTTATAGCAAATGGTTAGATTTAAGATTCTAGAGAAGCGTTGAATATCTTTTCTAGGTCGATTTCCTTTTTCTATTTTCTTAATCTCAAAAAGCCAAGGTATAACAGCCTCATAATCCCCTTCAATAAAATAAGCAACCATTATGTTATAATAAAAAGCCAATTTTCGAGCACGATTCACCTTTTTATTATACTGTTTTAGGCCTGCTTTAATTTTGGGAACAAGCTCAATCGCCATGTCAAATTCATGGCGATTGAGGTAGTAAGCTAATTGATGGAAATAGAAATTCTGAAATTGTTCTGCTTTTTCGTTAAAGGTTTTTGTTTTAATTCCTCTTAATTTTTCTAGGAGTTCTTTTGCAGTTTCAAAGTCACTAATTTTATTCTTGTGGTTGATTAAATTAGACAACTGAATCATATATAGTTCTAATTGTTGTGCTCGAAGTTTAGGATATGAATCCCATAAATTAACAATTTGCTCTACCTCTGCGCAAGCCTTATCAAACTGCCCCAACAGAGCGTAACAATTATTCTTAGTATTATAACGCAAATATTTTGTATAAAAACTGCCGTTGATAGGCTCTTCTTTTATTAAAGGATTTTCTTGGAGGGTTGTAATGAATTCCTTTTCTGTTTCGTTTTTTGCTAATTTCCAATTTCGATAACGAACAAAGGAAACTTGATTTAATTGAAAATATGCGGTCTCTTCTTTTAGACGATTGGCTTGCAATGTTAATTCATTACAAATATGATCGGTAAATTTTTGGATATTTTTTGTTTCTGTTGCAGCAATGTGCCGAGCTTGACGTTTCAAAATTTCGAGTATCAAAGGATTGCTATTAGGAGCTACCACCATAGATTTTGCCTTGGTCAACATTTTTGAACTCAAATCATAGAACCCCTTCTCTTCTAAGATAGAAGCATTCAAAAGCAGGCTATACAATTTAGCTTCTACAGAACTTTTTTCGGAAAACATTCTTAAGCTTTCTAAGATGCGTAGATAGAGGTAATTCTCCGTGGTGTGCAAGTCTTCACTAGGTATTTTTAGATTGTTGAGTAATAATTCACGACTATAACTGTCCTCTTTCATTTTTTCCAAAGTAGCAAAAAGCAGTAAGTAATTCTTTTTGCCATTTTGTACATTAGAATGGAGTTTAAAGTACCTTTTTTCATTTGGGGATAAGGATAAGACCAAATTATGTAATTTTTTTCCAGTAGCCATAGTAATTGGGGTTTTACAACTTTCGAAACGCTATATACTTTTGCTCGTTTAGAGATACTTCTTTTTTAAGCCATTATGCTTTCTCAGACGCAATAAGTAGCTTTTTAAAATTTAGATCAAGGTGAATTAAAATTCAAATCGGGATGCTACAATTTTCAAAAAAGTGGATTTTTATTTCTAAAAATATTTACCACCTTTGAAATATCAGCAATAGGACAATAATCATTTAAAGGATATTTTGACTTTAATATATTATAAATACTTTTTTAAATAAAGAGATTAGCTATTTTTTTCTAGTTCATTTCTTAATAAAATCATCGTCTTGAAACAAATATTTGACAACAACCTAAATTGGCAGGTAAGCAGATACGCAGAGGATGATCAAGAGATAGAGCAAGTAGAAGGAGGCGATCTTTCAAAATTGAGTTCAAAGCAAGGGTTTTATGCTTCTAATCTTGCCTGTAGTTTTAGCTTGAAAGCCTTAGTTCTAAAAGCAGATTTAGAGTTTCATTTTAGCTGCTTTTTTGAACCAATGACAGAGTTGTTAGCGGTTGCTCTATTTTGGGATTGTACAGGTAGGCTCTTCATTTCTAAGGCAAAGCCAATTTATATTAGTAAAAATAATAGCAGAAGACTACACGATGAACTTCAACAATATATTCCAAAAGGAATCAAAGGTGCCTTAGTCGTTCAATTACTAGTCTTAGAATATGAGCTTGAAATAGAACCATTTTTAATGGACTTGTCTCTAAAGCTATCTGATTATTCTCAAAGATTAAAAGAGCAGATAAACACTCGTTCATTTGATACTTGCGCTAATTTCTTAACACAAGTATTTTTACAAACAGCAGTTACCTACAAAATAAAGGGACATGAATTGTTCAGAAAAAGTTACCCCAGTTCAGTACTGAATCAAGTTCGTAATTTTGAAGAAAAAAAAGAATCCCCATTTTATAACCTTGTAATACAAATTAAACCATGGCAAAATTAGATTTGAAGATTTTCCCTTATGCACATGAAAAGATCCCCAAAAGAGATGATGATAAAGGAAGTTTTCTTCCTGATGATGAAATCCCAAAAGGTCTAAGCTATCTTCAAGGGCTTCTACAGTTATTTAAGATGAATAGAGAGTTAGGAAGTAGTATTTACCCACTTACCTTAATTTCTTCTGTTTCTGGAAAGATAAAAAAAGTAGCTTTTCATTATTCTAAAATAAATAATGAAGTAAATAACACTCCCATTCCTTCAAAAATGATAGGAAATTTAATGAAAGAAATGTCGGGTGTAGACTTTTATATTATTGTCAACAGACTTCGTGGATCTGATTACCCTGAAGATTCAGTTAGAAAATACCTATTAGGAAAAATAGAAGAAGGATGCAAACCTAAAAAGAAAAAAAACACACTTCATTTTGTTGAAATCGAGTCTGATGAAGAATTTAGTATTTGGGCTAATGACACTTATAAATCAGCGTACAGTCATAGTAGTTTAAAAGATTACCTAATAGAGCCACATCTTTTAATGGACCGAACAAACAAAACAGATTCAAATATATTCTTTGAGTATATTATGCAGGAAAACAAAGCATTCATAAAAGGCTTTACATTAGGTTCTGTTGGTTTAAGCTTCGCAGGGGGAAATATGTTAGTAGGGGATGATTTTATATTAATGGGGCGAAACATAGAAAGTTTTAATAGCAGAAGAGGGGTTAAAGAGAAAAAGTTAAAAGGAATTATTGCTCTTTTGATAGAATATATAGCAAAAGAAAAGATAAACTTACTTAATGTAACTTCTAATGCTATTCCATTTTTAGAAAAAAATAAAAATTTTCAAGAAAAACTAGAGCTAAAAATTAAGGATCTCAATGAAAAAGAGGCTCCTTTTTCTGAATCTTGGAAGGAGTTACTTAAAGATAGCTCATCTTTTAAGGAAGCAATAAAAGCCATCTTAGAGCAAAAATTTGCCGTTAAGAAATTGTTGACACAACTTTTAGGGGGAGGTCTCAAAAAAGGAGAAGATCGGAAAATTTACTTTGTAGGAGAAAAAATTAAGGATCATAATACACACTTTCTCTTAAACGAGGAACATCATTCTGCAATTCGAAAAGATTTACAAGGAGTTGACAGAAAACAACCTTTCTATCACCTAGATTTATTTATCTCCTTAGCTGGAGGCTCTCATTTGATTATTGGAGAACCAGTTATTGGGTTATCAGATGAAGTCTTGGGGTATTTAGACAAAGAAACGCTTGGGATGATTTCCCATCAAGTATATAGAATGAAGCACTATATAAACCAAGTAGTAAAACAGCTAGAATCACGCTTTACGATCTCTCGTATTCCTTTACCATTGGCTTATTATAATTATTTAGATGGAGATAACAATTTAAAATTTGCGTGGTTTTGGGCTAGTTACAACAACTGCTTGGTTGAGATAGATGATGAGAATAAAACAGTTTGGATTCCATCTTTTATGGATAATGATTACTGTACTACTCGGGAAGTTAAATTCCCCGAAAAATGGGAAAAGGCTTGGAATAATTACTATCAAAGTCCTAAAGAAAATACCAATTGGAAGACTCCAATACCCCACCAAGAAAACAAAACAAAAACGACACCAAAATATGCAGATTGGGCAGATTTAAAACCTTACCAAGAACAAGTCAGAAAAGTATGGTCAAATTTGGGATTTGAGGTCAAATTTATCCAAGGGGACTTTAACTGGTATAGTCAATATCTAGGTTCACTAAAGTGTTTTACAAATTGCATTAAAAGAGCAAAAAGATAATTTAAGCAAAACGGCGGATACCGAAAAGCCTCAATAGAGTAGGTATTAATTATTAAAATAATTTAGATTATGAGATTTAATAAAATTACGTTTGCCAATGAAATTCTGACAATATTTCCTGTAGTAGGAGAAAGTGTAAATTATAACTTATTGACAACCCCTATTAGTATAAGAGTAGAGAGTTCAGAGGAGTTAGGCGGGATATGGGAAGCATTTATTGATACAACTCCTACCTCATCTGATTATATATCAAGTATTCCTTTTGGAGATGTAAATGATTTAGCAGAATTAAAGTTTGGTAGAATTAATTCTGTAATAGATTATGGAGTTCAGACCCTTCGGACTAGCGATGTTGAACTTGATTATACTTTAGCTGTTAAGCCTGCATTTTATATGGTTATTATTGGCGAGAGTAAAGATGCCAGTGACGATACAATAGGAACAGATGATATGAGAAATGGCATGGCAAATGTAAATATTTTCTCGCTAGAAGGAGAAAATGGAGTTTACTTGAAGCTCGTGAAGACTATTGATAAATACAACTTAGAAGTTGGATACGAAAAAAATCCTTAGTTCTTATTAAGGAGTTGTCTAAGATTGCCTCTTTTTAGACAACTCCTTAAATATATTCCTAATTAACTACGGTAAGCTAAGCTGCACCACCCTCCCTTAAAAATAATCTAACTCATTTAGTTTTTCATACAAAATACTGTGCAAACAGTATAGGCGAAGCTATGCCCATTATCAAATCAACCAAAAATACACAACAGCATGAAAGAACAAAAAACAAGTTCCCACGGAAAAAAAGAGTCCATTTTTAACAGAGGAGCTATGATAAAAAAAAGGACTACAGACAAACATAAAAAAACTGAATCTACAAAGTCTGGAGAACTAGAAACAGGTCGATTTGGAGCTTTATTTCCATCATTACCCACTTATGAACCTACGAATGCAGCGATAAAAGCAGTTGCTCAAATAATGAAAGAAAACTCCGAAGAACCAGAGCAGGACAGCCAAATTCCTTTAGCTTTTGCCTTTTTGGGACAATTCATCGATCATGATTTAACTTTGGAGCCTGTATCTAGATTTGATGACCGTCTAGACCCTATGGCATTAATAAACTTCAGAACACCTGCATTAGACTTAGATAGTGTCTATGGTTCAAATCCAGATGTTTCAAGACACCTTTATGATACCTATGGTTTTGACAAAGATGGGGCAGAAAATGAGCAACCTGGTCGAGAACATAGATTGCCCTTTCGTTTGTTAATAGGCAATTACAAAGACTCTATAGATTTACAACGAAATAGACAAGGAACAGCAATTATTGGAGATCCTAGAAATGATGAGAACTTATTTATTTCACAATTACATCGAATGATTATTGGTTTTCATAATGAAGTTGTAAAAGCAGTAATGGAAGCGAACAAAGACAATCCTTTGTCAAATAAAGATTTGTATGACGAAGTTCGAAAAGAGGTAACCCTACACTATCACTGGATTATTATACATGAATTTTTGCCCTTGATTATTGGTGAAGATATGACTAAGGAAATCCTAGAGAATGGAAGAAAATTTTATAAAGATTTAAAAGAAAAACGCCCTTTTATTCCTGTAGAATTTAGTGGTGCAGCTTACCGATTTGGACATACATTAATTCGAGCTGAATATAACTTGAATGCTGCTATTTCTAAGTTAGGATTATTTAAATCTCCATTTTTTGGAATCTGTCCAGGGGGGGATTGCGATAAATTCAAAGGCATTGACAAAAAATACAACTTAGATTGGTCTTATTTTTTAGCATTTGAAAATAACACAAACAACTTACAATTTTGTCGAAAGATAGATAGTAGCGTTGCTTTACCTTTGTTCAATTTGCCATTTATTGATGCGCAACAAGACGCTCCAGTATCTTTGCCAGAACGAAATATGCGAAGAGGAAGAACCCTAATGTTGCCTTCTGGGCAAGCCATTGCCGAAGCAATGGGACTTACTCCAATCTCTAATAATGACTTGGATCTAGAAGGAATTGACGGACTTCACGACGAAGCCCCACTTTGGTATTATATCCTCAAAGAATCTGAAATTCAAACAGGTGGAAAACATTTAGGATCTATTGGAGGCAGAATAGTAGGGGAGGTTCTCATAGGAATCATAGAAACAACTCAAGAAGTTCTTTATCCAGAAGCCTCTATAGACTGGAAACCTAAATATGGCAAAAATGAAAGTTTCACATTAAAAGACTTAGTAAGCTTTAAATTCAAAAAAAACGAAGCTTAACTATGCTCTTGGTGAGCCTCTTCGGAGGTTTACTTTTTCTATGTTTTAATAATAATACTTCGTGGGATTTTTAGTTTTTTTACCAAAAAACATAAAAAACATTTTATAGTAGTTTGATTATCAACCATGTGTGATTTTCGGGTATTTAAATATATTTTATTGATAATCAAACTACTATAATTTCTCCACGAAGTAATGAATAACCTTATTCCTCACTAAAAAACTATAATTATGTCCTTATTAAAAAACTATTTATTTACTGGCATTGTATTATTTCTATTGCCTTGGGCGAGCTTTGGGCAAAACTTGGATGTGAATTTATTCCTCTGCGACTCTGAATCGTTGTTTAAGGCAAAAGAAGATAGTTGCTGCTCTGTTGGAGTAAACTGCTGTAGAACAATCCCTAGCAAATTTGATTTTATTTTTGAATCAAGTTGTTTTCCTAAAGACAAAAAACACAATGCCATCACCGCCAAGTATATCACAATATACGATGAAAGAGATGGAACAATATCTTACTTAAAACTTCGTAAATCACTAACTAAAGAAGGAACCAAATGCAATAAATGTGCAAAAAAAAAGAAGAAAGACAAAAAAACTAAGCAACAAGACACAAGTGTAATAAAGGCAGAAAATAAAAAAGAAAAGTATTGTTCTAAAGATACTTGCAAGCCGGCTTTTGAATATGTGGAGGTTATGAAACAAATCGTACCAATAGCTAATCATGAAATGTTGGTGATTATCATAAGTAAAGATGATAACTTTACAGTAGAAGCGAATGGGGAACAGTATTTTTTAGAACATCAAGAAGATTTTAGGAAAAGCTTGGAAAATTCGAAGGGCGTCGAAATTAATTCAATGCAAATTTCAGAAGATTCAGTAGTCAACTTTTTACTAGAGGAGGATACTAATAACCTAGATACGTTAAGCACACTAGAAGACGCCGTCGTATTTCTAAATAAACGGCATGCTGAAGTTCACGTATTCCAAGATAGGTATTATGCAGACTTAACTTGTTTGAGATATAGCATTATGAGAGAATTTGGCATTCCCAATTTTATAAGTGGCTCGATACATATTGACTCCTTAGTTAAAGAAGCCAAATTACTCAAGTTATTGTTAAGTCAAACCTATACTTCAGAAGAAGCCCAAGGTATTTTAAGTTCTATTGAAAAAAGCTATTTGTATCTAATTTCAAAGCAATTAAATCGCTTTAAGGTATTTTATAAGCAGGTGCGAATTCCGAATCAAGATGTCTTTAAATTAGAAGTAACACAAGCAGAAAAGAAGAAAGAAATTTTTAATCGAACCTTTAGTACAAGAGGTGGCTTTAAAATTGATTTTAGCACAGGAATATTCTTAACAGGACTCTCTGTTCCCGAATATGTTGTTCAAAAGCATTCTTTTAAATACAAACCAGCAACTTTTGGATTAGATTCATTGGGAAATATAGATACTACTTATGCAACTGGATTAAGAGACACATCAGGGCACATGATACACGTCAAAGACCCTATTGCAAACTATGGTGTCGGTTTTTTAGCCCATGCTTATGTTCGAACAGGGACATTTATAAATGTTGGTTTATCTACAGGTGTGCTCGTTAATAATGTTGGCGTTCAAATACTGATCGGGGGGTCTACTATGTTTAATATAAAAAAGACTAGACTGTCCTTGACGGGCGGGGTAGTAATCGGTCAAAAGAAAACAATATCTCCAACAGCAGCGCCTTTTTTACGGGGCGAGACTCCTCCTGCTGAC
>ENA-ORXM01003454-ORXM01003454.1-marine-metagenome-genome-assembly--contig:-NODE-3454-length-15694-cov-7.374848_pt1 | contig 15694 bp, 20 predicted proteins | sample MGYA00237867_ERZ511480 | MGnify/ENA primary metagenome ERZ511480 (study PRJEB26309, sample SAMN06266103) | marine metagenome | isolation source: Algal blade | place: United Kingdom:Sidmouth, United...
ATTGCCGATCATCCTGTCAATAGATTAGAGGAGTTGTTACCTGGATATAAGCAAGACGGGATTGCTTAGACGCTTACCCTACTGGTGTATTTAAACTACCTCCATATTTATTTTCTGATGAATGAAATAATTCACCAATAAATGCTTTCTGCTCTTTAATATTCCAAATTATTTTATAATCAAGTATTCGCATTATTCTTATTGGTGAATAGTTTTATTTTAAATCTAATTATCGCTAACAGATAATTATATGCGGAGGACTATCCCGAAGGGTAGTCTTCCGTCATATATAATGTTACTGGTCGTGTTATTTCTTGTGCTTATTCTTCATATGTTTTTTCCATAGTTTCTAACGATCTTGAGAGAAATTCTGTGTACTTCTATTTATTCTATTATAAACTTATTTAAATTACCATTTTCAAATTTCAAAAAATACATTCCATTAATTAAATTATGAGTATCAATGTTTTCATTGGCAGAAATAGCTCCATTACTCATAACTTCTCCTAAAGAATTATAAATGCTATAATTCTCTGTTTTTAACAGACCTGAAATTTGAATAAAATCTGTTGCTGGATTTGGGAAAATAGATGTATAATGTTCAGTGAAATTAAACAAACTACTTGTTATACCCTCAGTAAATTTTGAAATTTTATGATTATCAAATTCAGCAATATACAAATCATTGCCATTGAAAAGAAGTCCAAAAGGGCCACCTAATCCTGTGATAATATCAGTAGCGATTGGATTAACAACAGAAATATCTATTTTTGAAATTTTGCCATCACCATATTCAGCGATATACAAATCATTTTCCTTAAGAACAAGTCCAACTGGACTAGCTAAACCTGTTGCAACATCAGTAGCGATTGGGTTAGCAACTGAAATGTCAATTTTTGAAATTTTACCATCATAGAATTCAGCGATATACAAGTCATTGCCATTAAGAACAAGTCCATCGGGGCCACCTAACCCTGTTACAACATCTGTAGCGATTGGGTTTGCAGCAGAAATGTCGATTTTTGAAATTTTACCATCTATGAATTCAGCGATATACAAATCATTGCCATTAAGAATAATCTTCCAAGGACCAGTTAAACCTGTAACAACATCTGTAACGATTGGGTTTGTAGTAGAAATATCCATTTTTGAAATTTTGCCACTATTGTATTCAGCGATGTACAGATCATTACCATTAAAAAACATCTCAGCAGGGCCATCTAAGTCTGTTACAAAATCAGTAGCGATTGGGCTTGCAGCAGAAATATCTATTTTTGAAATTTTATTGTTAATATGTGTAGTGACATATAAATCATTGCCGACAAGAACAAATCCAGCAGGATTATCTAAGCCTGTTATTACATCTACTAGTTGCGCTTTTATGCTTAGAGCAAATAGAATTAAAGTTATTGTTAGAATAATATTCTTTTTCATTTTTTAAACATTTTATGTTAGAAATAATTACAAATACTCAAAGGGGAACATTCGATTTTATAGATTAATAAATCTTTTTGGAGGCCGAAGTCAAAGTAATTTTTTGCCTAAAAAGTGATTAAACATTTATTGTTAGTTGGTAGAATTCAATCTTCTTCCTTAAATTCATCTAAAAGCACAGATACTTCTTCTAGAACTAATTTTGATCTTTTATTATATGCTCTGAACCAAAGGAAGAGAGTTATGGAAAGGCCTAAAACCATAGCGACCATACCAATAATCAATGAATCACCGATTTCTTCGAACACCGCTTTAAATATCAGATAGAATCCAGGAAGGACAAACAATAGTCCAAGAATGGTAGAAGTTATATGCCTTTTACTTCTCTTTATTGTATTCTCTCTATATAGTTTAAGAAAAGATAAGGTATCCAATAGGTTAAAATCAGGAAAATTATCTGTTCTATTTAATAGTATACTAAACGCTAGACCAATAACAAATAGGATAATGCCCATAAAGTGCGAAGGGGTCAACTCAGCAGTAGTTAAGAATATTAGAGCCAAGGCTACTGCAATAATTATTGCAGCAATAATTTGTCTCTTTTTCTCTGCTTTCTCTTTTGTTTCAAATTGATTAATTATTTCCATAACATTAGAGTTTTTATTATTTAACAAATTGTTTACGTCTATATTGGATAAACCTTTTTGTGATTGCCAAATAGATTTTAAAGGATCGAAATTTTCCATATTATTTAAATTGACTAATAAGTTTTTTTAATTGAGTTTTAATCCGAAGTACTTTTACACCTATGTTTGAAATGCTTAGTCCTGTTATTTCTGAGATCTTCTTATGCGATACTTCCTCTAGAGTTAATAAAATTATAGTCTTATCTATAGATTTCAATTGGTTAATTGCCTCTTTCAATTGAATTAATCTTGGATCAGCTTCAAATTTTATTTCATCATAAGTAGATTGAGGAATCGATGAATTGATTTCTTTGGATTGATTAAAATAATTTGATTTTTTCTTCCAAAGAATGCAAGTGTTAATTGTAATTCTATGTATCCAAGTTGAATAAGAAGATTTACTCTTGAACCCATCGAAGCCTTTCCAAATATTGATTATTACATCTTGAAATAAATCTTTTATATCTTCTTGACTTTTGGTAAATCCCCAGCATATTCTATGAATTTGATTCTTATGTTGATTTATTATCTTCTTGAATATTTCTTCTTTTTCAGAGTCAACCATTCTGTTTTTTATATTATTAGAGCATAAAAATTATTAATTCTTACACTTTTGCAAATGTTTTTTTTTATTCGCTCTGCCCAGTTTAAAAAAGTGAGTGTTTGAAGGTCTATTGCTTCAAATAATAGTTGAAATCGTTTTGGAGTGATAATAGAGACTTACAATTCACATCAGATAAATCGTGAGAATTTCATGACCAGTAACGGTTCGAGCATACCCGACGTAGCTGCGAGGTACGAGGCAGCTATGGCGTGGTGATGCTTTGTTATGCCCCGTTTTCAATTTCAATAGTGTGTTATCACAATTAAACTTGGTTTTTTCTTTTTAATTTTTCTAAGGTCATTTTTTGTATATTTATTTTCATCAATCAACAATGCTATCAAATTTCTTAATTCTGTTACCTCGATTGGAACTTTTCTTATTGGATTATTATGCAACCAAAGATTTTCAACTTTGTTGAAATTAAGAACCTCAACTGGGAATTCGGCTAAGTTGTTGCCATCCAAAGAACAGAATCTTAGATTTTTTAAATTTTTAAAATTACTAGGTATTTTCAAAATTTGATTATTTCCCAAAGCAAGATTACTTAGTTTCGATAAGTTTCCAATTTCACTAGGCACATTCTGAATTTTGTTATACGCTAAGTTAATCCATAGTAATTCTGTACACTCACCTATTTCCGAAGGTATAGATTTTAATTTACAAGCATTTGCTGTTATGTGATTTAACTTTTTACAACCTCCAATTGACGATGGAATTTTAGAAACATTTGATCCTGCAAAATCTAATAGTTCTAATTTTTTCAAGTTCCCGATTTCTAATGGTAACTTTTTCAAAGTTGAATTGCTATACAAACGCAAATATTTTAAATTTGGCAATTCAGTTATCTCTGAAGGAAGAGTTACTATTCTATTTTTAGCAAGTTCTAATGTTTCTAGATTTTCAAGTGTTTTAATACTTCTCGGAACATTATTTATTTGGCAGCTGAAAAGAATTAATTTCTTAAATCTTCTCTTGTTCTTCAAGTATGAAATTAACTTTTTAAATGTATTTGTATCTAATTTTGCATTAACCACCTCTAATCCAACAAGATTGGGATATGGTATTGTATCGCTTAAAAATTCTATAATTTCATTTCCTTTAAAAAGTAAAAAACTTACATTACTTTCTTCACTACCATTTAATTCGTTAAAATTTGTTGTTTTACTGGAAGAAAAATCGGAAAAAACATCTTTTACCATTTGCACTGAATCAAATGGTTCATTGAGACCAGATTCCTCACTGTTAATATTTTTATTCTTGTCTAGTGAATCACAACCGACAAATAAAAAAATGCCATATATACTAGCTAATAAAATTTTCATTTTTATCTTAATTGGGCATAACGGTTCAGGCTATGCGTCGTCTCTCACAAGGTACGCAGTGAGATATGATCGTTATAGCCATTGTTAGCGACTGGCTTTATATTTATCTTTAACGTAATCCAGTGCTTTTTCAGCAAATTCTTTCCAACGTTCTTTGTAATTATAAGGAACTTGTACCCATTCTTTCATAGGTCTATTTTTGCCAGATGGGTCAAATAATTTAGAACCATCAAAACTTAACGCTTCGGAATGATGTTCACTACTTAATTTAAAAACCATTTCATTTTGGAAGAAGCAGATGAATGCCTTTTTATTGGTCTTAAAACATGGCTTTCCAAACATTTGGCTTTGCTCCGAATCATTTAATTCTTGACCAATTTTCGTGTATAATAATTCTTCATTAGTCATATTTACTAAAAGATTATAGGTGTTAAGCACAGCAAGTAATTGCCTATTCGCTTAATAGATGTATTCATGAAATTAATAATTATTTGATACCTTTTTGTTTAACACATGTTCCAGGTTTTTAAGTCGGCTATTCCAAAAGCTGTCAAATTGAACTATCCAATCTTTTAATTCTTCAAACCCATTTTGATTTAAAGAACACTGTCTTTCCCTTCCTACTTTCTTAATCGAAATAAATTTAGAACGCTCTAGTATCTTAATATGCTTTGATATGGCAGGTCTACTTATTTCAAAATTTTGAACCATTGATTTTATATTAGATGTATCTTTTGTAAGCAATTCTAATATCTGTCTTCGACAAGGGTCTGCAATTACTTGAAATGGATCTAAGTTTGGAATTGACATCTAGCTATCCTTTAATTTCGTAATCATTTTTTGAATATGCTCATCCCAACCATTGTACATTGAGGATAGGATTGAACCGTTTTCATCTTTAAATCCGGTGTGAACAAGTCTTAATTCTGTTCTATTTCCGGCTTTTAACAAGTTCCAAGTTACTATAGTGTCAAGTGTTGGATTATTTTTATTTGGGCCTCCTCTCCAACTATAAACAAGTTTTTTTTGAGGTATAATCTCAATTACTTTGCAGTAAAAATTACCATCAAGACTTAATTCAGGTATTGGATTGGTCCAAAATTCGAATTCATAGCCGACTTCAAGTTTAAAATTATTTGGCATTAACCATTTTGATATAAGTTCAGCATTTGTGAGATATTCCCAAACTTCTTCACGAGGATTATTATAAAACCAATTGCGTTTAATTACATTAATCATATTACGTTACTTTAAGGTAATGCAAATATATATATGTAACTTGAAAGTTACACATATTTTGAATGATTTATTTTGGTCTAGTAAGATTATATGAAAATTTGAATTTTGCTTGTCACTAACGGCAGTCTGTGAAAAAACCACCTCCCAAATTTACTCAAATTTCATGATTCGTCATGATGCTTGCAGTCAGCTTTGTCAAAATTTTCTAACCCCAGCCAACTCCCATCGCCTCAGCACGAAAACTATCCAATTTGCACTCTTTAGTGCTTGTTTTAACCCATTTATTCCAAGTATTGTCATTGTGCGTCTCAGATTATAACATAGGAATATTATTGAAAATTCTATCCCAACTTTTTCCTTGCCCTTTAGCAGCGTATAACCAAATCCCCATCCTCGCTTTATTGTGCCAAATGGATGTTCTACCATCGCTTGCCGCCTCCGATATTCTGTTTTTCTCTTTTCTGTATTTTTTCTATTCAAATCAAATGCATCTTGAAATGCAGACCGATCTATACTTCTCCCATGGCTACTCTTTTTCTTCGCATCACTTACACAGTCTTCAAAGTAAGGACATTCTTTGCACACTGAATACTTTATTGTATATCTATCAAACTCACTTACCAATTTTCCCTTTCTTCTCTTTTTGTATCTGCTTTGTTTCTCTAATTTCTGGTTATTTGGACAACGATAAGTATCTGTCTGTTTTTCATATTCAAATTTATCTTTTCTAACATGAGCTGCTTTTGACCTGTCTGTTACATCCTTTACTGCTACTAGTGTATCTATTTTATCTTCATGGCATTTTTGTATTTGTTCTGCTTTACAATAGCCTTTGTCTGCAAGTGTTGTCAAGCTATCTTCTTCTTTCAAATTCAATGCCTCTTTACACTTCACTGCCATTGGATGCAGGGCGTTTATGTCGTTTTCATTTGTCACTTCGTATTCAACTAACAGGTTGTGCTTATCATCAACAGCAATCTGATTATTATATCCAACCTCTACTATGTTCATTTTTATTGGTAGCGCCCGTGCATCTGGATCTGATGTAGAAACTTGTGTCTGCCCTGATTGCTTCAGTTGGTCTCTCAAGTCTTCATACTTTATTTTTCGTTCATTCAATTCTGTCAAACGCTTATCGCCAGCAGAATTTGAAAGTGCTTCTTTTTCATCTTGTTCATCTAGTTCCAAAAGGTACTCTTGAGTTTTAGTATCTATATATTCTAACTGCCTTTTTATTTTCGCTTCATTGAAATTGTTCTTTTTCGAATTTTGTGCTCTAAACTTAGAACCATCTATGGCTACTCTTTGCCTACCATACAAATCCAATTGTAGACAGAATTCTCGGTAGTGAACGAATAGTTTTCTGAATCCAACTTTGTTATCAACACGAAATTGACAGATCGTTCTATAGCACGGCATTTGTTTGCCAGTCAACCACCACAATTCTATATTCGTCTGGCAAGCATGTTCTAATTGACGCGAAGAGCGTAGACGATTCAAATAGCCATAAACATAAATTGCTAGTAAACTACGAAGTGGGTAAGATGGTCGACCAGTTTTGCGTTTGCTTGATTTAAAACCATGGTCTAGTTGTAATACATAATCTAGAAATACATCAATCAATCTTGCTACACTTTGTTCCGCTACCATTTGATCTAAAGAATGCATCTCTATTTGAAATCGATCTTGAAGGGGTATATTTTTCATCGGAATAACACTCTTTTATTCCTTCTGAAGATACAAAATTTGAATGGTTTTTTAAAATTTTTTTCACAGTCTGACGGTGATGGTAGCCGTCGTGCCTGCGAGGAACGAGGCAGGCATGATCGTGGTGTCTAAAGTTGTCATCAGTTTATTATTCACTTTGTGTCATCTAAGAACCAAGGATTTAGATTATCAAAAGTATTTGATTCTTCCAATTCTTCAACGATTTCCTCAACATTACGATTCCATTTCACTTCTTCGAATTCTTTATTTTCACCACTTATTAAATTGTAGGCCGATTCATGTAATCCGATTTTCATTAAATATTTCAATAGTTCATTTGATTCTTCATTGGTCAATTCCCTTTGAGGATATTCAAATGAAAGTAAATTTAATAACGTGTCATTTACAATTTTTCTTTCTACTATAACATTCACACTATCAATCATTTCTTGTTTTATCTCCTTAATCGTTTGATAAACAATTTTTTCATTTTTTTCTCTTTTTCGTCTTTCCCAAAATTCTTTGTAATATTTAGGTGATTCATTATAATTTTTATAAGTTATTTCGAGACTGTCAATCAAATCTTTCGGTTTCTTGCTAACATCTAAATATGTATTTCCTTCGTTTGTCCATAAATATTCGCTTATTATATTTTTGTATCCGATTTCTTTCAAGGTCTCATGAATCATCAATATGTTCGCAGGGTTCTTTATCCAATTGTTCGATTTCTCATAACCGTACCGTAAATGCAAAAAACTTAATTGATTCTCTTCGAAACTATTTATTATTCCGTTATCGGTATTTCCACAACTTATTATTAAAAGTAATCCTATGATTGAAATCGAGTTTTTCATATTTTAAATTGATGACAACGGTGATGGTACCCGTCGTGACTGCGAGGAACGAGGCAGACATGATCGTGGTAGCTAAAGTTATCTCTCGGCATTCAATCATCTAGTTTTAATGTTAAATCTACTTGTTCATGTAAAATTCTGACTATTACACAACTAGATTCAACAATCTTGTAAAAGATTAAGTGCTTGTTGCAATTCAACTTCCTATATCCTCCAGGTTTGTATTCATATTTTCCTCCGACTTCTGGATTTTGTATTATCATCATAAAATGTTCATAAAAATCATCCTGATATTTCTCTGCTTGTTTTAAGTTCCAGTTTGAATACGTGAATTCGAAAATATCTTCTAAATCTAGAATTGCTTGAGGTGAGAGTTTTAGATTAAGCATTTTTTTTATGCTTTTTTCTCATCCTTGCTTTGAATTTTTCATTGTTAAATGATTTTGGATTACCACTTTTCTCTCCTATTACCAATGCATCATTAATAGTTTGTATCTTATTCATTTCATCTTCTAGAAGTCTCAAACCACTTCGAATAATTTCACTTGCAGATCTATATCTACCGGATTTAATCTCTTTCTTTATGAATTTATCAAAATGATCACCTAAGATTATTGATGTATTCTTTGACATAATTGATTTTTTGTAAATATACCATATTCTGGTATAAATGTCAAGCTCATTTTTGCTGAGAGATAACGGCAGACTGTGAAAAAACCCCAAAGTTTAAAAATGAGACCAAAGGATATTCTGAAGCTATTTAAATTTTGGTACTTGACAGTAGTTAATTATTTTGAAGGATAAAAATTAGAATTAAAGATGGCGAGTAAATATTTAGATTTAGTTTTTTCACAGACTAACGGTTATGGAAGCCGTCGTGCCTGCGAGGAACGAGGCAGACATGATCGAGCTAGCACCTATGTAAAAGTAATAACTTGAAAGCAAATAAAATTACTTCAAATTATGAGCAAACAAGTTACCACAGAATGTCCTAAGTTATTCATTGGTTTGGACATACACAAGAAGAGTTGAAGATTTCATTTCACTACTGATCTGTTTTCTGGTTCTGGACACACTTTTCCTCCAGATTTTGAAAAAATAAAAAATTATGTCTTGAAAAACTATCCTGAGTATCAAGTTAGTATCGCTTATGAAGTTGGATGCTTTGGTTATAGGCCGGCTAGAACTTTTGAATCTTTTGGCTGGGATACTTTTGTAGTAAATCCTGCAGATATCCCCAGGCCTGCCAAAAACAAGTTTATCAAAACCGATAAAATTGACGCCAAAAACATTGCCAAACAATTAAGAGCCGGTAATCTTTATAAAATTACTATCCCTAAACCTATCAGAGAAAGTCTCAGAAGTCTTACCAGACAACGTACAGCAGTGGTCAGAGATTATAGAAGAATAAAGTGCCGTATTAAATCTCTTCTTTCTTATTATCATATCTCTATTCCACCTGACATGGACACTCCAAAATGGCCAAAACTTTTTCTTGTTTGGCTCGAAGAATTAGACCTTGGATTTAACAATACAAACTATACTTTTAAAAGTATGCTTAATCAATATTATTATATAGATGAAGAGATCAAGGAACTTTCTAATCAGATCAGAAAGTACTGTCGTCAAAATCTTAAAAAAGATTAAAACTTACTTAGATCTGTTCCTGGAATTGCCGGTTTAACTGCTGCATATATTTTAGCTGAACTTGGAGACATCAGAAGATTCAGCTCTCTGAAAAAATTAGCTTCTTATGTTGGCTTTATTCCCTGTATTCAGCAAAGCGGTGACAGTTTTAAATCCGGTGGCGCTACACCTCGTGCAAATAGACATGTGAGAAACATGATCATCGAGGCTGCTTGGATTGCCGTTAGAATGGATCCGGTTATGCAGATTTATTATAGATCTCATAAAGGTAAAAATTCAAAAGCTGTCATTTTCAAGGTTGGCAGAAAAATGCTTTCTAAAATCTTGGCAGTTATTAAAACTGAAATCCCCTACGTTGTTGGGGTTGTTAGTTAACATTGGCACAAACAATGCATGAGCTTTTACAAAGACAACAAAACTTTAGGTGTATTATTTACAAGCGCTAGCATGTTGCTTTGCTTTTAATTATCAATCAAATAGATGCATGTGAATACTCTTCGATAGTATATCACACATAGGATGCCGTACTGATGATTTTTTAATATCGAAAATAAATGACCTTTCTTGGTGAAGGCCCTTTATTTTCTTTTTTGGAAAAAACAATGGAAAATTAATTTAAAAAAAGTTACCCTTTTCATAGGACCTAAAGTTAGACAGAGTATGTCCCTTTACCCCGCTCTTTTTATCTTCTTTTGAGTATTCATTAAAGCTGCATTTCTATATTTTTTATTAATTGGAGCTTTTAATTTGTAAGGTCTATTAAATGCCTCTTGATTTAATCTAAAATATTTGGACAGAGATCTAATTGTATTTTTTGATAGTCCTTTTTGATAATTTAAAATCTTTGATATTGTTCCTTTAGTTAGTCCTAAAATCTTAACCAAATCCTTTGCTAACAAATCGTGTTCTTCCATTAGAAATTTCAATAATTGTATGGGATCCTTATCTGGTAGTTCATAATTCTCATCATCCCATTTCTCAATTAATAATGTAATTAACTCTATTTCATCTTCGTCTGATTTTCGATTTTTGAAAACCAGTTCTTCCAATATTTTACAATATTTTGTGTATTGCCTATTACTTTTGATAATCTTATATTTCAAATTCGTCTTCATCTTTTAATATTTATTAATTGTGTATTGAAGATTTTTTTTGCAAATCTTGTCATATTCAGCATGCGTTCCAATCCAACAGATAAATAAATGAACATTTGTTCTGCCAAAAAAATAGCTACATATTATTCTATAATTATTTCCTCCAATATTAAAGATTACTCGATCTGAATTCTTTCCTAATATATCCGCAGAGTTAAAGGATTCTTTAATATGATTGGTCTTCGTCCAATCACAATACTTAAGATTGATTAACCAATTATCGAAGTAGACTTTACTATTTTTATTTAATGCTATGTATTTTAAGATTGTTTGCTTCTTTATTAAGCGTACTTTCATAACATTAAAGATATGCATTTAGTTTCACTAGAGGAAACATATTTTGGATTTATATTCTGTCTAACGGTGATGGTAGCCGTCGTGGTCAAGTAGGCAAAGGGAGTTTCACCCTAAGCGTCTCACAGAACCGTACGTGACAGTCTCCCATCATATGCTTACGCCGAAGCTTCAGCATAGGCGCTACGGCTCTTCAAACTCATGAAACCATTTCAGGTTTCATAATTAGTAAGGTTCCTCCATATTTGCATATGTTGACCTTTCATTATTAAATCTGTCAGCCCCTTCGCTAAGCTTAATTTTCAAAAAGCCTTTCTTGCACTTGCGCTAATACGAACTGATCCGCCACTCCATTATTTAGCTTCAGTATTTCTGCCTCGCTAGTGTTTTACCTGCTTGTACATTTTCCCTTAACATCTAATATATGAAATTTCTCCATTTCCTTAAATAAGCCTAGATAAAGTTCTTGCCACCTCTCTACCGGGCCTGAAGTAGTTGATAAACTGGTAATCTCTACTCTTTTCTATAGCATCGCAGCTTGGCTATATTTTCAGGACCTTGTTCGTGCTCTCGATAGTTCATCGATGGTTTATTTTCATTCAACTCCTTTATCCTCTCTTGAAGGTTTTAATACCCCCTTTTCCTCATCCGCTCAATACCAACCCGTGAAAGGTAAGCACCGTGAGGTAGATTCAAAAGTTTCCAGTAAAACTTGACGAGAGGCCACATAACTTTTTATGCTCTCTCATCTTATTTGAAGTTACGATGACTCTTCTTTATGGTGCCGAGCCATCTATGGACACACACTGCGAGGCACGAGGCAGGCATGGTCGTGGTGTCTAAAGTTATGCACCGTTTTCAATCAGTTACTATGATCTCTACTTTATTTTTAAAGTGCTTTTTAATTTCACTTATAAATTCGTTCAGACCACAATCAAAAATATTCGTTTCAATTATCAGTTTTTGTATTTTCGATTTTGAGTTGGCCGAATCAAAATGAATTATCATCGGCCCCGTATCGAATTCTTTATCCAATCTTGAATATTCAATCACCTTGATCTGATTCCAAGATATTTTCTCATGAAAATTTGTTTGCAATCCATCTTCTTGAATTTTTACAAATTTCAACGGTTCTTTACTATCTCTTTTAAAGAATATGAATTCAATGAATACATATAAAAGTAACATTATTGTTAGAATTTTCCATGAGATTTGTGAAATGCCAAATTCACGATTGTCGTAATAAGAAAATATAAAATAGAAAAAAATACAGATGATTGTTATAAATTCAATTACTCGAATTACATTTCTGAATTTTCGATTTTTAGTATTTTCAATGTAAGTTCTCAAATTCTATTCTTCTTTCATCTTTAAATGTATTAGAAGGAAGGCACATAGTTTACACTTCTTCGGGTACATAGTTTACACTTTTATTCTTGATAATTTAACATATTGTTCATCCCTTATTAATTCTTTTTAATCGAAGTACCCTAAAAGTACATCACGATAGTAGACATTCCAAATTCCATTTCCTATTTCTTCTGCTCCCACATATCTTCCTCTCGCTGCTCTTGATACATACACCCAATGATATGCTCCCCATCTGGCTGATCCATTGATTGTTACTTTCATTATTCTATAATCTATTGGATACTCGTAAATAATCTTTCGTTCTGAATATTCTCTTATAGATTTATTGTGTACAAGTTCTGGTGTCTTCATTTTTAGCGATTCGTGTGGTCTTATTTCATCATACTCTTCTTTAAATTCATCTATTGGCAATGAATCCTCCAATATTGATACAGAAAATGCCTTTAGAACAAAAGATTTACCTTTATCTTTAGGTAAAATTAAAGCTGCTGTGTATGGGTTTGGAGACTATAGTGGGCAAAGAAAGCAGGCACCTTCGAGCACTTTTTCTACTGCAGTGACACAGGGAGCTGAAAATTATTTGATCAAATCCTTACTCAGTTCCCAGTGGTTCTTACTCTATGAAAGGACTAAGCTTAATAATTTGACAACGGAAAGGAAAATTTTACAGCACAGCTTGGGTGAGAGATCTGCCCCAAACCTACAAGTAGCGAGCGTGCTTTTTGAGGGAGGTATTGTGTCTTATGACTTCAATGTGAAAACAGGAGGCAGTGGAGCCCGTTTACTTGGAATTGGGGCTTCTACAAAGTATCGAGAGGATCTAATCGGCGTATCTCTGAGGGTGGTAAGAATTACAGATGGAGCTATTCTCCACAATGTTAATTGCACAGCCAATGCGTTTTCTAAATCTAGGGATTTTGGTGTGTTTTCCTACGTCGACGAGGATAAGATTCTTGAGCTGGAAACAGGAAGAGTTTTTAATCTCCCGATTCAAACTGCATTGTCTGAAGCAATTGATCGCTGCGTAGTCGATATCGTGTTAGAGGGAATAAAATACGGATCTTGGCGTCTAAAAGGTATAGAGCAACTTATCCCACTAGTCAATAGCGGAAAGTTAAGTAAGACAGAGATAGAGCAAATTCGATTAGGCTTCGCTAAAGCTCCAAAAATTTCGAAACCACAGCCCAGCCAACGAAAAGTACCCTCAGCCAAACAACCGAAAAATGTCATTTCTTTAGAACCGCAGTCTAATCAACCTAGCCGTCCTCCTGTTTCAGAGCCTAAATCTAAACAGCGCTACTTTCATTAGTGTGTTTTGTATTCGTTATTAAAATCTCATCTCAATAAGTGTGGATGTATTCTCTGACCTTTGCCGCAGATTAATACCAATAGTTATGCTACTTTAAAACACATCAGTGGGTCATGTGGTAATCCCCCCTGAAAATGGTCGCGTTCATAAGTAGAATCCTAAACCAAGGAGATCTACATGCGAAAATCCAAATTCACAGACAGTCAAATCATGGATACCCTCAAGCGAGCATAAGCCAGAGAACCAGTGCCCTAATTCCCGACGGGCTTTGCTTGCAGGATTGATGGAAACGCTTCGTAATGATTTTAAATTAGTGACTGTGTAAAAGATAAGGCACTAGCTAAGTAGCGTAGGCCTTAGCTTGTATTTCGTCACAGATTTGAAGTGAGCTTCGAGATTTAAGTAGAAAATAGGCCTTAAATCTAAAAACACCTTACTAATATTTCAGGCGTTTATCTGTCGTTATCCTTAGCTAGAAGCTGGCATTAGGCTGAATGTCTTTCAAGTCTAACTGGAATTTAGCTTTACAAAGATTGCTGCCCTCGTGCTCTGCAATGACGTCGTTGTAAACATCTTCAACAGTGTCGTCATTAATAATCCAAGCAACCAGAGTACCGTATTGAGTGGCCTCTAGTTGATCAGAGCTTTGCGGCATCGGCCAAGGTGCTATTGCAGGGAGTAGCTTCCACCAAAAATCAGATGTCCATCTATCTGTCACTGCATTTGCACAGAGAACGTAGCTCTGGGCAGCGCTGTTGATCGCTGTGATCTTGGGTGCATTTTGTTCATATTGCCAACCTTCAATTGGTGATTTGTCATTGATGCTGACGTTGCCAGTGTCTGGGTAGTCATTATCCCCTGTGCCTGAATAATATGAATGTCCCATCAGATTGTACGAGCAACCAGAAAATTTTGAGGAGTTGTTATAGCACACCATAGACACTGCGTTGTTCTCACGGTGTTCAATCTGCCAGCCGTCCTGAGCCATGGTCTTGGTGTACGCAAGGCGAGCATAGAATTCACAGCGTGCTGCCGCAAACTTCGCTCCAGACTGCGGGCAGTAATCATTAATCAAGCTGTCTAAGTCTTGTGCCCCGCCATTGACAATCTTGATCTGCTGATAGTCTTCGCGGTAATAATTGATGGCGTGCATTGCTTCGAGCAGCGACTGGGCCTCAACATAATTAGTCGCCCAAACCGTATAATCAACCCGTTCGTCGGGCGTTGGCGTGGGATATGGGCTGGTGTACACCGGAGGGTACCCAAAATCAGCACCAGTAAATTGAATAGTAGACGGCTCTGGCTCAGTTCCAGTATCTGTGTCACCTCCGGTATCTGTGCCACCGCCGGTATCTGTGCCACCTCCGGTATCTGTGCCACCTCCGGCGTCTGTGTCACCTCCGGTATCTGTGCCACCTCCAGAGTCTACTTGCCCCTGCTCATCGTCGTCCACCGTAGGCGAGCTAGAACTTGAAGAATCAGAGCAACCAGTTAAAGCAAAAGCGGAAAGACAAGTGTAGGCGACTGCCAATCGTAACAAGGACGCTGTAAACAATTTACGACTCATAAGTATCAGAAACCTTGAGGGTTTAATTGAAGCCACTCCAATCGGGTAGGCCTCGTAATCGTACTGCAAAATACAATTACATTCCGTTACACGAGACTGCGCATCGTAAATTTGCGATATGTGTCACATTTTTTAGGATGGAACAGCAAAGGAGATTGCTGCACATCGAGAGGTAGTTGCTGAGCGAATAGCGGCAGAAAAGTTGGAGCGATCGACGGCATAGAAAACCCCGCTTTTATCCAAGTCACTGAGAGCCTGCCGCAATGGTGGGCTTTTTGCTTTTTAGGGTGAGCAGCCGCCAAAAGTGGCGAGCGAAGCAGGTGATGGGGCGGTCGTAATGTATTGGCTGTATCTACCAAGCGCCGCATAAAGTGGGTACCTAAAGTGGGCACTCGGTCTGGCCGATTAATTGCTGAGGCTAAGGAAAATGCGGGCTGGAGGGTGTTGCATGGTGCCGAGGGAGAGACTCGAACTCTCACGATTATTCATCGGCGGATTTTGAATCA
>ENA-ORXM01003456-ORXM01003456.1-marine-metagenome-genome-assembly--contig:-NODE-3456-length-15674-cov-3.937488_pt1 | contig 15674 bp, 13 predicted proteins | sample MGYA00237867_ERZ511480 | MGnify/ENA primary metagenome ERZ511480 (study PRJEB26309, sample SAMN06266103) | marine metagenome | isolation source: Algal blade | place: United Kingdom:Sidmouth, United...
TCTCAAAATAGAGGCTCTCCCAACGCACTCAATAGCGATTGTTTAAGCACGTATGTTGACAATACCTCTCAAAATAGAGGCTCTCCCAACAGGAAAACCTCTATTACAGTCTATACAAGCAATAGCACTGACATGAACTTCTAGAAAATAGTTAAACAATGCTTATTTGTTCCATTAAATCACTCATTTTTTCATCGTAAAGCTGAAAAATACGTTTGCTATATGTGGTGTATTGTTCTATAATTGGTATGTCGTTTTCATATTTCTGAAGAAAAGAATCAGATTCTCTTATAGATATCAAATCAAACTCCAATTGATGAGCCAAGGGAAGTTGGCTGTGACTAAATTTATTTCTTATATAAGTAACAATAGGGTGTAAAATAATGTTTCGATTTTTCAACCATTGCTCATAAACCTCAAATTCAATATCGTGTGTTTTTTTACCATACTTTGTTTTACAAATTTCAATAATGCCATTGGAGTCTTTACGATAAATAGCGTTCTCAAATTGAGCTGTCTTTTCTATAATTTTTAACCATTCGTTGTCATAACTATTCAATTCATATTCTAACAATTCAAAGGGAATAGTTTTAGCCTCAAACGCAGATAACAATCCGGGCAACCGCTTATCATAAACAACTCTGTTAAATCTTGAATATGATTGGTAATTCCATTTTGATTCCCTTTCTTGATTTTCATATTTGTCGCTCAACTTATCATCTGCAACAATTATTTTCTCTGGTATTGTATAGAAATTCTTTTCACCATTAAAATTATCTTCAATTTCATCATGGTTTATGATTTTCTCAAACCGAATGGGTTGTTTAAGTGGGCTATTTTGTGCATTTGGAACAAATTGCTTAAGCTGCATATTGTTTGTAGAAAACCCTTTTTCTGTAGCAAGCATTTCAGCTAGTTTCAAGGCCACTCTATCTTTTGTTCGTGTAAATCTTATTCGTTTCTCATGGTTGTTAACCCAATTAATGTTCATTGTGGCAGACTTAACATTCTGGGTTACTTTGGGGTCATATATAAATTTTTTCTCTTCAGATTTGGTAGCTTTTGTGTTATAGCTATAATATCTTTTAAAGCCATAAAAGAATTGTTCATCATTTTGAATAAATATTCGGAGCAATTTTCCAATTTTCTGCTGTTCTGGTACTGGCAATTGTTCAGGCGGAATTTCTTTAATTAATGCTCGCTTGAGTTCATCATCAAATATGTTTTCAGGTAAGTTTACTGGTTTGCCTATTTTATTATTCCACCACTCTATTATATCAAAATTCTTTGTTCTTTTAGCAATCCAAGTTCGTAGAGAATAAGGCAGTTTAGTGATTTGGTCTTCATTCACCTTGAAACCTCCATCTTTGTAATCTTCTTCCTTACTTCCCTTCTTCAAAAAATTATTCCGGAACCAATTCGTTTTGGCTTGAAAATACAACTCTGTAAAATGAATTACACCAGTTGCATTAGTAATTAAATTTTTTGTTAGAAACGGATGCCCAACTTTGTTTTTAAATAAAGAAAAGTAATCGCAAAATGTAATAATTTTTTGCTTGTTAGTTGAGAAGTGAGCGATAGCAGACTGGAGTTCCCTGTAGTAAGGTGTTGTGAATTTGTTTTTTTCTCCCACATTAATCATCTGTTTCATAATATCTTTTGTAACCAGGGTTGCCAGTTTACCTAATTTAATATTCGACAAATCATTCTTATTTTCCTCTATTTTTTTGCAAATAGATTTTGCTTGGTCATTTTCAAAACGAATTTTTTTGTGGAACTCTTTTTCAAATTTTTTTGCCATCTCACTGTCGTTCTGCGTAGAACTTGGCAATGAATTTACATTGAGCAAATAGTGTAACAATTTTTCGGGTAGACTATTTACATTAATGTCAATGTTGCGTTTTATAAATTGATCTTGTAAAATATTCTTACGGTACTTGAGTTCTTTAACATACCTTTCTCTAGCCTTATAAAATGACTGGTTAGGTGAGTTGCGTTTAGGAAAGATCATTTTTGTATCATCTGCAGAAACTTGCCTCAATGGCGAAGCAAATCTCTCCTCTTCTTTTTTCAATTCAGCATGTATATCAAACACCGTTTGTGAGGATAAAATTTCAAAGGGATTAAATTCACCAATGTGTTTTGTTATTATATTTTCTAAAATATCCTCATCATTGTGTAATACATAAAGCAAAGCCATCTTGTAAGATGCTCGTAAACTTAAATATGCCTTTGGTTGATTAACAGCCGCCTTTTCTTCTTTAGTTTTATTCGTTTTACCTCTGTTTGTAGGATAAAACTCTTTGTCGTAAATAGCAATGGTATTATCTACTATGTTGTATTTAGGGCTAAACTGTTCAAAAGTAACTTCGGTGTCACTTGGGTTTCTCTTTGTATAGGTGTTAAGGACTTCATCTTCATCTTGAAAGTTTTGTAAATTACCCCCTACAAAAAGTTCTCGAAGAATTCGCCTTTCATCTTCCGTACTAAGTATTTTTTTTGTGTAGGTTCTTAATAACAATTTACCCATGCTCAATTGAAACTTATATTTCCCGAGCGCATCTTTTATATCCAAAAAACGTACTGCAAAATAATTAAAACGATTTCGGGGTCTTCGGTAACCTGAGAGTTCTTTGACTAATTGTTCCAGTTCAATATCATAGTTGATATTTCCTGAAAGACTGTTTTCAATGATTCGATTAACCTGGTCTTCACTAAGTTGTGGTTGTAATTTTTTCTTGTCGTCGTCAGAAAGTTGCATGTATAGGTTATTTGGGCAACGTTCTAGGTCTTGCATAATTTGTAATAGCAGCGATTGTTCTTGGTTCTCATTCGTAATCTTCTTTTCTGGTGTTTTTACGCAGTACGTTGTAAAACATTTGATATGGGCAAGCCTCAATTTGCCAGTAAAATGGTTTAAAACGCCAGTTTTTTGCAAATAGATGGTAGCATTTCGTTGATCTAAAAATTGACATATAAAAAATGCTAGGCCAAGTTTGGAAAATTGATTATCGTTAGTTTGAAAGTCAATTTTATTTGATTGGTCAAAAAGATGATTACCGAGTGCTTCTCCAAATTTACTCTTGGCAGTAGCCTTTGCGGATTCATACAAGTTATTTAAAATAATGAGATATTCATTTGGTAAATGCAGCGGATCATATTCTGCATTTGTATTTGCTTTGTAAACATGCATATGCGTGGATGCATTCCTCAAGGTATTTAGCGTTGTGAAACACCAAGCCAGATAATCTTTTACACTGTTAAAGAAATTTGTTTCAGGTTTTTCTGCACTTGCCTTTCCTTCATACTCTTTGACCATTTTAGCCTCTAGCTCATGGTAAAAGTGATGAAGTATTGGAAGATAATTTCTGTTTTTCAAATAATTGATCACCTTCCATCTACGCTGATCGGGAAATGCATAGTCTCTTTCCAATAGCTTCATTAAAAAATGGCTATCCATTGCAATGCCCGCATCATCTTTCAATTTTTTGGGGGTTGTAATTGAGAAGGCATCTTGTGCTGCTCTTATTATATTGAAAACGTTGTGCCTTGCCATGTTGGTGTACACAGCTAATAATGGGTCTTGAATTTTCATAGTATTATTTTTTAATTTGTAGATGCATCAAATCTGTATAGTAAGCAGAAAAAAGACTTCTAATCATTTTTTCACGGTACCGGTTAGCTAACAAGGGTAAAACAATAACCAGACATACGCAACTGATAATAACTATTGCTAAAAGCACGGGTTGAAAAACTTGATATGTAAAGAATAGCACACCCTGAGTAATGGCGAACATGATTATAAACAGCAGTACAAGTGTAAATAGGTTCTGTACAAGGAACAGAACAGACTGAAAGCTCCTTGTGTGAGTAATTTTATTTTGGTTATGTAAATAATAGTAAGCAAATGAAAACAACTTTCCATAATTAGGTGCTCCTTGTTCAGTTAAGAAAGACCTTTTGGGTTCGCAAGTTTCCCAAAATGACAAAATTTCTTGGGTTACAAATGTCAAACCATCATCTTTTAAAATAAACATACTAGCGTTCTGATGTAGATGTGTTCGATAGCATTTAGCTAGCCAGAATGTATTCTTACCGTTTTTCAATTCCATGCTCAACGCATGTATAAGCAATCCAAGAAAAAGTGCCAGACCAAGATTTAGAATACTCAATTCAAAACTAGCTCCTAATTGAATAAGATCAGAAAATCCTAACAGATTAAAGAGTGAATTGAGAGCATATAACGCGCCAAAGCCAGGTAATAAATAAGCTAAAAATTCATAAATGCTGAAGGTGTTCATTTCATTAGGTTTTGGTCACCCTAATATAATGAAGTTCAAATCAATAATACATATTACATAAAAACTAAGTTGCATACAACCTACGCTAAAGAATTTGAAGCGATTGATAAGATTGGTTTTCATTCAAATGGTAACATTTAAAATCAGGTTAGCTCATAAACAAGTTCAACCTTTCCATACACCTAAATACCCCAAGAACAAGTTGGCCAGAATAGTTTACAACCCTCTCAGCATAGAGGGCTTCAAAACCGTAAAAGAATACTACTTACTAAAGGAAAAGTGTTTACAACCCTCTCAGCATAGAGGGCTTCAAAACACCACAAGCCAGCATTGTGGATTCACTGATTAACGTTTACAACCCTCTCAGCATAGAGGGCTTCAAAACCCTTAGCGTTGAACATTGTAAGTATAACAGGCCTACTAGTCCTTTTTTATATTTTATAAACTCCATATTATGCTTTTGGAAAATTTTCATGCTATTAAGAACATGTTTAAATATAGTACAAAATCGTTACAGCATAAGCTAATTTATTCCAAAGTTTAGTTTTATACTCTCTACAAACCAGCCAAAAAATCCTCTGCTCTGGTGATGACTTCATCTCGCTCATCTGCTGTTTTCTTATCCCAGCTTTTGTAAAGCAAGCCCATGCGTGCGTTGTTCTCCAAAAAATCTCGATGCACACTCATAAAACGCCAGAACAAGGCATCCCAGGTTTGGTTCCAGTCTGCTTTGCCATAATCACTCATTTTTTTTACATAATTGCTACTACTTATGTAAGGCTTGGTTGACAGTATGCCGCCGTCAGCAAACTGACCCATGCCATACACATTTGGCACCATTACCCAGTCGTAGGCATCAACGAAAAGTTCCATAAACCATTGGTAAACTTCATCGGGGTCAATTTCGCACAGCAACATAAAATTAGAGAGAATCATTAAGCGCTCTATGTGGTGACAATAGCCTGTTTGTAATACCTTTTTAATGGTTGTATCAATGGGCTCTATTCCTGTGTTACCGGTGTAAAAAGATTTTGGCATCCTTCTAGTAAACCCGAAAAAATTTGTAGTGCGCTCTTGCACACCTTTTACCTCGTAAATTCCTCGTATAAACTCGCGCCAGCCAATTATTTGACGAACGAAGCCTTCGTAAGAGTTTAATCGAACATTGTGGTTCAATGCATAATCTTGCGTTTTTTCAAGAATACGCTTTGGCGTGAGAAGCCCCACATTGAGCATTGGTGTAAGCACGCTGTGGTTCAGAAAGTTATCGCCAGCCACAATGGCATCTTCATAGTCGCCAAATTCCTCAAACCGATGTTCTAAAAACTGCGTTAGCCAAGCATCACTTTCAGAAAAATTTATAGGATAAAACCAGTCATCGGGTAGTATTCCATAATTTGTTGAGAAATGTGTTTCCACGTAAGAAAACGCCTCTTCTACATGGTCATTTTTCTTGGGAAATGTAAATGTGGGTGCTACTTTCTTACGCGGGTACTTTTTTCTGTTCTCTTCATCAAAAGACCACTTGCCACCTTTTGGCTCGCCAGATTGGTCTAGGAGTATATCGTACCGTTTGCGTTGTTGCTTGTAAAAAGTGGCTTGCAGAAACTTCTTCTTTGTTGGTTTAAAGAAATGCTCATTGTCCTTTTTCGAGTTCAAGAATAAGGGATTTTCATCTACATAAATGAGTTCTATTCCTTTTTGGTTACAAGATTTTTCCAGCCTTTTCTCTAACCAAAAATCAGTAGGAAAAACACAGCGAATTGTCTCTACAGAATTGGGCAGTTGGGTGATGAAAGTTCTGATGTCAGATTCACTTTCCGCAGCAGAGATATACTTAGTTTTCTTGTGCGCATGGTGAAGAAACTCTTGATAAGCCTTCATTGTTGCCCGGTGATAGGCAATTTTAATTTTATGAAAGGGGTATTGCTTGAAGAACAGGTGTTCTTCTAAGAGAACAAAATAACCAGGTTCATTTAACAATGGGCTATGCTCAAACAAATGGTTTGGAAATACCAAGTTTATGTTCTTCATTTGTCTTTGCTTCTTCTACATCTTTCACTGCAATATTTCACGCCATCCCAATCGCGCTCCCACTTTTTTCGCCAAGAAAATGGTTTCTTGCAGACTGCGCAAATTTTACTAGGCAAATGCTGTTTCTTTTTTACCATTGGTTTTCTTTTTTCACCTTTTTCCAAAACTGAAAGAAGGATCTGTGATAACCGGTTATTGAGCTAATCCATTCACGGGGATGTTCTTCACCTTTATATGCTTTATTCAGCGGGTGTTCTTTATAGATAATTTTACCATCACCTACCATACTCTGTAATTCAGAAAATTCAGCGGTAAATACTTGTAAGTTTTCAATGTTTTTCGCTACTTCTAACATGAACGCAACAGATTGTTGACTGATAGGATAGGCATCAAATACTGATGGCTCGAGTAAGAGAATGCGATTTGCATGTTCCCCTTTACCCCAAAGGGGATCTAGATTGTACCAATTGTAAATGAAAGTTGGCTGAGTTTTCTCTATGTTTGGCTTCGGGGTTTCAGGCAAAGGTGTTTGCAAGGTTAGGCTAATGGTTTCTTGTAATTGATCTGGAATTGACCAATTATTGAACGCTTCATAAGGCACATCTAGAAAGGTACCGGTTTGGTCGTTTTTCATATACTTGTTGATGTTGCTTTGGTTTGCGACATACTTTTTATTCGCATTGGCGCCACTCACCCATTGCCAACTGAGTGCATTGCTCGCCCAATCGCCATCTTTTAAATGATAATACATCCATTGAGCTGGTAGTTTCCAGTGTGAAAAGCCCATATTACAAACGATTGCGGCAATGTACATGCGCACATGATTGTGAATATAACCCGAGCGATAAAATTCTTTAATTGCTTGATCTATAGCTGTGATGCCAGTTTGCCCCTCATAAACTGCTTTGGGAAAACTATGATTGTTTACAGGTTGTTGCTCATTTCTTAAGTCTTTATTGATCTCGTCGCCACGGGCAATCCAGATTTGTAGCCAATAATCTCTCCAGGCAAATTCTTGCAAGAATTTTTCTATTTGCTTAGGCTCGTGACCTTGCTCTAATGCATAGTTTGCCACTTGTTTTGTGGAGATTATCCCTCTAGATATGTAAGGAGAAAGATAAGTTAGGGCACCATCAATAAAATTTCTAGAGCGCCCATATTTTTTAGGTTCTATGGCATGCAGTCGCTGTACAATGTCATTGTATGAGGTGGGGAATTGGTATGCGGGAATAATTTTCATAAAAAAGGGCCGCTTTTCAGCGGCCAATTATGTTCTTCGTTTACACTTCCATTGAACCTTGCACGCCGCCACTAGGGCCTTCATCGCCGCTTACTGCCTTGTAAATCATTAAAGCCATATCAACAAATTTGCCATGCTTCGTGTCCCAATAGTAAACGCTTGTTGGACGCACGCCTATAATTGATACTTCGGGATCATGCTTTCCATCGAACCAAGCATTTGCTAGCTTGCTCCACTTATCATCAATGGATGCTTGATCTGTGTAAATTTCGGCAGTACCGTAAACAGATAGATATTCATTCCCACCATTATTCGAAAAAATGAGTTGTGTTTCGCTATCCTTTCGTAAATCATAGTTTTTATCACTGTTCTTATTACTAATAAACCAAAGTATGCCGTTAGAATCAACTTCTTGAATTGTCATTGGTCTAGTAGGTATTGGCCGTTCATCTAAACTTGTACTCATCATACAAATTCGAATACCCTCTGCCATTTCTTTCAATTTGTCAAGCGCTTGTTGATCATATAAATTTTCGGTTGCCATATTATTTTGTTAAATCTATTATTTCGTTATTTTCTTTTTGCCAATACTCTACCCACTTTCCTTTTACATGAATCATCACCAAACCTTCAGTGTTTAGACCGTTTTTGAACCATGCATTCAATTCCTCAAGCCAAAAGTCTTCCATTTTCTGCTTATCATGAATAATCATGGCATCACCATATATTTGAATAAAAAGCCCTTTTTGCCCTTGATATGTTAGAGATGTTCTGGGACTTGAATCTATGTCTCTTATTTTCTGCGTATCTCTCATTGAGAAAAAGTAAGAACTGCCGTCATATTCAACTTGTTTGTTATTACTCATTGGTCTGCTGTGAAAAGTTCCTCTTCCGTCAATGGTTGTCATCATGCAAAAGTCGATCTCCTGCATGGCTTTAGCTAACTCTTTAACATTCATGAGTCTGATTTTTGAGCAACCCATTCAATTGCTTCGGTAGATTGTTCCATGTCGAACCCACGAAATTGACCGGGCATTATTTTAGAGAAAAATTCGGTGAAAGATTGAATTGCTTGTTTGTCAGTAACAATTGCACACTTGTTCCATTTTGAAAGATTTTGTAATCCCAACAATGCATCTTGTACCCAAACGCCTGTGGTAAAATTGCTGAGTGGCGTATTTAGAATGTAGACCAAATTTATTTCACCGTATTCTTCGACTTGTTTTTCTACTGATTCTTTAACGATAGAATTAAATTCATCCTCTTCAATATCTCCATCAAATTGAAAGACCAAGACGTGCGGATTTTCGTGCTGAACTGTTCTGACCATTTTTTCTTTTTTAAACAATTGAGGTTGAAAAATGTTCTTGAACAATAACAAAAAAAATCGCCCTTAACGGGCGATTTTACCTAACTAATAGTTACTGTTTATCAATAAATTAGTAAGTCTCCATTGCTATCTATTCTAATTGACGAAATAGTTTCTGGAAACTCAAATCCTGCTAGGCTTGCATTACGAAACCCACTATTTAGCACATTAGTTATGTGAGTTTTTATTTGGGGTGTATCAAAACGTTCAGAAATTTTTTCATTCGCTTTTTCTTGTAAAACTTCATCGACATCAAAATTGAACATTTTCACGATTTCCATCAATGGCTCAACCGTGAGATTAACTCCACTGTGAGCTAAGTGCCCATGAAATAAAATTTCTAAGTCTTCATAAGTTACTAGCCCATCCTGAACAATCGGCGTAAACAAAACCTCAAGTGAAGGATTCTCTAAATTGAAATTAGGATTCCCTATACCACCGCAAAAAAAGTTATCTATACAATTCGTTCTCACTTCTAATCCATCTTCCTCAAAGCGCAATATCAACTTTATTTTATCATCTTGATGAGTGACACGTGCTCGACTAAAATTGAGTTCATCTATATAAATAGTCATCGGATCTTGCCGAAAAGGAAGGATTTCAAACTGCTGTTCAAAGTCACCACTTGGCGAATCAAATTTTACAAATGAATTGTTGGGTTGATGAAATTTAAATGTGTTATCTGTTTCAAACATGCCAGCTGTAGATACATAGTTGTCTATTTTTATTTGCATATCGTTGAGTTTATCAGCAAACAAACCTTTCCATAAAGGTCCTTGAATACGCACAGGCTCTTCAAAGTTTAAGACTGGAAAATCAATCACATCTGGGTTGAGAATAAATTGTGTATACAAAGGTTGGAGTTTCCATTGTTGAGCTGTTGTTCTATTTAATGTGTATAACCACACCGGCGTTGCATTCTGGTTTACTCCACCACGTACGTCGAGATAAAGCCCGCCTTTTGATCTGATAAAATGGAAATCATTTCCAGCGGGAACGAACTGCCATTTAAAGGCATCTTCTTCTCTAAGATTGTTAATTGTAACGATTGTGTTTTGAGCACCATTCCCAGCATAAATATATCGGCCCAATTCAGACTTGATGAAGAAAAATCCATCCTCCGCAGATTCTAAAAAAAACCGCTGTGCATTCGTATTATTGGCTTGAAAGATTTGCAGGGAAGTACCAGCCGCAGAATTCGCATTCTTTACATCGAGTACCATTTCATCAAAGGCAGATTGAATCGTGTACTTTCCAGGATTTTGGCCCACCGCAAATTGCAGAAATGTGAAGAAAAGAATACTAGAACAAATTGGTTTAAAGGTTTTCATAATGTGTTTAGTTTTGGTTTACACGAAATTAAAAAGGATTATCTGATTTTTTCTAGTGATTAATCAAACTCATTGTTTTTAGGTCAGTATCACCATAACATGATTCTCTGAAGATCATTCACTGTCAGAATGACAACCTGACATCGCATAACAGATTGGAATCTGCCAGTTTTTCTCTCATTTGGCAAATGGAACATTACTTGAATAAGAATATGCAGAAGTAGAAATACAAAAGGTATGAGTAAAATTATAGGTATAGATTTAGGTACAACCAATTCGGTTGTTGCCGTAATGGAGGGGAATGATCCAGTGGTTATTCCAAATGAAGAAGGTAAAAGAACAACACCAAGTGTTGTTGCTTTTTTAGACAATGGTGAGCGTAAAATTGGTGACCCTGCTAAACGACAGGCAATTACCAATCCAACACGTACAGTTCAGTCTATTAAACGTTTTATGGGTAACCGGTTCAACGAAATTTCGAAAGAACTGGGAATGGTAAGTTATAAGGTGGTTGAAGGTGACAATGATACACCGCGTGTGTTGATTGACGACAGAAAATACACACCGCAAGAAATTTCTGCTATGATTTTGCAGAAACTGAAAAAGACGGCTGAGGAATACCTCGGACAAGATGTTGACAAGGCGGTTATTACTGTTCCTGCTTATTTTAATGATAGCCAAAGACAGGCTACCATTGAAGCTGGTAAGGTTGCCGGTTTAGATGTACAACGTATTATTAACGAACCAACGGCTGCCGCGCTTGCTTATGGTTTAGATAAAGAAGGCAAAGAGCAAACAATTGCGGTGTATGACCTTGGTGGTGGAACTTTTGATATTTCGATACTAGAACTTGGTGATGGCGTATTTGAAGTGAAATCTACAAATGGTGATACACACCTTGGTGGAGATGACTTTGATCAAGTAATCATCAACTGGTTAGCCGAAGAGTTTCTGGAACAAGAAAACATGGATTTACGAAAAGATCCAATGGCTTTACAACGTTTAAAGGAAGCTGCTGAGAAAGCGAAGATTGAACTCTCTAGTTCGCAAGAAACTGAGATTAATTTACCTTATGTTACTGCAGCTGATGGCGTACCGAAGCACTTAGTTAAAAAATTGAGTCGTGCTAAGTTTGAACAATTGGCGCACGAACTTTTTGAACGTACGCTTGAGCCTTGTAGAAATGCCTTGAAAGATGCTGGCTTACAGAAAAATGATATCGACGAGGTGATTCTCGTTGGTGGTTCCACAAGAATTCCAAAAATTCAAGAATTAGTTGAAGAATTTTTTGGGAGAAAGCCGCATAAAGGAGTAAACCCTGATGAGGTTGTTGCAATTGGTGCAGCAATTCAAGGTGGTGTATTGAGTGGAGATGTGAAAGACGTTCTCTTATTAGACGTAACGCCTCTTTCTCTAGGTATTGAAACTTATGGTGGTGTATTTACTAAATTAATTGAGTCAAACACAACCATTCCAAGTAAAAAATCGCAAGTGTTTTCTACGGCGAGTGATAACCAACCAAGTGTACAAATTAATGTATTACAAGGTGAGCGCTCAATGGCTAATGATAACCGCAGCATCGGCACTTTCCATTTAGATGGAATTCCGCCCGCGCCTCGTGGTGTCCCTCAAGTTGAAGTTACTTTTGATATTGATGCCAACGGTGTACTCCAGGTTGGTGCCAAAGACAAAGGCACTGGCAAGGAACAAACCATTCGTATTGAAGCATCAACAGGATTAAGTGATGAAGAAATTCAAAAAATGCGCGATGAAGCTAAGGCGAACGAAGAATCGGATAAACAAGCAAAAGAGCGTGTTGAAAAACTGAATACAGCAGATTCTATGATCTTTCAAACCGAAAAACAATTGGAAGAATACAAAGAAAAAATTCCTGCTGAAAAGCGTGAAACGATTCAGAAAGCATTGGGTGACTTAAAAGATGCGCATAAATCTGAGGATCTTGCTGCTATTGAAGAGAAAACAAATGCCTTGAACGAGGCCTGGGCAGCTGCAAGTGAAGACATTTACAAGGCAGCTCAAGAAGAGCAACAAGCTGAGGCAGAGAATGCAGAACCCCAAGCCGATGATTCAACAGCAGATGCAGAAGCAGAAGATGTTGATTTTGAAGAGGTTGAAGAGGATAACGCATAAGCCTTTATATATAAATAAAAAAGCCGGGATTATCCCGGCTTTTTTTTGCTTTATATCGAACAAAAAACAGAGGTATTTGTATTAAACAGGTAACAAACATACAAACAATGAAAATTTTAAAAACAAGCTTACTAGCGCTTGCAATACTTGCTTTAGGAGCATGTACCGAAAATACTTCTGATACCGACCAAATGGAAATTGACACCGACGGTGATGGCGAGATGGAAATGGTAACCATAAGTGATGACACCAGACAAAAGTCGGCTGATATTGGTATTGGTATTAATGAAGAAAAAGATATGGATGGTGACGGCATAGCTGATGTAAGATTCACTTATGATGGAGCTTTAATTGATTTACGCCGTGATAATCACACCGAGATGGATGATGGCGAAGTAGAAATTGATCGTGATAAAACTTACAGCCTAGAATGGGATGAAGAAGACCAGAAATGGGAGATTGATACAGAAAATGAGTTTGAACAATCTTATGAAAAGGCTGGTAAAGCGATAAAAAATACCGCCAAAGACGTTGGAGATGCTGTTGGAGATGTATTCGATGGTGATGATAACGACTAAGTTTTATACTTAGCAAATTGAAAGGATCAACTCATGTTGATCCTTTTTTTATGTCCGGTTGGCTGACTTTTCTTCTCTACCCTCTTGAATCATTTCTTCGCGTTCATTTGCTTCCGCATTGTTCAATTGTTCTACCCGTTGTTTCTCCGAACTGTCTGTTAAATAAAAGGAAAAAAACAGGGGCAGATGATCAGAATTGATAGATGGCAATGTTTTCACCTCTATCGCTCTGATATTAGCAGAATGGTACACTAAATCAATTGGGACCCGTAGTAAAGGATAATTAGCAGGAAAGGTTGAAATAAATCCTCTGCCCTTACGAGGATCAATGAAACCTGTTGCTTTTCTGAAAATTTCGGTTGATCTTGCCCAGGCTACATTATTAAAGTCTCCGGCAACCATAAAATGACCCCCATCATTAAGTTGTTCAATTCGTTTCGAGAGAGCTGCTATTTCAGCATCACGTTCTTTTGAAGTTTCTTCTTCAGTAGGTGAAGGCGGTGGTGGATGAATACCAAAAAATCGAAACTTGTTTTTATCTAATTCAACGACTGCTTCAATACTCGGTAAATCATCTGCTACAAAGTAGTTGACTTCTGCACTCTCAATGGGATAGCGAGAATAAAAATGCATGCCATAGGTATTTTCTTGAGGAACTTCTATGCTGTGTGGATATGCCGACTTAAGTTTCTGCAATGCCTCTTGCCAAACCATATTCGTTTCAACTGTTAGAAAAAAATCAGGGTCAAATTGGTTTATTACATCTAGGAACATCTCATAAGATTGATTCTCTTGATACACATTGGCAATCAACAGCCTGTATTCTTTACTAATCTTGTTTCCTACTTCTTTGTTTTTTGTGCCGAAGATGCCCAAAAATGGGACAATTTCAGTGAGTAACCACATTGTGGCAGCAATGCTCAAGGTTAAGATGACGTAAAAAACTAACGACGGTTGAGAAACAAAAAAACTCAACACCAAAAGCAGAAGGAAAAGTACTAAGAGATGTGGCTTATAAAATTCACCTGCGCGAAACACCCAATGTTTAAATGGGAGCAAAGGCAATAAGGCAAAGATCAATAAGAGAAATGCAATAACGAAGAAGAGGAAACTCACTCACCGAAGGTAAGCCGTTTTTAAAAATTAATGTTCATCACCGAGCTCCAAATAGAATTTCCGACAAACCCTTCTCCCCTTTTCTGATACACATCTTGGTATCCTGTGGTCACAGCAATGTGTTCATTAATCTTAACTTGCGGCGCAATAAATAGCCAATTTTGGTCAAATGAGTCTGGCCGAAAGGTATCGCTCATGTTCATAAAAAACTCGTTGAATGCAACAAGAGAGATTGAGGAATTATCACCAAGTGTAGCAAGGGGAGCCACGCCAGTCATGCGGACTCTTGTTCTAATTGCAAATTCATCATCAAGCTGAATAACGTTGCCATTTACGACTTCAAAACTGTCCATAAAACGTTCTTCAAATCTGATTTGGTGCGTAAAATTTACCAGCTTAGTTTTCTGCCTGAACTGAAGGTTCTGATACACATTATGCTCAACATTATCAAGCTGCGGATTTTGATTTTGATTGTTTAAATAACTATAACCAACACCAAAGGTTGTTTTTTCACTGATATTGTAGTTCACTTGCGGTCTTATTAACCACTGGTTTATATCGGTATAGAAACTCCGACTCCTTCTATGAAATTCACTTTGTACATTCCATTTTTCATTGATAGTTTTCTGAGGCAAAATCATATTCCATGCACTATACTCACGGTCATCAACTTGACTAAATCCAGAGAATGATAAACAGAGGATAAAATAACAAAGTGGTAATTTCATGCTTGCGAAAATAAAGCCTTCATCTATAATTTCGAAACGCTTTTATATCTTCATTCAGCACTTTATGATCGATAAAACCGTTTTGCGTTTTTAAGTGGTGGGCAATGGCAAACGCGCGCTCAATTCTTTTTTTCGAATTTTTGACATTACCGGCAATATGCAATAACGTTCGTTGTTTTCCCTTGGTGAGTGCATGAAAGTAGTTGTCTGCAATTTTATCTTGCCTGAGAACTTCTTCAAATTCTTCAGGCATGGGCAGACCATATTTAGAATCATCTTTTACGATTGTCACTGACACCTGATCACCGATCTGTAAGGATAGCTTTTTTCGCATGTCTTTAGTCATCATGACGAAATGGTAGCCTTGGCCACTACTCATAATTGCGCATTGCTTAACTATACTGCTATTAAATGTACAAACAACCCGCATGTCGTCGGTATGTAAAGAGAAATAGCTCGCAATTTCATTGGGAATTCGCACAAAATGCCCCCAGACATTTGAGTCCATCAGTTCAATTTCACCTAAGAATTCGAATGTTTTAAGCGATGTCATGATGATAAATATACGATTTGCGTGAATTTTCGACCGACTAAATTCGATCATTGCATTATTTCGTCACTTTGTGACTTGTTTTTCTACTCCTGATGCCAAATGCAAAAGTCTAGAGCTTCATTCCCTTTTTTTCTTTCATCTCATTCTCTTTGTCCTTTTGGCTTGAACCAAAAGAACGAAAAGTTCAAGACTTAATCTTTTCGGTGACCAACTTGTTGTTCGTTCACTAAATTTCAAAAACTCAACTAGACAACAAGTTGTCAGATTCAAACA